>Ga0316217_10000285_pt1 | contig 74204 bp, 54 predicted proteins | sample 1anoAmetaG_FD_203633 | JGI IMG/M metagenome (GOLD analysis project Ga0316217, IMG submission 203633) | Freshwater microbial communities from Trout Bog Lake, Wisconsin, USA - 1anoA | ecosystem: Environmental > Aquatic > Freshwater > Lake > Hypolimnion/Profundal zone | place: USA: Wisconsin... | reverse complement strand
TTAGGCAGTTTTTGTTTTTTCACAATGCGCCGAAGGTGATCCGAAGTGAGACGAGTAAAACTTCCGCTTCCCATTAGTTTTTGAATGTATATTTATTTCGACCGATTTTTTCGCATAAAGGTTGGTCTTCCGTATCACTTGGGTTTCAATTCATACCACTTTTCAGGTCTTTTTAGCCGCGCAGAAAGGGAACCGGTGGAAGGATCGCAATCAACAAAAAAACCCCTGTTTTAACAGGGGTTTCATTGCTTTAAATTGGTTGCGGGGGCTGGATTTGAACCAACGACCTTCAGGTTATGAGCCAGAACGCATTTACACAATATACTATATTATTAAATGTTTTTATCATTTTATTGTTGTTGTGTGGTATGATGTGTGGTATTTTAAGATCATAGGTGTTCGGGGCGCGTGGCTTCGTTTCACCGCGTTTCATAAACCGTTAAACAACCACTCATGCCACTCGAATTGCGAACTCAACGGGACGGCAGCCTGCGACCAACTTGGTATGGTCGTTATGAAATCAATGGCCGCCTTGTCCGCCCAAATCTGTTCATAAAAATCGCCGGGACGCCACCGGCTTCGCGTTCCCTACGCGAGGAAGGCAACGGAGCTTTTGAGCGCTCCCGTGCGGCGGCGCAGGCAAAATTGGATGGCATCGTAGAGGAAGCGCGCACAAAGCAGGGTTCCACCAGATTGATGGAAAAGCTTTACGAGATCAAGACAGGCGAGGCGATCAAGTCGGTCAAGCTGGAGGCGCTGGCAGAGGGGTGGGCGAAGATCCGGCGCAAGCACAAGCCAAACGCCCGGTATGCCTCGCAATGTCAGTCCACGCTGAATCGTTTCGTCACGTTTGTGAGGGAACATAATCCGAAGGTGGTGGAGGTGGCCCAAATAACGCGGACGCTGGCCGGGGCGTTCCTCGACGCGGAGGAGGAACGCGGTGTCACGGGCAAAACCTGGAATGATACACTCAAGCTGCTGCGGGCGACTTTCCGGTATCTGCTGCCGGCGGGTAGCATCAACCCATTTGCCGACACGCCGACGCGCGAGACGGAAACGGTGTTCCGCCAACCGTTTTCGCCGGAAGAACTAGCGGCGATCTCCGAGGCAGCGAGGGCGGAAGAGTTTATCCGGCCCATCATCATCGTGGGGATATGCACAGCAATGCGGCGCGGAGACTGTTGCCTGCTGGATTGGAGAGACGTGGATCTGCCAAAACGGTTCATCACGGTGAAGACTTCCAAGACGGGCCAGACGGTAAGCATTCCCATTTTCCCGATGCTCTATGATGAATTGGCAAAGCGCCACTCCAATTCCCAGTGTGACGAGGGCTATGTCTTTCCTGAACAGGCGCGAATGTATCTGGAGAACCCGGACGGAATCACTTGGCGGGTTAAAAAAGTTTTGGCGGTGGGGTTGGGTGAGGCAGTCGATGATGGCGATGGAACGAAGGCGCTGCCGGAAATTTCAAATGAAGAGGCTCGGAAGCGAGGCGAGGCTTTTATCGCCAAATTGCCGGAAGGCACGAAACGGGAGCGCATGGCGGCTGTGTTCAAACTTTACCTTGAAGGGCAAAACATCGAGGCGGTAATGGCTGGCGCGCAGGTGAGCAAGGGCAGCGTTTCGGGCTATCTAAATGAGATTCAGGCAGCGATTGGTTGTCAGATCGTGCGTGGTGCGAGTCGCACTGGTCATAAGCCAAAGGAGGGAAAATCCGACAATGGTTTACAGGTGGAACGGAAACATGGATTGCGGCGGGCAAGCGTGCGGGATTTCCACAGTTTCCGCGTGACCTGGGTGACGCTGGCGCTGACGGCTGGCGTGCCACTAGAACTTGTGCAAAAGGTTACCGGTCACAAAACGACGGAAATTGTGCTGAAGCATTATTTCCAGCCGGGGCGGGAGGCGTTCCGGTCGGCGCTGAATGCAGTAATGCCAAAACTTTTAATGAGTGGGTCTGTGCTGGACGGAAATACATTAAAAACAGAAAGCGTAAATCCTCAAAAGCAGAACAAGAAGATACGGGATATTTTGGCGCGCAGCACGGCAAAGACGTGGAAACTTGACAAAGCGCGGGTGCTGGAAATGCTTAATAGGCAACGGTGAAAGTCTGGACAGTCGGATGCAAAGACAAAATGAATACCGCGTGTAGCTTTTGTCGTATCAGTTACACCAGACTGGCAGCAAATCCCATCTTCGTGAGTGATTGCCGGTTAATGTCGGGGTAGTGATCGATTATTGACCTGCCCTTGAACTCCAACGCAACTTGAAGTCTTCTGTGGCGAATGTAAGGAAGAAGCGCGCCTTTGAAGACCGCCACAGAACATCAGGGCTTGGTTGACAAATCGCTGAAATGCAAATGCGTCGTCCAAAAAAACTTGCTGGACACTTGTTACGCGAAGAGACTACCGGTGGAATCCCCTTATATGACAGGAAGAATTGATATTATACGAAAAGCTGGTTGTCTCGCTCTTGGCCTCGCGGCGTTCTTCGCCGCTTTGGATTTGTCTGTCGCCGCCACCAATGAAACACCACGGCTGGTCTCGGCTGACTTGCAGCAAACGAACGGCCCGCTCTACACCATGTTCAAATTCTGCGTCGGTGCCGGCCGCGCGAACGAAGGTTTGCGGGCCGACTGGCAGCGGCAACTGGCCGTGTTCACCGATTTCTAATCAGCGGCAACCGCTGATGACGTTGTCAGTAGTGTTCATCCCGACTGCACCCGCGCCTCTGCGCGCATCTGACATTTACACAACGCACCTTGCATATAGAAGAAAATTCCAAAAAGACACGCATTTCTATCGCGCCAAGCCGTTCCCACTCGAAATAAAATCAGTTGGGGATCTTCTCATGGTAAAAAGAAAGTGCGCTGGATTGACGCACCGGCAGCTTGCACAAAAGACCGGCTTTAGCCTCCATTGGTTCCGCCGGTGGGAATATGACCGTTGTCTCCCTTCTCAACCCGAGTGGGATGTCATAAGGAAGTTTATTGACCTTCCTGAAAAACCTATTTTGATATTTGCTCAACCCCAAAAGGTGCTTCTTTTGCCAAAAACCATCGGTCAGCACCTCCGCCAGCGCCGTTTAGCCCTGAAACTTTGTCTGGCTGAAGCCGCCCCACAAATGGGAGTTGCCGTCCCCACTCTCGGCTTCTGGGAGCTCGGCCGGGCCTTCCCAAAGCATCGTTATCATAAGAAAATCGTGGAGTATTTGGGATATAATCCATTTCCAAACAATGAAGGTCAATGAAACGAGGATTCGAATCCTGTGGTTTCTGAACCCTTTTTGTCACTTGGTTATCAAGGCCGTATTCGCCATATGGTTTTATATTTCTCAGCCTCCCACGGCCAATTGTCGCACTTGCTCAAGATTGATTTCAGTTTGCGGTTGAAATGAATCACTCGCCATATATCGGAGAAGGCTTTGGCGCATCTGTCGGCTGACCGGATCATTCAAATCGCCGGTAAGGTCAAAACCACAGGCGATAAGTTTGCCCTTTCCGACTTTTGCTTCGACCACGAGACCGAGTGGCCGCGCCGTCACCCAATCATCAATCACCCGCACAATTGGGTGAAAATTCTTTGGCAAACCGTCGAGACGCAACGCGCCAGCACGATGGATGAGATACCACCATTGCCAATCGCTGTAATAATCGGTCGGGAATTCTGCAAGTGCTGGATGTTTGGTGTCGCAAAGAATGCCCAAGGTCGTAGGCGGCTGACGTCTTGTCCACGCTGTGTTCCAGAAAATGCTGGAAAAGCCGAGCTGCACAGGTGCGTCGTCAAAGTTGCGGACAGATTCGCGCGGCAGTGTCAGAAGCACCTTGCCGCCGGCTTGTAGTTGTTTCTCTGCCTGCTCATCCAGACGTGAAGTGATAAGCACATCCTTGGGAGTTTCATTGGAAACTTGTGCTGGATAAATCCAAACGTCCCAGTCGTTTTCCGCCAGTTCAGCGCCGTTCGCACCTTGAATTGTCACCACCAACTTGTATCGCGCGGGTGCTACCGCCGTTTTTAAATCCAAACTCAAATGGCCGAGCACAATCCCATTATCCACGGGTATGTCATCCGTGCCGAGTCCGCCAGCGGCAAGCTTTGACCCGTTGTCAGCAACCAGTTTCCATGTTGTCGTAACATTTTTCAACGGAAGAGGACCAAAATGGGCAACTTCGATTTGCGCCTGCAATGTCTCATCCGTCGTAAAGACTCGTTTTGCTAGCCTTGCAAGTGGCACGGTGGCGTTGCAGAAGCGGCTGTAATCTGCCGCTGTTACATAACCCTTTTCCTGCCAGAACGGATCCAGCACGCCGACGAGTGCCGTGCCTTGACCTGGAAAATCATGCAAGTCGAGCAATTCAAATCCACCCATGCCGGGAGTGCGTAACGCAGCTTCGATGTCTTCCTTGTAACAAAGCGTCTGCAATTTACCGGACGCCAATAAAAACTGTTTTGCTAGTGAACCCATGCCGTTTGCTTCCAGGGTGTCGCGGAATATCTCGAAATTCTTCGGCTTTAGATAGCCGGTGTATTTAGGAATTTCATGAAAGTTGGGATAGACGCACCACTGACCAATTTCGTGGCTGATGACTGGCATGCTGCGGTTTGTAATGTAATCACGGTAATCCACTGTGGTCTCCGGGGGCTTGGAGTTAATCCGTGATTTAAAGCCCTCATTCCAGTGTTGGATGCGTGGATCGGGCGTGACGTGAAATTGGTTTTCAGCGACCTGCGGCCAGCCTGAACCAGTAGTCCAAAGCCGGCGCGAGTCGATTGTTTTGAAATGTGAGACGTAACTTGTAAGATATGCCTTCTCATTTTTGCCGCCCGGCTCATTGCCGTAGGGCATGAGGACAAAAGAAGGGTGGTTGCCGTAAGCATTCAGAATGCGATCGGTCTCGTCATAAATCCACCGATCCACCGGCAAACCGTCGCCGAGGCTGGTGGACTGGTTGGCCCAGCAGGTCTCAACCTGCAAATACATGCCAAGTTCGTCCGCCGCCTCAAATGCCGCTTCCGGCGGACAATAGGAGTGAAAACGAATCAAATTCAACCCATAGGATTTTGCCACACCGATGATCCGTTTCCATTCGGCAACATCCGTAGGCGGATGACCTGTCTTCGGAAACACACAACATTCAAGCGTGCCACGAAAAAAGGTCTTGCGACCGTTGATGGTGAACTGCGTGCCGTCAGTGGAAAATTCGCGCAAACCAAAAGTGACTGAATGGTGATCGTTGCCGTTCAAGGTGACATTCAAACGTGAAAGCGCAGGAGAAAATTCATCCCAGGTCTTGGCCTTTTTGCCCAGACTGAATTCAGCTTCAAAAGAACCTCCGTTGGTTTCCCACATGACATCCAATTGTTTGCTGTTGTCCCTGTCAGCAAGCAGGACCTGGCCCTGGCCAGAATGTCCGCTTGCATTGCCGATTATGCCTTTGACCGTCACTGACTTCGTTGCCAAGTGCGGATAAAGCTGCAGGTCTTCGATCCAGACGAGCGGCGTCGCACGCAGTTCGATTTTTCCAACAATTCCGTTCCAATTGCCTTGTGTGTGGTCGCCGATGGCGTGGGAGTTCACCCCAATGTCCACAATAACCCGGTTATCCACGCGGATGGTAAGTAAGTGGGTGCCGGACTCGATTTCGCCGAGGTCGTATTCGTGCGGAGTTGAGAGGCTGCGGTTTGTGCCAACCAACTTTCCATCCAGCCATATTCGGGTTTCCCAGTGGGGTCGTTCCAACGAAAGCACCACGCGCTTGCCTTCCCACGCTTTGGGAACAAGGATGTCGCACTGGAACCATGCAGCGCCGGTGTAATATTTGTCCGGCTGGAGCCAGAACGGAATTTTAATGTTTCCAGGCCTGCGATACTTCGCGTATTCCGGCGCGGTGAACCACGAACGATCCACGATGCCACTGGTCCATTGTGTATTGGTGGAAATGTCGTCGCCTATCCCCTGCTCCGTTAGTGAACCGGGTAATCGGATGGTGCCATCCAACTTATGCGCAAACCATTGGTTATTGATGCCAACATCGGTCCGATCAAGTTGAAAACGCCACTGGCCTGCCAATGTTTGCGTCTGTGCAGCCGAACTGCCCAATGCGGCCAGCATAATAATTAGAGAGGCAAGCAGGGTCTTCATAAACGTGACCGGTCATTTACCGATTCTATTCAAACTTCAGCTCGACTGAAGCGATGTCAGCCCATGCATCAGAATCCGATTTTCGTTCAGGCGGACGAAACGAAATCTGTATGTGCTCGACCGCGTCAAGTCGCGGATGATCATCAGAACCACCACGGCCTTTTGCCGGAGGGATCCAGTAATCCCATCGGCCAGGATAACCAAGCGGCAATTGCACACCGTGTGTGATTTGAAGCTGATCAATCGGGATGACGATGTCCTGCCAATCTGACGATAATGTCAATTTGGTTCCCCAAGATGTGCCATCGGACTCGACCAAAGTGATGTAAATTTGCTGTCCATCACCCATTCCTCGTGCCTTGACGGCTAAAGCCTTTGCCATTCCAATGCTCGCACCACGGTCAGTAATCCTATTTTTTATGGCCAGCGACGCCGTGTAGTCGTCCAGGGTGCGGTCGTAGCTCAACGGAAAAAACAATCTCAAGGCGGCAGGATCATTCGTGCCAGCGGGTATCTTTTTGAAGATACCGTAACGGATATTGTCGCCAATGCGCGTATAGGCAAGCCGATCCACATCATGCGCCGCGTCGAAGACCGTGAGCACAGACGCAGGCGACGCCACGCGCGCATTAAAAAACTGAGTTTCATCTGCGGGGAATCGCACGGCAACCCCATTGGTCTTAACTGAAAAATAGTATGTCAATTTGCCGTCGGCAAAGGTTGCCGCCGGAATTTGCGACTCAAAACGATAGCCGCGCTTTGGTTGCAGAGGAAACTCGTGGAACTGATCTTCACCCGCCCCGCGCGCAAAGAGTGTGACCGACTGCGGAGGTTTGGCGTCAATCACGTCTGCCGCGACAACGGCAGGTTGATCGGAAGAATATTGCTCCTGCATGACCGGCAATAACTGAACCGGCAAATCGGGTGGCTGCGGGCAGACGAATTCCGTCAGGCCGATTTCACCGACGCGCTCCGGCAGATTACGCAAATCAACCCGGCCCTTTTTGGAAAGCAGATAAACACCTGGTTTAATGTCAAAGTTTCCGTCATGCGCGATAGTCGAAAAGTCATTCCCATGATTCAGCGCGGTGACGGTGAACGAGCCGCCCAGATCGGGAAGCTTCACGGTCATTGGCCATACACGCCACACCAAGCGGGATGAAACCGTCTGATAATTCATAAGCTGCGCGAACGGATCCTGCACCAAAACCGCGTCGGGAAACACTTCCAGCCGCCAAACGCTTTTCCCCAGCTTGTCGAAAAAATATGTGCCACAACCTTCGTAATTGACCACCGGCGAGCTGCCGAACCCGGCAATTGATTTGAGCGCGGCAGGATTTGGCGGAATGGTCTGCGTGTCGTTTGCGTATAGGAACTTTTCTTCCGAGACCATTTCACTCGAATCATCCTTGTAACTGACGCGGAACGGGCCGAAATGCGTATTGTCGGGGTAATCTCCGAAACGGGCATAACGTGGAATCGTGTGCGCAACTTCAGCGGCAATCACCGCGCTCAACGCCTTTTTAGGCGCATAAACGAGGTTTAAAAAATGCGTCTGCCAACCGAGGTTGTATGGTGCGGTATCAAGCATGTCATAAGAGAACATGGCGATGAATTGCGCCCCAACACCACGAAAGGCACGCACCATGGCCGGATACATGAAGCCCGAATACATATCCGCCGTGTCAAATTCATAGACCAGCTTCGGCATATTTAGCAGATCGGGCCTTAACATGGGTGTAAAGTCGTCCACAGAACGCAGATAGTTTTCCGTAATCATATGTCCCGAGTTCAACCCACTAGGATACCACGCGAAGCTTACTCCCTGCGCTTTTGACGCCTTGATGACAGGGGCCATACGAATATCCTGGCTAACGTTGTAAAATATTACCTTTTTGCAGCCGGTGCTGCGAATGGAGTCCACCAGGGCATTGATGTAGGCAACTGATCCCCCAAAATCGTCCGGCCGCTGCACCGGTTCATTGATTGGTTCAATGAACAAAATGTTCGGCTCATCCTTGAGTGCCGTGCCTGTGTAAGGATTAACATGGTTGAGAACTTGGTGGAGATAATTACACTCGGAAGCAATGGCGTTGGTGTTCACACCAAGTTGGTCGCGCTGATAAATTGCCGAAAAACCCGGATTAAAATCACTAGCATGGCCGTCGGGCCACCAGGAGGCATAGGTAGTGATCGGCGTGAACAAAATGTAAATGCCGCGCCGCTTCGCCTGATAAATCGCGTAGTCGAGCACGTCCAGGTGGTCATTCACGATCAAGTTGCCGTTCGTGTCGCAATTCTCCCAATCCCCCCAGAAACACAGCCTCATACCATCCCAACCCATTCGCGCAAAATGTTCCATGTCATTTTCGACAAGTTTTTTGCGATCCGAATGAACATAACCGGCAGCCCGATAATCATAGCCCGAAGCCAGCGAATAATTTGCACCAAACAAAGCCACTTCGTCGTGATTGGAATTCCAGCGAACGACGCCTTGGTCATCAAGATAAACCAGTTCCTTGGCGGCAAGTCCAGACGCCGAGAAAAGCAAAAGGGCGACGAGTAACATTTTGCGGAGCAAAAATCCGATATGTTGATTGATCATTTTCATTGCGGTCGTGGTGCGGGTAGTTTCCAGTTCAAATGCCAGTAGAGTTGCCAGAGATTTTCGAGTTTCACCAATTCCACGCGGCCGTCGTCCAACCAGTGACAAATTGTGATTGACCGTTCAAGGCGCGTGCATTTGTATTTGGTAGCGGGGAACAATTTCAATTTGATCCAATGTAACAATGCTTTGCTTGCCACCAAAATTCGGCGGCTTCGTCAGATAAATCGGGGCATCCTTTCGCAGCGGAAGAATTTCCACGCGCAAATCGCCGGTCAAAATTTCCGGTGCGTAGCGGCGCAAGCCGGCCTCGAATACGTTGCCGTCGTAAAAATCATCCGTGAGCAACTTGCCATTTAACGTCAAACGCGCCACATCACCAACGTAATTAAGACGCAATATCGGATCAGTGTCGAAATCAATGTCGGTCGGCAATTTGATATGCCAAATTGCAGCCTTGGAAAAATCCGCGTCTTCCGGTTCCGCAGCAACCGGCTGACTGATTTTGCCGAGGGGGATTTCCCGAGGAAGCCCGGCGGGCTGAATTTCTTTCAGCGCGACCTTGTATGCCATTGCGGCTGGTGAATGCGGATTGAATCGCTCAAAAACCCCTTCGCTTTTACCATGAAGTTTTTCACCATTTATTTCGATGGCTGTCGGCGGGGGATAGACAGCAACATTAAGCTCGTTACGGTTAGTCGCAGTCAGCCGCAAATTGTCGCCATCAGAAACAAGTCCGGCACTGGTAAGAAAGACCCGGTCCCGCCCATGCCAGTGTTCCTTCCAAAAGGCGAGCGACTGGGCATCGCTCAACAGGACAATTTGCAATGTTCCGTTCGACCCTTTGACTTGCAGGGCCACACCGGGGCCGGGCTTAACGTCGCGGACAATTATGTGTCCATCACTGCTCGTGGCATGGCCGGAAAAAACTTTCACCGCAGCGTGGTTGTCAAAAGCAAATCGCGCCGGGATATTCTTGGTCTCCGCAAAGAAGACGGTGCGCACATCGCCGTCGTCAATGGCCGTGAGGGGCTGCGCGGTCGCCCAGGCCAGTTGCACGCCCGCGCCGAGGTCGAGATTGAACGGCCAGAAGAAGCTGGAATCTGATGGAATTGTCACCGGCTGACCCGGAAATGAAAGCGGACCTGACGGCAGGTTTATCCTGAACTGCACGTTGGTTTTTGCCGCCAACTCCTGGAGACGCTGATAATTATTCACAAAAACGAAACCATTGGTTCCATCAGAGCGAACAGACCAGCGCAGCGTGTCGAAATCATCTTTTCCTTTTGGACGAACATCCGGCATGGTGGCTGGCATCTCGGCAAGTTCTGAACCCCATTCCTGAAGGAAAAGATGGATGCGGCGGAGCATATGATATTGCGGCCGAATCTGGCCGTATTGGCCGAGCGCCGTCTGGAAGTCATAATCCTTCACGGGCAAATCATTCCAGCCGCCACTCGCTTGTGCTTCCTCAAGCGTGGTCAGCTTTCCGTCGGGATTTTCGCCACCTTGATACATATAATAGCCGAGCGAGGAACCGCCGGAGCCGAGTTTCACGAGCGCCGTGGATTCCGCGTCCTCGGGATAAAACAAAATCCGGCGATGGTAGCTGGGCATCATGCCCGCGCCAACCTCACAGGTCAGATACGGATACCGATCAACATCCGGCGAATCCTTGGCTTCACGATGGCCAAGAATATCCGAACCGATGGCATCGTCCGTGCGCAGGTTAGAAAAATAAAACCCCCGCCAGTAGCTATCCGGCATTGGCGTCAGTTCACGATCCCAAAAACCTTCCGCATAAACTCCGTAGAGTGGAATGATTTCTCCAAACGGCAGCGGAGTGCTCAACAGCGGCCAGCCGGTCTTGGTGTAAATCGGCACATCCAGTCCGGCTTCACGGGCAAGTTGTTTCAAAGCTAGGAGATGTTCAGCCGGCCCATAGTATTCGTTTTCAAGCTGAATGCCGATTACCGGGCCGCCATCCTTCCACAACAACCCGTCAAGCTGCTTGGCGATCTGACCATAAAGAATTTTTGCCTGCGCCAGATAATTGGTGTCATTGGAACGCAGCTTCCACCCCTTTTGCTGTAGCCAGTCTGGAAAGCCGCCGTTTCGCACTTCGCCATGATCCCATGGTCCACAGCGCACCAAGGCCTTTAAGCCGACGTCGCCGCATAATTGGATAAACCGGTGCAGATCCCGCTGACCAGTCCAGTCAAATTGTCCTTCGATTTCCTCCTGATGATTCCAAAATACATAGGTGGCCACCGTGTCAATTCCTCCGGCTTTCATTTTTAGCAGCTCCTCGCGCCATTCGCCGGCGGGATAGCGTGAATAATGGAATTCTCCCATAACCGGCGTCCACGGCTTGCCATTGAGAAGCAGACACGTGCTATTAAGCGTTAGCGTCGTGCCGTCAGGCCGACGTGCCGTGCCCATGTTAAAACCGGAAGACTGCGGCAGTGGTGCCGGGGTGATTGTAATAGTTTGAGGATTGGCGAACACAATCGACAGACTCAAAACCGAAGTCATTGCTGTTAAAATCAATTTAGTAGAAGTTCGGTGCATAATAAGTAAGCCATCAAAACCATTGTTGCCTGAAAATTCTCATAATATGGTTATGCAGAAGAAAATGGCTCATTCCCTTTCGGCAATGAGCCATTAATCAACCCGTTAACCCAGCCAATAACGAAAAACTAATGGCCAATTTAAACCCGGCGACGACGCAATACCAACAGACCCAGCCCAGCACTTCCCAGCAACGCCAACGTCGTTGGTTCGGGAGCTGGGGTTGGTGTAAGTGAAATGTTGTCCAAATTTACTGTAGCCGCGCTGTATAACTCGAACTCGAGCTTCAAACTAGCCGTGTTCGCTGGCGTCGTAAAGTTTCCGCTGTAAGTTGACCAAGCACCGGCGGTAGTCAATACTCCTGCAGGAAACTCATAGCCAAGGTAATTGTTTCCGGCATCATCGTAGGTTACGGAAATCGCAAACGATGTTGGGACAACATTTACATTGTATACAAAGCTTATGTTATACTGTTGGTTCCCTCCGATTGAAACGACTTGACCCAAGGCGTCGCGGTAGGTGGTGTCACCTGAAACCATCTGTGCATTGGGAGTCGTATCGTATGTGAAGGTTGTATTTATGCTGTTGGCCATTGTCCCGTCGGCGGCATATGTATACCACCCCGTAAAGTCACCCGTATTAAAGTTGCCATTGACCAACAAGTTTTGGGCGTTTGCAGTGAGCACAGCCATCGTCATGATTGAAGCGATGGAACCAATTGCGAGTGTTTTTTTCATAAGTGTTTATTTTTATTTTCTGCTGATTGTTTTTTACGATACTAAAATAACTGTTTTTTAACAATGGAACATAGTCCTATTTACATGGATAATTTCCCGGTCGCTTTCATTATTGTATCAGCCGGAAGAACATTTTTTGCTGGCCGGAAACCGGTATTGTTGTCGAGCTCTGCCCTGTTGTTCCGGCCACATCGCTCCAGGTCACTGGTGAATTCAAACTGGTCGTGCTTTGCAGCCGGGCGTTTGGCACACCACTCCAAGTAAGAGTCATGATATTATTTGTAACTCCACTAACTGTGACTTGACCGAGGCCCGTGGCGGTTCCGGTGATAATAAAGTTGTCAAAATAGAATGTGCCGCCAGGGCTAGTATCAACAAACACGAGACCTGCACCGGTGATGTAACCGCTTAAAGCGGCGCCCACCGGGCTGCCAATGGTCGCACCATTGCCAGGAGTCAGCGTTAAATTATTCCAGCTCCCTGCTGGGTTGTATATTTGAGTATAGGTTGAGAAAGTGGTCGTAGCCGATCCGGTAGGCACAGGCAGGCTGGTTCCTGAAACATACCAATTGGTGCCAACCGCAACAGCCAGATAAGCAGTAACATTGGCCGGCGTGACTGCGGGCGCGATATCCACCGAAAACGTAATGGTTGGATAGAGTGTTGGGTTAAGTGCTGGGAAAGGCAGTCCTGAAACACCGGTATCGTTTGCAGTTGAAGTCACGTAAGCCGTGGTGCCAGCGCCGGAACCAGCCGAGACGCCGTATCCGTCACCGTTGAAATTCTGGGCCAGGGTGTTTTGATTGCCGGAGAGCAGACTTGCCCAACCAACTGCACTTATTGGTTCATTTGCTGTGCCAGGACCAACGAATGGAAAGGTCTCGGCATATAGCAGACCTGAAGGCGGAGCATTGACAGTTAGTGTGGTATTAATATAGTTGGCACTATTATCTGAACCCGCACCATTGGACACAAAGGCGACATAGGTTCCTTGGTCGCCGGAGTTGACATTTGCTATGGAGAGGACATTGCTGGTTGATCCGGAAGTTCTCCCGTTGTCGCTGAGGGTAATATTATTCCTCTGCCAGGAATAATTAAGCGGCCTCGTGCCTGTGGAGGCGACCGTAAACGACACGCCCGCACCAGCGTATGCCGTCTGACTATACGGCGTCGAAGTTATTGTTGGAGAAGTTGGAGGCGTGGCATCTGTTGTTACAAGGAAGTTGTCTATATTAAAATTTCCACCGCTTCCAGAATAAACAAACACTATTCCGGCCCCAATAATATTTCCCGTCAAAGCAGATGAGGCTTGGCCGCCAATCGTCCCGCCCGTTGGGCTGATTGTGAGAGTGTTCCAGGCGGCAGCAAGCGTAGAGAACTGCTGCGCATAAGTCGTAAATGTTGCAGTTGCTGTGCTTGTATCGACCGATATCGGCGATTGATTAACATACCAGTTGCCTCCTGACATCTCGACGGCGAAGTAGGCAGTTACATTTGCCGGTTGATAGCTTGGGGCGATGTCAACAGACAAAGATATTGTCGGATGAGAACCTGGATTAATTGCTGTAAATGGAAGTCCCGACACACCTGTATCACTATTCGTGCTTACATAGTAAACCGTGGTGATCGCGCTCCCTTCATAGGCATAGGCTGCACCGTCTCCGCCAGCATTTTGGTAAAGACGCTGAAAATTGTCGGGTATAGCATTTGACCAGCCAACAACACTGAGTGGATAACCGACCAGAAGCGGGCCAACAAATGGAAATGTCTCCGCATACAGATAATCAGAGGGCAGACTGTTGACAGTCAAGGTCGCCGTGGTATTAGTGCTGGTATCAAAATAGCCCGCGGAATTACTGACAATTACTGAATATGCTGCGACATCTGATCCCGAGATGTTGCCCACATTTAGTATGCTGGTGTTTGCTCCTGAAATATTCCCGCCATTGCCTAACGGTGCACCATTCTTCTTCCAGTAATATGTGAACGGTTGTGTGCCGGTGGCGGCAACCGCGAAGGAGGCACCAGCCCCGTTGTAATTCGTTTCACTTAAAGGAGCCCCAGTGAGAATCGGTGGGTTCACCCCCACATTGGAAATGGAAGTGACGAGAAAATTGTTGTAGTCCCAATAGCTAACTCCGGTAAATATTTGAACAACACCGATCCCGGTAATTAAACCAGAGAGATTTGCTGAAGCCTGGGCTCCGATAGTCACAGTGCTGCTTACGGTAAGGTTATTCCAATTGGTGGCAGCGGGATTATATGTGATGCTTGAGGGGTAGAATGTTGCGCCAGCGCTACCTCCCGAAATGAATGGTTGATTAGTTGATACATACCAACTGCCAGCCACTTGCACGGCAAAATAGGAATTCAGCAGCGTGCCCTGATAGCTATACTGGCTTTCCAGGGAAATGTTCAGATTCGTGTAAAGCGACGGATTTATGCTGGTGAACGCAGAGTCACCTCCTGTGCCAGCGCCGGCACCACTGGTCGTATAAAAAATTTGAATCCCGGTGGCACTGGCTCCGCAATAAAGGGTGTTGGTAGGCAGCGAAAATCCGGTGGACTGATCTTTAGCCCCGGGTTGGGCGTAGATCCCGCTGGCACCGGAACCCAGCAATACCTGACTCCAACCAACGGCGGCCAAGGTAGTCCCTCCATTAGTGCTGCCGAAGTCCTGTTGATATAAAACGGTGGATTGTGCCGACGCAATGTGCAATCCAACTACGAGACAAACAATTGTTGCATTGATTTTTTTCATAACGATTTGTGATTCGGGTTATAATACTTTTGACAGATAACTTGCTTAATTACAATGGACGATTAGCCGATTAACATGGACGATTTGCCGATTATTGGTAGGCATTCATCCACGTCGGCCAAACATTTGCTGAGCTCATGAACGTCGTGTTGAAACTCCGGCTCCATTGCAACGTCCAAAGCTCTTTGATTCCCACGTTCCGGACTGAACTGTCGGCAAAACACATATTTATAGGGGTGTGGCCACCGTGCCGGGGAATAGAGAAGTTGCTCATATCATGACCCGTCGTGCCCTGAGGAATAAGCCAACCCTTATGGCTCACAGGCGTATCTTTATAAAGGGGAGCTGCGCCATCATAGATAGCGTCCGAAAAAGTCGGAATCTGGGTGACATTGCCGCCGCTTGGCGACACCTTGCGCCAATAGTCAGTGGCGGGTCCTTCCATGTAGGGGGCGGCGAGAGACGAATCCGGTGGATCCATGGCCCAGGCGTTCATACCGTAACTGCCGTAATCTCCTGCAACTCCCCAAAATGGAACAGCCTGACCATTTGTGCCCAGAATGCCCCAGGAGATAAGTGTGTTATCAGTATTGTAAGGAGATAACGTATTCGGATAATCACTTCTGTATTTAAGGCAGGATGGGCAGACGCGAATATTAGGATTGGAATAATAAGGCCGCAAGGTTGACATCCATTCGCCTGATTGAGGATTGCCAGGGACAACCGGGCTCCAACCCGGTGGCATGCTATCGTTGCTGTCATTGGCATAAACAGCAAAGCAAATGGCCCACTGGTGTAGATTAGAAGTGCATTGAATGCGTTTCGCCCGATCTTTGGCCTTGGAGAGCGCTGGCAAAAGCATTGCAGCCAGAATGGCGATGATAGCAATAACCACCAGCAACTCGATGAGGGTAAACCCGTGTTCTTTGGAATCGGTATTGTTTGTTTCCATAGGTTTTAGTTAATCATTCTAACAGTCAGTTGTTATAATTCAGCGCATCCAATACGGGCAGCGCATTGCCGCTAAAGTCAAAGAGAGTTGTATTATCCACGACGTTGGGCTGGCCAAGCTCCCAACCTTCACCTCCAACACAAATAAATACCGGATCCCAATAAAGGTCTCCGAGGCAGTGCCCACTATTAACAAGTTTAAGCGCGTTGTAGCAGTTCAGCATAAACTGCTTTTGTCCCAGCGGTGTGCTTGGAAACGGCTCGGGACCGTTGTTCACCAGTTGTCCGGTGTATCCGTCACAGCGGTTTGTCGCCCAATTATAACCTGTCTCCATGATTATTACAGGTTTGTTATAATTGGCATACCACGAGTTAATTTGGTCGCGGGCCTGTTCAGCTGTTAACCCGCTCCAGTAGGGGTAGAACGAGCAACCCATTACATCCCATTTTACCCCGGCATTTTTGCACAGGTTGAAAAGGTAACTAATAGAACTGGAGTTGACGTGACTGCTGTGAATAATAACTTGGGACGAGGGTGAAATGGCTTTAACTGCGGCATAACCCGCATTAAGCAGCGAAGCCAAATTACTCATGTTGGTGGTAGAACCATTGACCGAAGCGTTAGTCGACTGAATTGCACTGCCTTTGGGAGTGCTGTTTTGCAATAAAATGCCGACATCAATTTGATTTCCCAGCGAAACATAATCCGGCACCGTCCCCTGGCTCGCCATCTGTATCATTACGTTAGTGGTATAGTTGTATACGGCATTGGTCAGGCCGGAGATTGAAAGGCTCTCCCAGCCATGAGGCTTATATTGAGTTGATCCGTCAGCCCAATAATCGCTATAGGTCATTGTTAATTCGATTTTAAAACCCATCGTCTTGGCGCGTGCAGCCAACGCCAATATGTTTGTGAGGTTTTGAACCCCTGCCGGTAGCAAATCGGATGGATACCAACCTGCATTCCCTGGGTCATTATACAAGCGAAGGCGGACGAAATTACAGCCGTGGTTCTGAAGGATTTGCAGGCAGTCTTCTTGAACACCGTTGGTTTCATAGAATTTACCGCCGCCCTTCTCGACGTAGGATAATTCCGAAATGTCCCCCCCCTTCAGAAAATCGTAAGCAATATCGTCTTTAATCAGTTGAACGAAATCCACAGCGCACAGGTTGGTGCCCGCCGGGTCGTCGGAATAGATGCTGACCAGGCACTGCCCATTGGTGACATAGATCCCCCGGACGATGGTGTTGGTCCATTGCGAGGAGACGGGAAGACTAGTAATTTGGCTGTTGCCGCTGATATAACACACATTGTAACCTCCGCTGCTTTTAACCATTGCCGTCAACTTATAATAGCCATTTGGCAGATTGGTGACCAGTTGGTAGGTCTGAACTTGATATGGCGTTGAATTGCTCTGCAGTAAATAATAAGAGCCGGAATAAGCGCCGCCGGATACCAGTGAAGCCGCCCCTGGGACGCCCCCTGCAATTTGCCAGTTGGCTGCAATATTTCCGAGGTTTCCAGATTCAAAGCTTCCGTCTTGCAATCCACTGACCGGATAAGCGATGAGGCGAAAGAACATCGAGTCGTTGCCCATTGGCACCGCCGCTGTATTTTGACCTTGGGATCCAGGAACATCGCTCCAGTTCATTAAATCTAGAGAATTTTGAAGCCGAACATTCATGGCTGCTGGCCATGATAACGCAACCACTGCATTCGAACTCAAATTCACCGCGATATTGCCTGGTTGCGAAGCGGTAATTTGAAAATTGTCGAAATTCATGGTTCCGCCGGCTCCGCTGTAATTGAACACCACTCCTGCCCCGGTAATATTGCCTGTAAGATCACTTGAAGCGCCTGATCCGATCGTGGCACTGGTGCTGGAGCCATTACCGCTAACCGACAAATTATTCCATCCTGAAGCACTGGGGTCAAAGGCCATGGAATAGGTTGCAAATGGCCCCGTGGTCGTTGGAACCGGCAACGCATTCGCGGCTACAAACCAACTGCCACCATCCATCTGAACCGCAAAATATGCCGCAATATTGGCGGGAGTCAGGGAGGGCTGAATGTCAACAGATAAGGACAGCCCAGGATAAAGGGACGGGCTAACCACTGGAAAAGCCGCTCCCGTGCCCACAGTCAGATTAGTGGAGGTGTAAAAAGCCGTGCTCGTAGAAGCGTTTTGATAGGCATAGACCGCACCATCTCCCCCAGAATTTTGATAGATGCGATTCGGATTGTTGGGAATATCATTTGCCCAGCCCAATGAACTGACTGGAAAACTGCTGGTTGAGGGAAACCCGCCATAAGGAAAAGTCTCATCATACAAAACAACATTTTGACCCACGACAACACACTGGGACACAAATATTGTTCCAGCCATGAGCAACATACTTTTCATATTCATTCGGCGGTCGTGAATTGGTATGTTGACAGACTAAATTCAAACCCCACGACATACAATGGAGGATAAGCCGATAGATATGGACAATTTGCCGGTTGAAGCCCAGCCTGCTAATCATTAACCTTTTCTAAACTTGCGATATTCAGTGGGGGTCTTTTCATTCACAAGTCGAAATGCTCTTGAAAAATAAAGCGGGTCTTCAAAACCTAATTCTGCAGCCACCGATTTTATGCTTAATTCGGTTGTGTCCAGCAACTGGCAGGCGCGATGCATTCGCAGACGAATGAAATAATCAATCGGAGCATAGCCCATTTGCTTTTTAAAGAGCGCAACATATTGTGACCGGGACAGATTGGCCACGCCCGCCAATGCATCGAGTTGCACGTTCTGATTCAGATGTTGCTTCATATATTCAACCGTCTGGGCGACTTTTTGCTGGGTCGTCGGCTGCTTGGCGTGACCGCTGCGGTGGTCGCGAATCATTGCGGCCAAAAGATGCGCCAGTGTTTGTGAGGCATATATTAGTTGAAGCGTTGTATAACCATGTTCAATGGCATCCAGCAGTTCTTCGAAGAGCGCCAATAAATGTGTATCCTCACCAATATGAACCACTGGTCGGCCCTCATCGGCATCAAGTTCGTTAAGGAAAAGTTTTAACTGACCGCCGATCGCATGAAGCCAGTGAATGGTCCACGGCGGAGTGTCATCCGTTCCATAGATATGAGGGGCTTGCGATGGAATGACTAATAAGTCTCCTGATTTAACCGCGAAATATCGCCCCGCGAGTTCGCACCAGCCTGAACCTTTGGTGCAATAGATAAAAATAACCTGATCTGCGCCCTTGGGACGCTCACGCAAATGACCTTTGGCATGAGGAAAGATGCCCACGTCGGTCGGAAGCAATCCACCTATCAACGCATGTTTTTGTGCGCGCTCCACAACGGGGCGCGGCAAAACCACGATGCGTTGTCCTGGAAACCCGTCGCGTTTTTCAGCCAGATTCATGCGTTAGGAAAGGGTATCTGCACCCAGACTACCACACAGTCGGCATATTGTCCATGTGAAACGGCTGATATTCCATTTCAGAAAAAGGCGTTCATACCTAAACTATATCGAAGTCACTGTTAAAAGAAGGAACATGCTGTATTCTTTAGTGTGTTCAAGACTTCAACACGGAAAGACTTTATAAAATGAGCACAAATTTTGAAGTTCGCGTTTGGAATGAAAGCATTGTCATTCCGACTTATCTTCCGCACGCACCGAATAAAAACCCGATGTTTTTGGAAAAGCGGGTCTATCAAGGCAGCAGCGGCAGGGTTTATCCGCTCCCTTTCACGGACCGTATTTCCGAAAAGAAAACCGAACGCCAGTGGACGGCCGTCTTTCTGGAAAATGAATTCCTGCGGGTGATGGTGTTGCCGGAAATCGGCGGACGCATCCACGCTATTCAGGATAAGACGAATGGCTATGACATCATTTATAACCAGCCCGTGATCAAGCCCGCGCTGGTGGGACTGGCAGGACCATGGATTTCCGGCGGCATCGAATTCAACTGGCCGCAACACCATCGGCCGGCAACTTTTCTACCGGTTGATTTTGAAATTGAAGCGCATGCTGACGGTTCAAAAACCGTTTGGTGCAGCGACCACGATCCGATGGCGCGCATGAAAGGCATGCACGGGATATGCCTGCACCCGGGGAAGGCTTATGTTGAATTAAAGGTCCGCGCCTATAACCGGACTCCTTTCGTTCAATCGTTTCTTTGGTGGGCGAACGTTGCGACGCGAGTCCATGAAAGTTATCAAAGTTTCTTTCCGCCGGACGTCTCCTACGTTGCGGATCATGCCAAACGCGCGACCAGTGAATACCCGCTTTGCCATGGAATTTATTATGGAGTGGATTATGGCGAGCGCGGACGCAACGGCATACCGAAAGCTGAAATCCCGCAGAATTTTGTCCCGCCACACTGCGGTGGTATTACGCCGTCATATTACCAGCCCAACGACCTTTCATTTTACGCCAATATTTCCACGCCGTGCAGTTATATGTGCATGGGATCGGAGGCAAATTTCTTCGGCGGCTACGATTATATCGCGGAAGCGGGTCTCGTTCACGTCGCCGACCACCATATTTCTCCTGGCAAAAAACAATGGACGTGGGGCAACCACCCTTTCGGCTATGCCTGGGACAGAAATCTCACAGACAAGGATGGACAAGGCCAATTCGGCCCTTACATCGAACTGATGGCCGGCGTTTACACCGACAATCAGCCTGATTTTAGTTTTCTTCAACCCGGTGAGACCAAACACTGGAGCCAATTCTTGTATCCGATTCAAAAGATCGGCCCGGCGCAACAAGCCAATTTGCAAGCGGGTCTAAGTTTGAAATTTGAAAATGGCACGGCACGCGTTGGTGTTTCCGTCACAGAGAATTTCGCGGACGCCACGGTTGAGCTGCTTGCAAAACGCAAGCCGCTTGTGAGTTTCAAACGGGATCTTGCCCCGGGCAATCCATTAATCGAGCAAATTGAACTGCCCAAGCACATTCGCGAAAAAGACTTGTTTGTTCGAATTACAGACAGCTTGGGTGCTGAAATTATTTCCTACCAGGTCAAACCGCGTGTCAAAGCCAAAGTTCCAGCCCCCGCCACGGAACCTTCACCAGCGGCCGAGATTGGGAGCACCGACGAGCTTTTCGTCACCGGCCTGCATTTGGAGCAATATCGCCATGCGACCCGCTGCCCGACTGAATATTGGCTTGAAGCATTGCGACGGGATCCATTAGATGCGCGTTCCAACAATGCGATGGGCCGCTGGCATCTGCGACGTGGTGAATTTATCAAAGCGGAACATTGTTTCCGGCGGGCTATTGAACGTCTCACACAGCGCAACCCCAACCCCTATGATGGCGAGCCGTATTATAATCTTGGCCTAACATTGCGTTTTCTGGCACGCGATGACGAAGCATATGATGCATATTACAAGGCCACATGGAACCAGGCGTGGGCCGCCGCCGGTTTTCATGCGCTCGCGGAGATAGATTGTCGCCGCCGAGATTGGCCAATGGCACTGGATCACTTGAATCGTTCGCTCCGATTTGACACCGAAAATCTCCGCGCCCGTAATCTGAAAGCCCTGGTTCTGCAAAAATTGAACCGGCCCGAGGAAGCCGGAGTTTTCCTGCGCGAAACACTGGAACTGGATCCTCTTGACTGGTGGGCACGCTCGATACTGGGCGAACCGCTTTCCTGCGATGTGCAAACACTTCTTGACCTTGCACACGATTTTGCGGCCGCAGGCTTTTATATTGAAGCCGTCGGGTTGCTGAACGGTGCCAAAGGAACCAGCCGCGATTTGCCCGACCAGAGTTGGGGAACGGGTCCACTGGTATTCTATACACTTGGCTGGTTGCATGAAAAAATTGCCCAGAGAACGGCCGCCCTTGATTTTTACAACCGCGCCGCTGCTGAATCGCCGGACTATTGCTTCCCGTCACGGATTGAAGAAATCTTGATTCTTGAATCCGCGATGCGGGCCAATCCCTCCGACCCTCGCGCGCCGTATTATCTCGGCAACTTGCTTTATGATCGTCGTCGCCACCAAGAAGCGATAAAGCTCTGGGAAACGAGTTCGAAATTGGATTCAAGTTTTTCTATCGTCTGGCGCAACCTCGGCATTGGATACTTGAACATTTCAAAGAAACCAGCCCGGGCGCGCGCGGCTTATGAAAAAGCTTTCAAAGCCGACCCCACCGATGCACGCCTGCTGTTTGAGCGCGACCAGTTATGGAAAAGACTTGGCGGTAAACCGGAAAAACGCTTGAGTGAGTTGGAAAAGTTTCCGCATCTCACCTCACAGCGCGACGATTTAAGTGTCGAGCTGTGCGCGTTGTATAATCAGGTCGGCCGGCACCAAAAGGCACTGGGAATCATCACAACACGCAAGTTTCAACCCTGGGAGGGTGGCGAGGGTCAGGCCATGGACCAGCATGTTCGCACCCATGTCGCCCTTGGTCGCGGCGCGCTGACACGGAGTGATTTTCACAGCGCACGCGCGCATTTCGAGCGGGCGCTGGAGTCGCCGGAGAATCTCGGGGAAGCGAAACATCTTCTCGCCAACCAAAGCGATATTCATTACTGGCTTGGCGTTGCGCTCCATTCGCTCGGCGAGAAAGAGGCGGCGAAGACCCATTGGTCAACCGCCGCGGCATTCAAGGGTGATTTTCAGGAAATGCGCGTCCGCGCCTTTTCCGAAATGACTTATTACTCGGCGCAAGCGTGGGAACGGCTCGGCCAAAAGGTGAAGGCAAGAAAGCTTTATCTGGATTTACTTAACTACGCAAAAAAGCTGCACGAGACGGAGGCAAAAATAGAATATTTTGCAACCTCATTGCCGACCATGTTGTTGTTCGATGAAGATCTTCAATTCCGCCAGGAAATATCTGCGTTGTTTCTTCAAGCCCAGGCAATGCTCGGCCTGGGTCATAGAGCGAAGGCGAAGGGTTTGTTGTCAATTTTGCTTCGGCGTGATCCGAATCATCCTTCCGCAACCGATTTGGCTAATGAATTCAACCAGACGGGTAAATCCGCATTGGTTCCACCGCAACGGACTTTGCCGGTGGAAAGATTGAAGGTGAACGGCCATCGGAACACAAAATTGCGCGACTCAGCGCATTTAACCGTGCCGGAACTGGACAACACCCATAATGGTCACCTCGCGAACATATCTCAGCTATGATACCATTGCCTCAGACGGGATCCTCGACACTTCAGACCCGGTTAAACACCGGCTACATTTGGCTGATAGCCGTTGTTGCGGCATTGGGCGGATTATTATTTGGATACGACTGGGTTGTCATTGGCGGCGCAAAACCTTTCTTCGAAAGATATTTTCATTTGACCAACGCGGCGCAGTCAGGCTGGGCAAACAGTTGCGCGCTCATTGGGTGTCTGGTCGGAGCGCTCGTAGCTGGCGCGTTGAGCGACAAATTTGGCCGGAAGAAGCTGCTGATTGTTTCGGCCTTTTTGTTTGCCTTGACTTCCATTGGCAATGCGCTGGCCGCGAATTTTTCGATATTCGTTGGCTGGCGAATACTTGGCGGTGTGGCCATCGGCCTGGCATCGAATCTTTCCCCGATGTATATTGCCGAAATCGCACCTGCACAGATGCGCGGCAAGCTCGTCTCCATCAATCAGCTCACGCTTGTCGCAGGCATTTTGCTCGCGCAATTCATCAACTGGTATCTCGTCCGAAACCTACCGTCCGGCGCGACGGATGAGTTCATTCAGAATTCGTGGTATGGCCAGTCCGGCTGGCGCTGGATGTTTGCGATCACAGCCGTTCCGTCGGCGCTGTTTTTTTTCGGAATGTTTTTTGTTCCCGAAAGCCCCCGGTGGCTGGCAAAAAGCGGCAAGCCCGAACAGGCGCGATTGATTCTCAATAAAATTGGCGGTGAGAATTATTCAAATGCGGCGCTTAAGGAAATTGCAGCCACCCTTGTCAATGAAACAGAAAAAGTGGATTTCCGCGAACTTCTCCACCCCAAATTGCGAAGAGTCCTGCTGCTCGGAATCGGGCTGGCGGTCTTCCAGCAATGGTGCGGCATCAACGTCATCTTTAACTATGCCGAGGAAATCTTCAAAACTGCCGGTTACGACATTTCGTCCGTGCTGAAAAACATCGCGTGGACCGGTTCGGTCAATATGGCCTTTACCTTTGTCGCCCTCGGCACAGTGGACCGTTTTGGGCGGCGGCCATTGATGCTGTTTGGCGCAGCGGGACTGACAGTCATTTATGCGGCGCTGGCACTCTGTTATCACGGCGGCGTGCAAGGACTGCCAATGCTTCTGCTGGTGCTGGCCGCCATCGGCTGCTATGCGATGTCGCTCGCGCCTGTGACCTGGGTGGTCATCTCGGAAATTTTCCCCAACCGGATTCGCGGTGCGGCCATGGCCATTGCGGTTGCTGCCTTATGGTTGGCTTGTTTCATTCTGACTTACACTTTCCCCATTTTGAACGCACAGCTCGGTGCGGCGGGAACCTTCTCGCTCTACGCCGCCGTTTGCGCTCTGGGTTTTGTTTTCATCTTGAGAAAATTGCCTGAAACCAAAGGGCGGACGTTGGAACAAATCGAAGACGAATTAACAACGGAAAATAAGAAGAAGTAGTGTAAAACTAAACTGACCCAAGCCGAGTTCTATGCGCCACCTCAAAGCTGCACACCTGATTGGGGAATAGCGCTGTTAGGCTTGTAAACATTAAAATAAATAGCTTTATGAGATTCATGAAAACTATTTTGATTTTGGGTTTGTTTGCGCTCAGCTCCAGGGAACCGTCCGCCGCGCAAAACCTTACCTTCACGCCCTACGCCTATACATTGGGACCAATCCCCACTTCGCTTGTGGCGGCGGATGTCAATGGGGACGGTGCAATCGATCTGATCAGCAGTGGAGGCCTCGTGCTGACTAACAACGGCCATGGTGTCTTTGGCACCAATTCAATTTTTTCCCCTTCCTTTGGCTTCGGCAGCATCGCGGTGGCGGACGTCAACGGCGACGGCAACCTTGATTTGATTGGCACAAGCGGAGGTGGCGGCACGCCCTTTACGCTAACGGTGCTGACGAACAACGGCAACGGCACCTTCAGTTCCAATGCCACACTGAGAGTGGGTAGCCCGCCTCAGTGGGTTGTAACGGCGGATATCAACGGCGACGGCAAACTTGACTTGATCTGCCGTGAAACCAACGAGCTGACGGTGTTCACGAAAGATGGCAGCGGCGTCTTTGGTTACAATGCAACCCTCTCCGTTGGGACTGGCTATGGCAACGTCCTGGCGGTGGACATCAATGGTGATGGCAAACCTGATTTGATCACCGCGGATGGTGGTGGCCCAATCTCGGTGCTGACGAACAGCACGTTGACGGTGTTGACGAACAACGGCAGCGGTATTTTTGTGGACGGTGCCACGGTGAATGTGGGAACCCCGGCCTATAGGGTTGTGGCGGCAGATCTCACCGGTAGCGGCAGACCTGATTTGATCACCCTGAATTTAGGCACCAACACACTCACAGTGTTCACGAACGATGGCAGTGGTGGCTTTGGTTTCAATACCACGATCACGGTGGGTTCATACCCAACGTCCCTTATCGCGGCGGATGTCAATGGCGACGGCAAACCGGATTTGATAGTCGGGCAAGGAGGCCTTGTAGCCACCAATACGCTGACGGTGCTCATAAATGAAACCCCATTTCCGGCGCCGGCATTGAACATTGTGTCCGCCGGTCCAAACAACGTCATCATCTCCTGGTCTTCGCCCTTGACCGGCTTTGCACTCCAGACCAATTCGGATTTGACCACCACCAATTGGGCACTCGGTGATTACTCAGTTTCCACAAACGGTCCGACAAAAAGCGTCACAATCTTTCCGCCGGTTGCCGGAAACCTGTTCTTCAGGCTGAAGCAGTAACCGCATTTATACAGCCTTGCAAATTCGCCATGCTAAACTTTGACGCCACACAATGATAATATCTCGGAAGACTCTTTCCCATTTTCGATGGAGTCGTATTCTATGCCCAATAGTTTCATTTTGGCTCTTCCCTGCCCCAATTTCAGAAACAAAGTTTATTTATGTCAATGACCCTCAAAGATCTCGCCGCCCACATCGCCACCGAATTTCGAAAACGTTTCGGCCACCCACCTCGCTGGATTGTCGCCGCGCCCGGCCGCGTCAACGTCATTGGCGAGCATACCGATTACAACGATGGCTTCGTGCTGCCGATGGCCATTGAACGTTACGCCATCATGGCCGCAGACACTGCGGTCGTCCCGGGAAAAATCACCATTTACGACACGCAGTTCAAGGAGACTGCTCTGATTGACCTTTCAACTCCCATAACCAAGGCCCAGCCGAAATGGTCTAATTACATCCGCGGTGTGCTTGCCGGATTTCAGAATCGAGGTGTGAGGATTCCCGCGCTTAACGTCGCATTCCTTTCCACCGTGCCGATCGGTGGCGGTCTTTCCAGCAGCGCGGCGCTTGAAGTCTGCACCGCGACCTTGATGGAAGCCGCCACCGGCAGAACGATGGATCCAATTGAAAAAGCCTTGCTGGCACAGAAGGCCGAACACGATTTTGCCGGTGTTCCCTGCGGCATCATGGACCAGTTCATCTCCGCGCTCGGCCGCGAAGGCCATCTGCTGCTGCTTGATTGCCGCACGCAAAAGACCGAGTTGGTGCCGATGAGCGATCCCTCCGTGGAAATGCTCGTCATCAACACGAATGTGAAACATGAACTCGGCTCCGGCGAATATGCGAAGCGTCGTGCCGAATGCGAGCAGGGTGCGAGGATTCTCAGTGTCGCCTCGTTGCGTGATGCAACCGCCGACCAGCTTGAAAAGTGTAAAGCCAAGATGAGTAATGTCGTTTATCGCCGCGCACGGCACGTCATCGGTGAGATTGAGCGCACCATCCACGCTGCGGAATGGGTTCGCCAGTCAAACTGGCAGGGCGTCGGCACCCTCATGTATTCCAGTCATGCTTCATTACGTAATGATTATGAAGTGAGTTGCAAGGAACTAGACATTGTCGTGGATATTGCGGGAGGCATCGGCTGTGCAGGTGGCGTTTATGGTTGTCGCATGACCGGGGGCGGCTTTGGTGGGTGCTGCGTGGCATTAGTGAAAACCGGAGCCGCAGATGCCATTGCCGGCAAAATTGAGGCGGATTACAAAGCTAAGACCGGCATCGAAGCCAACGTCTTCAGTTCGCGTCCTGCCGCTGGCGCGACGATCATCAAATCCTGAATCCAACAATGTTTAACAACGTCTTCGACCAACCGCACCGTCGTTTCAATGCTCTGACGGGTGAGTGGGTTTTTGTTTCGCCGCACCGCACCAAACGTCCGTGGCAGGGGCGCGTTGAGCCAGGCGCTTTTTTAAACCGGCCCGCTCACGATCCACAATGTTACCTATGCCCTGGAAATGTTCGCGCCAATCAGGAGTTGAATCCCAGCTACGATTCCACCTTTGTTTTTACCAACGATTATGCCTCGTTCCTGCCAGAAACACCTAGCACCGATGCCAGTCAACATCCGCTGTTGCGGGCACATACACAAGCCGGCAACTGCCGCGTCATTTGTTTTTCGCCACGCCATGACCTTACGCTCGCGCAAATGAGCGCGACGGAAATCCGTCCAGTCGTGGATGTCTGGGCGGAGCAGGTGGCTGAACTGGGAAGTAAATGGCGCTGGGTGCAGGTGTTTGAAAACAAGGGCGAAATAATGGGCTGTTCGAATCCGCATCCACACGGGCAGATCTGGGCAAGCGACTTTATTCCAAATGAACCGGCCAAAGAACTGGTTCAGCAGCAAGCGTGGTTCCAGCAGAACAGATCGCCGCTGCTGCTCGACTACGCAGCGCTGGAAATTCAAAGTGGCGAACGGGTGGTCGTGCAGAACGAATACTGGCTGGCGGTGGTTCCCTGGTGGGCGGTGTGGCCGTTTGAAATCATTATTCTGCCGCAGCGACAGGTATTGCGCCTGCCAGACTTGACCGGAGTGGAACGGGACGCGTTGGCGGATTTGCTCCGCCGCACGCTGGTCCGTTACGACAATCTGTTTGAGACGTCGTTTCCGTATTCGATGGGCTGGCACGGTGCGCCGCATGACGAAGGCGAATATCGTGGCTGGCAGTTACACGCCCATATTTTCCCGCCTCTGCTACGTTCGGCGACGGTCAGGAAATTTATGGTCGGATACGAGTTGTTGGCGGAAGCACAGCGGGACATCACCCCAGAACAAGCCGCAAAGCGCTTGCAAAATCTATCTGAACTACATTACTTGCACGTAAGCCGTTAATTGGCCATCAAGCCCTCCTCCGATCAATGCGGAAAGGCGCTGCCATTCTGTGGTTTTTAATCATGTGAATGCAATGGTGATTCGATTTGGAGCAATTTTGTTTCCAGTTCCCCATTTTACGATTGGCAGTTAATAATTGATCAAAAAAAACATTGCGCTCCTTTTGCAATTGCTCCAAAATGAAATCTTTGCCCTTATTCAAAATCTTCAAATCCACAACCTCCTTTTCCAATTCCTTAATTCTACCCAAATCACCTTCCGAAGCTGGAGCGGTTCGTTCCGTAGCCCTTTCCGCATCGTTCGGAACCTTTCCGATGGGTTCCGAAGCTTCATTGATTTTAGCGGCCTTGGCCTTTTCTTCATGAACCGCCAGTTCTACACTCTGTGGCGTCAGGTAATACTTCCGTTTATTCGGATCGTAATAGCTGTCCAGCCGGGCGATGCCCGTCCGGTTACAATCCTTTGTCATCCGAGGGAAATCTTTAGATTGGCAATAATGGCCAGTGCTGCCGCAATCATTATCGCGCATTCTCACCCGAGCGGTGATCCGACTCCATCGGAAGCGGACATAAAAATCACCCGTGATCTCATTCGAGCCGGTCAACTTCTCAAAATCGAAGTTCTCGACCACATCGTCATTGGAAATCCAAATCATTCCAGTCTTCGCAGTCTTGGTTATTGTGCCGTGTGATTGATAATGCCGAGTTAAACGGGGTGATTCATTGAAAAGCCAATGGAATCGCCTCTTTTTCGTCTCCGCGACTCGGCATAATGCGAACAGCATTTGCGATTGAACATTCAAGGCTCGAAGGGCTTCCCAACTTTGCATTAGAGAAATGCCCAATGAATCTGAACTTTATATGCTCCACATCTTCAACGATACGCGGAATTTTCGGCCCAGATTCTGGCAGAATAATGCCGAGTAAATGCGGGAGAAAACCCGATGAATAGAGGCTTTTCACAACCTGCTCGGCATTATTCAGAACTCGGCACAATATCCCTTATGCCGAACTCGGCATAAGGGCTATTTTTTCTCTTAGCCGATAACGGCTTTCGAAAAATCGGAGGCCATTTTTATCGTCGCCAGGCAGCGGCATCGGACAGATTTTCTCATTCCTGGCCTTTTTCAACGCGCTTCGACAGGCCTTTCTTTTCCACAATTACAATTTCCGTAACGAACGGCTGGCCTTGCTCAATCAAAGACCATTGGTGGCTGGGCAACGTCTTCAGCAGCGATAGCTGCTTTCGCTGCATGATCGTCTCGATTCGCTCCAGGGAATCGCCGCGAACCGACACTTCGTGCGTGACGAAAACCAGACGCAGTTGCTGGTGCTCGCCATACGGCTTCAGATCGGCATAAACGAACTGGTCAAACGGCAGCAATAAATGCTCGTCAGGTGCCAGTATGATTTTGACCCCGGCCGCGTTGGCGTCGCTCTCCCAGCATTCTGGTGTTTTTGTGCTCATAATTTTGTTTTTGTTGATGATTTTTGCGTTGAGTCGTTTTTAGATGGCAGAACATGTCCGCTGCGTGCTGGCCAAAACGAAGCAGATAGCCATGCAGGTGATCCCAAAGCACGTTGCTGCGACGCGGCACGAAATCGCCCGCTAATTCCAATGCCAATGGCCGATGACCGGAGCGGGACACGTTTTCCCGGAGCTGCTCCTTGTCTGGCGTGAATATGCGGACGCCGCGACGTCCGCGAGAGATGGTCACATACCACTGCTGCGCGTTCGTCGCCGCCTTGATGGTTGAATCGGAAAAAAGGACGTAATCCACCGTCTTGCCCTGCGAACCGTAGGACGTGACCGCGTAGCCGGGCAGGAACTCGCGGAAACTTTTGTCCAAAACACGGCCGTCCGTCAGTTTGATGCCACCGTCAGCCTGGACAGTCTGGACTGTGACCAGTTCGCCGTTCGTGACCCGGCCGCCCGACCGGAGCTTGCGATTGGCCTTGAGGTGCAATCGGTCGCCGGACGCAAGATTTACCTCACGGGTCTGGCAGAGCGTGATTCGGTCGAGCAACTTGTTCGGGACGGTGACAAATTTGCCGCCGACTTCGATTAGAACACCCGCCTTCACGATGCCCGCCAGTTTTCCTTCGGCACCGGGTTGAGCCGCATAGACTTTTTGATTGAAGACCACAATGGCTTCCGGCGGGTAAAATCGCGCATCGCGTTTTTGGGCATTCGTCAGGTCCAGCTTGTCGAGCACCTGAACCACCGTGTCCGCTGCACCCAGCAATCCTTTTCCTTTCAAAGCATCACGCACGCGCTCATTGACGCGATGCACTTCCCCCCAGGTTTGAGAGACCACCACGACCGCAGCATCTTGTTCCGCGAGCCGGACATATTCAGCCGCGAGCTTGTCCGCCTGTTCACCCAGACCGCACTCGACCACTGCGCCCATTGTTTCTAGGCGTTCAAAGGACTCGCCCATCTTGCCCGCCGCCGCTGATTCAACCGCTTTGCGATATTGTCTGATACGGGTTCGTTCATCGACATCCCGCCCCAGTGTCGGGTCTTGGCGGCGAATCTTGTGCAATTCGACTGGTTTAACGCCGGAGTGTCGCTCGATGGCAAGCAGCGCGTCCGAGGCTTCCACGGCTCCATGCTGTCGCGTATCGCCGGCAAGGATCAGCCGGGCATTGCGTTCGCGAACCAGCCGGATCAGGCCGAGCATCTGCCGCCCGCCAATCTGCCCCGCCTCGTCCACCACCACGACCGCGCCAGTGACCAGATCGGGCTTGATCAGAAAGCTTGCGAGCGTCATTGGATTTGAAAATCCGGCCTCTTCCATCTCCACGACTTGCTGCCGTTGCGGCGCGAGCACAACCACGCGCCGACCTGATTGCTGAACCTGCCCGACCAGTTCGTTCAGGACAAAACTCTTGCCGGTCCCTGCCCCGCCGCGAAAGACCGACACCGTGTTCGTTGAGGCAAGCAGGGCTTTTATCGCGGTTCGTTGCTCGTCATCCAGTTTGGGATTGATTGGACGGGGATTTCTCACCAGAGGGTGAAGCGCCGCAACACCCTCTCTGGCGGTTTGAACAATCTCCCATTCGCGCATCAATACTTCGCGCAACGTCACCTGGTTGGGATGCGCTTTGTCCCGGACATAGCCGCGCTGCCGGGTGAAGTCCGTCAGTTCGGATATGGTGAAATTCTCACCCCGCGCCCGACCCAATGCCTCCTGCCATAGCTGGCATTCCAGCACGATTGAATTCCGGTCGAATAAATGTTCCTCCGCCCATTGCACCGCTTCAGCCAAGCCAATGGGTTTATCATGCTTCACCGCATTTTCCGGGGTTTTCATTAATTGACGGAGCGATTCACGCTCGCCTTTCGTCAATTGAGCTTCCCAAAGGGTCCGCAATTCATCCCGGCCCAAATCCTTTTGCTTCCGTGTCCGTTCCGTGGTCGCCAGTTGTTCGCGCAAGTCGTTGAGGTTTGTTCCGGCGAGTTCCGGTTTGGTTTCCAGCAGTTTCTTCAGCGCCGCGTCAATCTGGTTGTCTCGTTTGGAAAACCGTTTGCAGAGTTCTTCGGATACACCCTCGATTTCAAAATCTCCTCGGGCGCGGTTCTGAATCTGGTAACTGAATCTCTTCAGTTCGCGGGCAAATTCGTGATAATAGCTGTTTTCAGCAAATTTTCTTGCCCGCAACATTTCATAATTCTCAAGGGCTTTCCAACGGTTCTCAACGGGATCAAAAGTCGCATTGAAGACGATGCAATGAGTGTGGAGATGGGGGTCGAGGGCGCGGGAGGTGTCATGCGTGAACATGGCTGTCAGGAAATTTCCCGTTACCCGTTCTTTCCTGGCACCACCAACCCGAACCCGTGTTGCCGCGAACACCTCAAATTCCTTTAGCGCCGATTGCACCGCACGGGCATGGGCTTCAAAAATTCGCTGGTCGTCACCCAGGAATCCCACGATGGAAACCGATTTAGGCGGAGAAAACGTGAAGTCGTAGAATATCCGACGGTTGGCCGTTATTTTGGTGCCATCAATTCGGACTGAATTTTGCCGCTGGGTCAACTGTTCGCCAGTGACCGGATGTTGATTCTCACACAGCCGCAGAAAATCTTCGGCACGGACTTTCCCGGCCAATCCCAGCCGTTCCGCGCCCAATCCAATCCATTCACCGGCCACCCGTTGACCTTGATCATAGTAATCACCGACGCAGAGGTGTTCCTCGAAGTATTCCTGTGCGTTCTTCAGGTTATGTTGCGTCTTGGCCGTGACCATGCAACGGACATTACCCGGACTGTGCGTGCATGTGGTGTAGCTGATACACCACCACGTCGAACCATTGTGGTGAACTGGACGCATGAACAAGACCACGGTTCAGAAGTCAGGCAATCAGCTTTGGGGGATTTACCATACCGACCGGGAATACGCGCGCGAGTTGGGTGATCCACTGCGCACGGTCGTTGAAGCGCCCAACAAACTCATCGCCGAGGAAACTGCCGCACGACTTGGATTTGGTGATCCATGGGCGCACCCGGTCAATTCTCTAACGGCAAGGCGCGCACAATGGCTTCATAAAAGCCGCCCAGGGCACCGACAAGAAATCGCAAAAACATCCAGCAGCATTCACATCTGATTATGCAAACACCATCCACAGTGCAAATACGCACCGCCATCGAAGTGCTAAAAAAGTTTGGCGAACATCTCAACAACCACGCTTCCAACATGGCCGTCGAGTTGGCGGAGTCTCATCATTCTGGTCACGAGACAGGACGCATCACCGCCGGCACCATCGAACAAACCAGCCGCATTGAGACCGTCGCCGCGCAGTTGGAGAAGTGGCGCGATGAACTTATGCATGAGAGGAGGCAGTGTGTTTCTCATCATGTTTAAGTCAGGGCAAGCCCTACTCCTTAGCAAGCTAAGGTTTTCATGGCCGCGAATCGGTCGCGGAAAAGGCGCAGAACGGCTTTGCAATATGTATTGCTCAAGGCCGCAGACGCGGCCTGGCCACGGTCAGGAACCGGTGCAATTTCGGACACGGATTCAAACCGTCCGTGTCCACGAACAGTCCGCATCCGCGTCCTTTCCACGCCAATGGTCAGATTCACAAACAGTCTGTATTCACGGACTGGCAATGGATTCAATCGTCCATGACCGCACATCGGCGGCGGTCTTGGATTATCCGCAGCCAGGCCAAAGTCGTGAACCATCCACGCCCACGAATTGGCTACGGACGCGATTTGTCCACAGTCGCAGACCGGCAATGAATTGTGCGCGTCACAGCATCGCCTTGTCCGCATGGGTGTCAGTCAATTTCCCGGTTCAAATTCAAATCATTACATTTTATGACCACGTTTAATCCAGCCGAAGTCCGCAAGGCGGTCGCCGAATTCACTCCGCGCCGGCCACAGAAGTTCCAAGATTTGATCCCGGCGAAAGAGGTGATCGTTGAGTTGCGACAGAAAGGCGGGTCGTATCGCGCCATTGCCGAATTGCTGACCCAACACTGTTTGGAAACCAGCAAGACGGCCATCGCCACATTCTGTCACCAGGTTCTCGGCGAAAACATCCGGCCACGCAAGCGGCCGGCACGGAAACGTCCGCCGGTTCCGTTGTCACAGAACGGTGGACCGGCTGCCACCGATTTAGTGCCGGCAGCCGAATCCAGCACCCCGGCAGAACAGCTCCAAAATTCAGACGGCGGAGAAACATCGCTCACTCGTTCGCGCGGCCCGCGCATCGCTCAAATCCGCAAACTAACCCCACAATCCAATGAAAAGGCTGATTCTCATTCTTAATGGCAAAGGCGGCGTTGGCAAAAGTTTCTTCGCCGTCAATTTCGTCCAATTCCTCAAAGACAAGGGCATCGCCCATGTCGCGATTGACAGCGACAACGAGAACTCGACGTTGAAACGGTTTCAACCCGACACGCGGTTTCTCGATTTGAGCAAACGGCGTGACTTTGACGCCATTTTTACCGCGCTGGCAAAGACAAATCTGGTCGTCGTGGATTGCCGCGCCGCCTCCACCGACCTGTTTATTGATTTTTTCCACGAAATTGATCTGCCAGCCATGCTTACTGCGTTTGACGCCAAACTCGCCCTGGTCATGCCGGTGAATCACGAATCGGACAGCGTGGATCAAATTCAACGGATGACCGATGAATTCAAAAACCTCTGTAACTACGTTGTCATCCGCAACGCCGCGCACAGCGACAGCTTCGCCATTTTTGAATCCAGCGAAGTCCGTTCTCTCCTCGCCGACAAACTCGGCGGACGTGAAATCACCATGACTCGGATGCAGGACTGGCTGGTCGAGGCGCTCAACGCGGAAAATCTGACCATCGCGGCAGCCACGAAACATCCTTCGTTCAGCCTGCTGGACCGGCAACGAATCCAAACCTGGCAGCGGAAACTTTTCGTCGAAATCGAATCCGCCGCTGAACTGCTTTTGCCTTCAAAATAATGTCCGCACCAAAAAAAGAGCAAAACGACTACGACGAGGAATTCACCAAGGCCGTTGCCGAGTGGCGCGATAGACATCGGCTGCGAGAAGACGACGTGGTGATATTCCTCGTCGAGTTGTTTCGCATCCACCAGCGGCATTGGGATGAACTGCGCCGCCGGGAAATGCCCGCCTTTGGTGAATTTCGGACCGGCATCGGCAAACTCGCCGAAGCCGCCCGAACTTTTCAGGCTGAATCGACAGCGCTGTTGGAAGCGATGCGTAATCAGCCGGCGGGTGAAAAATTGGTTCGGATAACCCGCACCGCTGCGATTTTCGCCGCTCTCGCCTGCCTGCTGGCCGGTTATCTCATCGGAAAGTATCACCCATGATATTCAATTTTCCCGAATTGAAGGCGTATATCCATCTCCCACTCTTTCAAAATGAGGTGAAACCCGTGAAGTTTGTGGCAGGAATTCTTCTGCTGATCCTGGCAATTTGGGTGCTGCTAAAATCACGCGGGAAAAACCCGGTTGCAAAGCTCGGCGGCTTGACTTGGAAACGAAACCAATTTTGTCGTGGCTGGCTCATCACCGGCGACACCGGATCTGGCAAGACCAGTTCCGGCATCAATCAACTCGCCCATCAAGTATTCCAAAACGAACCGAAATGGGGCGGCCTGTGCGTTGATGAAAAGGGCGTCTATTGGGAAACACTCGCGGCCATGGCGCGTCACTACGGACGCGAAAATGATTTGATTCATCTGCAAATTCACGACGACAATACGGATGCGCAGTTGCCGCCAGCGCATCGCTTTAACCTGACCGGCGACCGCAGCATCCCATTTTCCACCTACGCCAAGTTCGTCGTGGATACCGCCACCAGTCTGGGACAGGGCGGAGACAAGGGCTTTTTCAAAAGCCAGGCTCAGACTCATATCGCTTACGCCCTCGAAATGCTTTATGAATTGAGCCTGCCTGTGACGTTGCTGGGCGCGTATGAGTTGCTGTCCGATCCCGGAAAGCTCGAAACCGAAATGGCGAATCTTCTAAACCTTAATGAAACACCCCGTCGGCTCGCCATTCATGCCCACTTTTTCGACCGTTTTATCACCCAACCGGCTGAACAATTTGGCGGCGTCCGTGAAACCATCGGCAACTACCTGCAATATTTCCTGACACCGGGCGTTGCTGAGGTATTTTGCACCGGCGAAAGCACGTTTGATTTTTCGGCGATTGACGCTGGCAAAATCATTCTCACGACCATGCCGCAAAAGTTTCAGACCGAACGGCGTTATGTGAACACATTCTTGAAATTGCTATTTTACAATCATGCCTTGCGCCGCTTTGACAAATCCAAGGCCGACCGGTCAAAGGCCAATTTGCTCATCCTTTGGGCCGACGAGGCCCAGCGATTCATGACGGCCAGCGAAGATGGCACGAGCGATTACAATTGTGTGGACGTGATCCGGGAGGCCGGCGCCACCGTCGTCGCCGCCGCGCAAAGCACGACTTCGCTGATTCCACCGCTCGGCAATGACAAATCAAAAGTTCTGACGCTGAATCTGCGCAACCGGATGATTTTCCGTTCCGCCGATGAAGCCGACGCCGTTCAGGCCGCTGATTTCATAGGCAAAAAGCGGGTCGTGAAACGCTCATGGGGTTACAGCGCTGGAAAGCGCAATGTGAACTACAACGAAATCGAAGAATGCAAAATCAAGCCGCACAAACTGCGCAACCTCCGCGACCACGAGTGCGTGCTTGTTCACTGCGAGCGGGGATTTCGTCAGGTGACGCTCCCCCCTTTGGAGGCTGATGGAAGCGTTTCAAAATGGTTTCCGTGGTGGAGAAAATTATTTTGAATAAATTGCGACAGTTCAAGGCGGGCTTTTGCCCCACAAGTTCAAAACCATTTTGCGCTGCGTCGTGAACGGACATTTGGCCTTCGGCATGATGTGTGCCGCGTCTCGTTTCCGCAATGCGAGTTGTGATCCCGTTTTCAAAACATTTTTGCCGAGTTGTTCGGTCAATTGCTCCGCCGCCTCGTCAAGTGCGCCCCAGCGTTCAGCATCCGTCTTGCCCCAAAGCGTGGGCTGCGTGTCGAGGCGGTCCAAATTAAACATCGCAAGCCCACCGCAAAAGCCGTGGCGCATCCCAAAACTCACTTTTCACCACCAAAGATGATTTGGGACCGGCCTAAATATTTTTAAAAAAAGGCGAAAGAGAGAACAGAAACCCAAGAATTTCCATTGATTCTTCATAATAGTATGCCTTTAGCCTAAAAGCCTATTGACAGCCGCCATTAGGTGTGTTTTAATGGGTTTGTGAGTAACGAAAACACCATTCTGCCGCCCGGCGAGTTTGTTCGCAAAGAGCTAGAATCACGAGGCTGGACACAAGCAGACCTCGCTAAAATCATTGAAAGACCGCTGCCCACTGTAAATGAAATAATTCAGGGCAAGCGGGGCATCATGCCGGAAATGGCCGTTGCTTTAGCCGCCGCATTCGGAACTTCGCCTGATTTGTGGATGCAGCGGGAATCGTCTTACCGGTTGTCGCTTGTCAGACAATGCGACCCAGAAATGCAAAGACGGGCGCGGCTATTCGAGATTGCCCCGGTAAAAGACATGGAAAAGCGCGGATGGATAAAGCCGACACGAACCGTGGATGAATTGGATGGGGAACTGTGTTCGTTTTTTAATGTTCCATCACTTGACGAGAATCTGACGACGGACGCGATGGCGAGGCAATCTGCTTCGGCCGATGAATTGACTGCACCACAACGCTCATGGATCGGGCAGGCAGCTCGCCTTGCCTCAATTCTTAATGCGAGAACATTTAATCCAGAAAAATTCAAAACGACCGGCTTGAAGCAAATCAGGGCTTTGGCTGAGTCCCCGGAAAAAACCAGCCACGTTCCCAAAGTGTTGGCTGAATTAGGAATCAGGTTTTTAGTGATTGAGCCATTGCCAAAGTCGCGGATTGACGGTGCCGCATTTTGGCTGGACAAAAATTCACCCGTCATCGTCCTTTCCCTGCGTTACGACCGTATTGATTGGTTTTGGTTCACGCTCGCGCATGAATTGCAGCATATCAAATTTGGCGACAAGCGTTCCGTTGATACGAATTTGGTTGGCGAGACTCGCCTTGCAGCCCTGAATGACATGGAAGACCGTGCGAACAAAGAGGGTGCAGCGTTTCTGCTTCCACCGGAAAACTTGGAATCATTTGTTATCAGGTCGAAGCCGTTTTACCACAAGCAAATGATTGTTCAATTTGCAAAACGCATGGGCGTCCACCCTGGAATTGTAAATGGGCAACTTCAACACCTGCATGAGATCGGTTGGGAATATAACCGGGAGATGCTGGTGAAAGTGCGAGATTTTGTTACAGCCACAGCCTTAACGGATGGCTGGGGCAAGCAGACAAGCCAGTTTCTAACCACTAAAAACACCAATAATAATTAATATTATGAGCTTTGAAAAACAACTGCTGAAATTCATAGATGAATACCGGGAGATTAACGACGGGGAAATGATGCCTCGCGAAATTGCCGGATGGTTGCTTCAAGAAAACAAATGTCAACCCACCAAGCAGGAAGCAATAGATATATTAACCCGCCATGTAAGTCGTGCGATGCGTGGGCAATTTTCGATTGATCCCGACGGCCGCAAAGTTCGCCAGAAACACGCCGTGCGCCGCAAAATCCAAAATTCAGATGGCAGTTTTACGCAGCAAACATTCTGGCATGACATGGACTTGGCCTCACCGCAGTTCATGTATGAGAGTTTTCAGCAACGTCGGGGAACATTGGCCGATGGCGCTTGGCAGCTAGACCAAGACGTCACCAGCTACAACAAATTTCATAACAAAGGCGCACCGCTTCAAATTATGCTCGATTTCCGCGACGACGTCGAAGAGCGAAAGTTGTTTTTGAAGGCCCTGAGTGATGAGGTTGAAGATGGAGAGGCGGTATCCGCCGTAGAAGACGATACAGAATAACCTTGAACAAACGCATGAAGACATATCTCCAACTCGCCGTCCTTCTTTCATTAGGCCTTATGGGTTGCCGCGCTCCGAAAGCGTCTGAAGTCACGAACGCAAATGCCGTCGCTCAAACACAGCCACAACCAATTGCATCTGTCACCAACAGCACAGACTCCCAGTCAACCAACGCAGCCGAGGCTCTCGACGTGAACGATATTTCCTTCCTCTTCCCGGTGCCCAAAACAAAAGAAGATGCGGACCAACTTATTTCTTTGGCAGATATGGACTCCGATGGGCCGATTATGCCGCCTGCGATTTTCAATGCGTTAATTGCAAAAGCTAAAACCATGGGAGTCAACGGGAGAGCCATACAATTTCCCGATTCCTCTTTTGAAGACCCGCATACTTGGAAGGTGGCTGGGATTCGAGTGAACCCTACGGCCCTTGGAACAAACCCCAAGGCACTGGCGATGGCCGAAATCCCTGGCATTAGGCTTATCGTGCAGCCAGTTACTGTAAACGCTGACACGGCGATAGTGCACGATTTCGCCATGCACGTAGTATTTAACTTCATTCAGCCAGGCATATCTCCCAAGTTGGTCGCGCCAAATAACGCAGCTTTTAACCCTATTGTTCAAGATTTACGGACACTTAAAGCTAGTATGGCTATGCAGACTACTGGAATGCCTTTACAAGTTCATCCGGGGTTTTCGCCAGATCCAAAACCACTGACAGACAAACTCCGGGAATTCATAAAAAAGCACTTAGCCTCAAGTCAACTTGACCGTCGGCAACTCGCGGCAATTTCGTTCATGGGCATACCGGGCAGTTTCGAACCTTGGATCTTTTTCAAGGTTCAAGTGGATGTCCTCACGACAAATCTGACAAGCATTCCGGTTAGTGGGGCTTTTGATTCGACCAACCCAGATAGCGAAATGCTTTCATTCGCAAATCCAGATGGGCAGGTTCTACCTGAGCCACAATTGCCGCAGGCAGTGACGAACGTGAACACGGCGCGACTTTTCCCGACCGTGCCAGCAGCTAACTTTGATGACCCCATTTCGCCAGGTGCGACGAATCAAATTCTTCAGCATTTTAAAGTGCGAGATACGATGGATATCGTGGCCAACCCTCAAATAATTACTACCATAACGACTGACTGTGTGAGCTGTCACACAGAAAGCACACGTCGAACTGCCATGGGGAACATTTTGTCTCAGCCTGGGACTGCATTCAAACCAGCAGCCGGTATTTCGGGTGTGTCTGAAGATGTGCTGCCGAAAGACCGTTGGAATCTTAGGAACTTTGGATGGGGTTTTAATTTCTTTGCAGGACAGACCTTCACGCCAACGGTTTCACAGCGAGCGGCGAATGAAGCTGCGGAGTCAGCAGATTATTTAAACAAGAACTATCCGCCATCGGCCCAATAATATCGGCGCTTCGATTTTTTAAACCAACTCCATAGTATGAGTAATCTCTCTGATTTACAAAAACAGGCCCTCCAGTGTATCGAGAACCGCGATTACGAAGGCGCAATCGCGATTTTAGAGAGAGCCGGGAACCCTCCTCTAAACGGAGAATGTTTAGCCTTGCTGGGCCTTGCCTACTATATGCTTGAAAAATATGAGGAAGCTGCCAAGCACTACACATCCGCTCTGCAACAGGATGCAACGAAGGGAGATTGGCAGGAAATGCTTAAGAAAGCCAACCTCAACGCGACAGCCGAAGTGAATATATTTGTTCCGGAACAATACTTCTATAAGCGTGAAGATTTGCTCTCACCTTCCGTCATCAAACCGGGTGAGTTGCCCACCACGGGCCATGAGCCGCGGGAGCCCTGGAGGATTGAGAAACTGCGACGAGCGATTGGCGAATTTTTAGGTTGGATATTTACGTGGATTATGGAGGCTGCCACTCATACCATAGGGGCCGTTTTCGTCTATCGCGGGAAGTGGACAAATTGGTATCGGCGTAACCTTTATTTCGGGATTCTGACGCTCGCGCACATGCGAGACAAACTGAACGAGCGTAATCTCGTAAATACCTATCCCGCAGGAACGCTTATCGGTTTTCAGAAAGAAGGACAAACGCCTCCAGAGGGCGTTCAATTTTTCCGCACTGCCGACGGGAGCTGGAATAATTTATCAAATCCAAAGGAAGGTGCTGCTGGAACACGTTTCCTTTTAAATGTGCAGCCCGACGCCGTGCGGCCTGAAATCGGTGAGACACTAATGACTCCTAATCCTCGATTAATTAGTCGCAAACTCCTCACGCGAGATGGGCCTATAAAAGAGGTGCCGTTTTTGAATTTGCTCGCCGCTGTCTGGATTCAATTTGAAACTCACGATTGGATAAACCACGGCGAAATTCTCGACACGGAATTTCATGAGATTCCACTGGCTGAAGATGACCCAGCACGACGCCAATACCATCAGAGTAATATGTTCGTCGGTAAAACTCAGCCAGACCCTACCCGAATGCCGGAAGACAAAGTGGCCAAAACTTTTATCAATGAAGTAACGCACTGGTGGGACGGCTCACAGATTTACGGGAGCGATTTTGAAACCCAAAAACGTCTGCGTAGCGGTGTTGATGGCAAGATGAAATTGGAGCCCGATGGCAGATTGCCTCTCGACAAAAAGAAGCTTGAGGAAGTGGGTTTCCAGCGCAATTGGTGGGTGGGGCTGACTTTGCTACACACTCTTTTTATAAAGGAACACAACGCCATTTGTGACCGATTAAAAGCTTCATATCCGCAATGGGATGATAATCGCCTATTTAACGTTGCGCGATTAATTAATGCCGCTGTCATGGCCAAGATTCATACGGTGGAATGGACTCCTGCTATTCTCCCAAATAAGGGGCTCAACATGGCTTTGAACGCAAATTGGTTTGGCATTCTGACTAACCTCTGCGCGTATGGAAAAGATCGTGAGACGTTATCCGTAGTCAAAGTGAGAAATCCTGAATTGGGGGGCGTGGTGGGAAACCTTATTAACAAACACGACCAACCTTATGGGTTGACCGAAGAATTTGTAGAAGTCTATCGACTGCATTCGCTTTTACCAGAAACACTTCGATTACAGAAAATCGACCAGTCACAGGCTGCTGAAGTTCCAACTCCAGCTACACGTCAGGCTGGATCAGCAAAAATTACCAAACAGTTTGGCATCGCTGACTTGTTGTTCTCTTTTGGAAACCAAAACCCCGGGCAGTTGGTGCTCAACAATTATCCCCGCTTCATGCAGGAATTGAGCATTCCGGGTAACCCATTGTTTGATATGGGAGCTGTGGATATTCTTCGCGCCCGCGAGCGAGGCGTTCCCAGATATAACGAATTTCGACGGCAGTTGGGACTAAAGCGTATTAGTTCCTTCGACGATTTAACGAGTGACCAAGCTCAAGTGAGAAAACTAAAGGAAGTTTACGGTGACAAGCCCGAAGACGTCGAAAAACTCGATCTCATGATTGGCACCCTGGCCGAAGGGCAAGAAAACCGGCCAACACATTTTGGGTTTGGAGAAACCATGTTCCAAATTTTTATTTTAAATGCCACTCGTCGGTTACAAGCCGACCGATTTTATACCGATAATTATAACGAGGCCACTTATACCAGAGAAGGGCTTGACTGGATTGATAGCTCCACTTTCAAAACAGTTTTGCTGCGCAATTACCCGGAGCTTGCAGCTACTGGCCTAGCTAATATCACGAATGCTTTCGAGCCTTGGGATACTAATGAAACCTTGGATCAGTTGCGTCATCCGCTCCGGGCATACGAACCAGAACTCGGGAAAAATCCGTGGCAGGGTGATAGGCTCCGTGTATAAAAAAGAGATGATTAAAGTAATGATCACCTTTGTATGCCGAAAACCAATCGTTTTCAACCAACTTTATCGCTGGTTCTAAAGTTGAATCAGGAAGAAAATTTTGTAAAAATTGCTGGATTGGCGGCTATCGCCGCTTGCCATGCCTTCGTCATTCCCGCGAATGCCTCTGCCGAGCAATCATCCAGACCATAACCTTCGCCCAAGTCGGCAACAAATCTATAATAATTACTTCCGAGATTTTTGCCTGCCAAAATGACGGCGTTAGATTCACCAGCGCTGAAAGTTAGTTTAACGGTTTCAATTCCAGCCCAAAATACGGACGGATTTGCCATACTGCCTGCATTCACATCCCATTTGGAGTTGCCTGAACCGACGGACAACATTTCATTTTGCAGAACAGGGACGAATTTCTGGGCTTCGGTCAAAACGAGCAAGTCCGGCGCATTGTCACCCGTGTTGCCTCCGTCCATTAAAACCATGTCATTCAATTGATATGCCGGAAAATAAGTTTGAGCCGCCGAAGATGCCCGTAAGACCTGCCAAAGTTTTATGCTGGAGTCAGGCCCGATGATGACGCAGTTTTCATCCTCGAAGGAAGGTTCATAAGATTTGAAAAACACCAGCCGATCCGTGGCGTAGTCGTAGGACGTGGCAATGAAGTTGGTTTTACAATCTGCGAGCGTGCGATCACCTAGCATATTTTGAAGCGCCGCTTCGAGCGGTGCCGCGCTATATTTGGAACGCCATGCTTGGCTTATTGTATTTAAGAAAGAACCGGAGAAAATGACAGGTGCATCTTCATCAAAGAATTTATTGACCTGGGCCATTGTTATTCCGCAGGCGAGGGGCGCTCCGATGATCGCACCGACACTGGTGCCACCAACAAAACCAAAAATTTGATAAAGTGGTTTGGTGGCCCGCTTTTCAAGTTCGACTAAGGCAACTGCCTGTCCCTTGCCGAGACAGCCGCCGCCCTGTATCGCCAGTGTTTTCACCTGCTCGAAGATTACAGACAACGGCAAATATTTTCAAGCCGTGCCATCTTTCGATGGTTTTATACGAAATGCCTCATTTTGCAGCGGGAAAAATTCACCACAGGCGTTTTGCCAGTTCCCGCTCTTTATCGCCAGACACTTTGAGATAAATCGCGGTTGTTTCCATCCGCGCATGACCCAACCATTTTTGCATCGTGGGCAGGGGAATTTGAAAGAAAGGAAAGGGGTCAGTTCATTACTTTGGACACTCCCTGCCACAACCCCTAATTTGTTTGCACGATGTCGGCCGCCGACAAAAACTCACTGAACAGGCAAGATTTCCCGTTGCCAGCATTTGTTGCAGACCAGCAGCACTGCCATTTCACACGATCCCTCATCCATCTGCGCCTCCGCTGGCTTTGACATGACGTCTTGGATTTTCTACGCTCCGCCATGGCCACAAAGATTTCGGGCGTAAAAACTTCCAATTTCCCTCGCCCGCAAGGAGCGGGATCTGGTGGCGCAGCCGGGAGAGGGTCGTGCGGCACGTCACAGATCCCTCCTCAACACCCGCGTCGTTTATTGCGGCGACAATCTGGAACAGTTCTCAAAGCTGCCCGATGTCTGCGTGGGTTTGATTTCCAGTTATGATTAGTTTCCTGATCAATATTGTAGCGGTGCTTGGTGCCGTCAAAGTAATGAGCGACCTTATCGCCGCATCCTATTTGAGTGAAGGTTTGCAAATGCGTCTTCGGTCTTTCTTCGAGCGCTGGCAGGCCACCTTGGAAAATCCTTCGGCAAGTGCGGTTCTGTCTGTGCCATTCTCGGCTCTTGATAGGACTTATGATCGTGCGTTTGGTCCTCAACCATTTTCTTGGTTTTCATTTCGAAGAACGTGCATTTTTGGTTCATTATTCGTGGCTGCATCATTGGGTTTTGCTGGATTTTTTTGTGGAAAGCCATTCGCCATGAACATGCCTCCTTGGGAATCTTTTTCTGCTTCCATCGAATATTTGAAAATATTTTCTAAGTCTCCCGACTTACATCATAAGATTGGCGATTCTTTATATGTCGTCCAAAATGCCTCGGATTTGGCGAAGTTAGATTGGTGGCCTTTCGCTTTCATTTTCACCATTTATTTTGTGGTAGTAATCGCCCTCGCAAGCGCATGTCTTGTCTCGCTCAGCATTTCAGTGAGTCGTTTGTTTTTGAGGGAGATGCTCTCTGCCCGCACGCCGTTTGGTGTATTTGTGTTGTTCCTTTCAAATACAGTTTTGCTATTAATTTTTGGGGCCAGTGCAACTTTATTTTTATTCATTTTGTTGAACATTTGGTCTTGGCCTTTTGTGCCTTTGTTGTTTGGGCTTTCAAATATTTCGTTTATGGCTGGGGCTGGCGTGGCTTCGTCTGCCTCCTTGTGTGCATGGTTTTTTTCAGGAACATGGTTAAAGGTTGTCGTAGCTGTGTCGCTTTTTCCGTCGCTAATCATCGCGGTAGTGTTTGGCATCACCTTGATTGGGTTTACCTTTCGCCGCGGCTTCCATCCATTCGCGAAACTTGTAATAGATTCTAGTCTTCGGAGCCCAAAAGGTGTCTTTTCATTCTACAGCGCGGTAATCGCCACTCTTGCCTTACTCTGTGCGTGCCTTCCGTCACTTTGGGTATGGCTTCATAGATTAAATACTCAGTTCGGATTTTCGACCATTTTTGGCTTCGACTTTTTGATCATATCGTCGGTCGTCATGCTATGTATGTTGTTGTTGAGTTGGGTTAAAGTGAAATTCCATCGGTTTCATCATGGTTCACCATTATTGTTTCCAGATGTTTTGTTTCTATTTGTCATCGCTATTTTCGTAATAGGCATGGGGTTTTATATCGAACCAATTATAGACTGTGTTTTTCCAGCCCTATGCCCTCCGCCAAACAGCATTCTTTCGAACATGGCGCTTCCTGCTGTTGACTCAATTATACCGGGCTCAATTGTTGGATATTTTTATGTGATCTCTCGACTTGATCGCAATAGCTTGCTTAACCTTGCGCTTCACATATTTGGCGTTTTATCGGTTTGGGATTTGCTGATGGGTCTTTTGGGCTCTTGTTCTTTTCGTGATTCGGCCATCTCAATTCTTTGTGATTTGGTAGGCTCTATTGTTGCCGCATTTGTCCTTTCTCGCGTTCACGCCATCTTTTATCCAGCGATGGATCCACATCACTCAAATCCAGAATCTGCCGAAAGCTAGTCATCTGACGGGCAGCATTTCCCGTTGCCGGCATTTGTTGCAGACCAGCAGCAGCGCCATTTCGCCCAATTCCTCGTCCATCTGCGCTGCTAGCCGCAAGTCATACGACCCGCATTTGAGGCAGGTCACATCAAACTGGCGGAAGGGACTGCCGGACGGCGTCTGGCGCGGCTGATAATCTTTTCGGCGCATGAAATATCGCGTGGCATTCATTGGCCACCGATTGCCAGTCGAGGTCATGCACAAGGCCATACTTCGCTACCGCCGCACCTTCCCACTCTTCGTCCGCAAGGTGCTTGGATGCAAACCGCATACTCGATTCTCCCATCTCACGCTCAAACAGGTCGCACAACTTCAAATTGAACTCGCCCGCATGAAAGATTTTCAGCTGCCCGACAATAAATGCAATAACGAGTTGCGTTACTATCGCGTTCGGATGAAGCAACTCGTGCGTGCCGCCTTGAAATTCCAACAGCCCATCGCCATGTGATTAAGGTCAAACCTGCCTGCCCGCCGTGACCAACGCGCGGTTTGCTTTGTTTCACGGGCTGTCGGTCGCTCGTATGCCTCGCGACCACGCCCGTTCACTTCGCAAATCCGCGCGCTCGTCACGAACTGCATCCGCATTATTCTGCAAAAGCGGCGGCCTTCCGTCTGCGGCTCGGCGGCGGGCGATATGCTCCGCTCGCCGAACCGCAGACCGAAGCCGAATTAAACCGCATTTATCCCCGGCAAATTCAATCGGAGGCTGCTTTGGATTTGTTTGCGCCAATCCTTCATCACTTGTGCCTGCTCGGCATAGTCCGGCCATTTTGCCACGGCAGCCCGAACTTCCTCAACGATGGCTTCGGCCCGACCGCGTTTCAGCAAGGCACTTTTGGCGCAGGCGCGAAAATCGGCCAGTGTGAATCCATCGTGCTTGCCGTTCATCGTCATCTGGTGCCGGGCGGTCCAGTCGCCGTCCGGGTTGTAGCTGTAAATCACGTCAAAGGCGGGGGCAAGGGACCAGCGCCCCGTCTTGTCCATCAGAAAGGCGATGTTCTTGACGTGGTCGTCCTGATTGCGGGCGATGATGTTGAACACCATCCGCCGGAATTGTTCCTCCACGGTTGCCATCGGTAAATTCAACTGGCGGATAACCAGGAACGCCTGCTCGTAGGCATACGCGCCCGCGTTGTTAAAATCAAAATGGGCCAGCGCGCAAAGTGATTGCATGTGCAATTTCTCCCCACCGTCAAGCCGGTCAAAACGCCGGGTCATAAAATGACGCCGCCCGCCTTCTTCCAGCAAACGGCACTCGCTCATGGTGATGCCCGCCGCCTGCGCCATCAAATAATACGCGTATTCAATCGCACCGTAGCCCTTGGGGTCTTCGAGTTCCTTGTCCTTGTTGCCGGTGACGCCGTCAAATTTCAGCAGCCAGTAATCGAATCCTTTTCCCGCCACGATCTGCCCCGACCGGACTTCATTGGTTTCGCGGTTCCAGGCGATGACCGCCTTCGCCCGCGCCCCGCCGGCGGAGGTGCCGACCCGCAGGATGTCGTTCAAGGCATTTTTCCGGCTCGCGCTGGCAAAAGTGGTTTTTAGATTTTTGCGATGGCTTAAAACTTCCGACGCCAGCTTGACCAGGGCATCAATCTGGATCTTCTTCGCCTGCTGCGGTTTTGGGCCGATGGCCGGTGCGAACTCCAGCGCACCCATGCCACGCGCACCGGTGTAGCAAAGCCGCTCCACCGCGTTGAAGCTTTCGGATGTCCGGCCTTGCGTCGCCAGCCACGCATCAATCAAGGCGTTGCCGAACCGGTCGGGCAATGAATCAGCCAGCAGGCCGGGCAAACCGTGAAATGTTTTTGGCGGCAAATCCGGGAAAACATACACTTGGTCACCAAGCGGCATCGTGATGGGCGAAACTTCAATCCCGCTCCGGGCGAATGCCGGATCATACTGGAATGCGGCGAACTGGCCTCCGTCCTCCAGCGAAACGGCTCCGATGGTTCGTCCCCACAGTTGAACTTCGGCCAGCGTCATGGTTTGTCTCCCCATTGCCATTTTTTAACCGCAGGCTTGGCCGGCTTGGTGGCGGAAGCGCGCTGGCGTTTCCGCCCGGCCATTTTCAGTTGCGCGACCGGGCTGGGCGCCGGTTCCGGCACGAGCAGATCAAGGCGTTCAATCACATCAAGCACGCGGCACACGCGGATGAAGCCGGACAACTGGGTTCCCACCGTCCCCGCTTCCAACCGTTCCACCGTGCGTTTCGCGACCCCGGCCTGCGTCGCCAGTTGCGCCTGCGTGAGATTGCGATCCAGCCGGATTTTTGCCAGCCGTCCGCCCAGTTCTCCGAGAATCACTTCGTCCGTGGCTTGTTTGGTTATCTTCATAACACGCCTTTTATGGCGAATTAAAGGCATAATGTCAAGTAAATCGTCACTAAAGACGAATATGATAAAACAATCAATTCGCCAGTTAGGGCGAATATCCTGCACCAATTAGTTTATTTCGCCACCTTCGGCGACTTGCCAGTCGCCGTGACCAGCGCGCGTTCCGGTCGGCGAACCGGACTCCGCTTCATTTCGCTGCGCCGGCCCCGCCTTCCGAACACACGCCTGTCACGAGCTGCATCCGCTTTATGCCGCAGGCGCGGAGGGCTTCCGTCTGTGGCTCGGCGGCGGGCTATGTGCTCCGCCCGCCGAACCACAGACCGAAGCCAGAGAATCCGCAGACGCGGGCAATTTGTTGAATTTGCCAATCAGTGATTGGCCTATTCAGATTGTCCAATCGCTGATTGTAAAATTGCGAGCCATTCGGCTTGTCGCCGGTCAGGGCGATGAAACCCTCCTTGATTGTATGGCGTCGTCGGTCGCGTCAAGGATCTACGGGTCGCTCCCTAAACGTCCGCGCTTCCGTTCCTCCTTGGACCCGCCCGCCGCCGCCGGGAAGTTTGCCTCTAGGTTTTCATCGCGGGAAGTCTGTCTGCTCGAAGGAAGATTTCACTGGTTTGCCACAATTCTAGGCTGTTATTTCTTCACCAGTTTGTGTCCAATGGGGTTATTGCTGACAGAAACATTGCACGGTTTGTGAAAAAATCTGTTGAACGGGCCTTTCACCGAAATGGCCAACTGCGTGAAGAAGTGCCGCTGCGCGACGGGCAGCGGCATGGCGTGGTCCGTGTCTGGCACAAAAACGGCCGGCTGGCCAACGAGGAACCCTACCAAAACGGTTTGCTGCACGGTGTCTGCCGCCAGTGGAATGAATCCGGGCGGTTGCTCGGCAAATACCGCATGGTTCAGGGCACGGGCGTTCAGCGCACTTGGCACGGGAACGGCCGGTTGCAGTTGGAATTTTCCACCGTCAAAGGCGATTTTTCCGGGCGCCATCGCCTGTGGTTGAATGACGGGAAGTTGATGTCCGAGGAGATCAATCTGAATGGACGGATCGTCACCGCCGAGGAATACAACGCCGCCCGCGCCAAGGATAAATCATTGCCCAAGCTGACCGGCAAGGCCGGGAAACCGTTGCCCAACTCGGTTGCCACCGAAAAACATATCCATGAAGTTTTTGTCCGCTCCCTTCTGGCGCAGAAAAATCGTTCGGAAGTGCGGAAATGGCTGGAAAGCGGCGGCATGGCCGGGTGCTCGCTCGGACGATTCAAGCGCGAGAGCGATGCCCTGAAATTCGTTGAGGAGCTTTACAAGGCAGGCGCGACCGGGGTGATCGCGCCTGATATTTACGACGGCAAAGCCGGGAATCAATTTGCCGATTGTCTGCTGGTGAAGCTGCCGGGCGTTCCCGCCAAACGGAGAGCCGTTCGCAAGGTCTGTGCGCAATTGGCGAAGCGCAAACTCGGCGCGTTCCTGCCCGGCAAGGACATCGGCGAGTCTCATCTATATCTTTCGCTGGCCTGATTCACAGCACCATCAGGCAGTCGCGCATTTCGTCAAAGGTCAATGCCCCGCTAGTCGGACGTTCTTGCAGCAAACATTCCGAAACCGCATCACCCACCAGCTTTTCCACCGCGTCGCGCATCGGTCGCGCGCCAAGCTTCGGATGAAATCCTTTGCGCACCAGAAACGGCAAGACCGTCTTGTCCAATTCGAGTTTGTGGCCGCGTTCCCGCAGGAATTCGATTTCTCGCGCCAGAAACTTTTCCGCAATCTCCAACTGGTGTTCGTAGCTTAAACGGCGGAACACCAGCTTTTCATTTACGCGTGCGAAGATTTCCGGGCGCAGGGACTGTTGCGCCCGCGTCAGGACATGGCGTTCCAGCGTCGCCTCGTTGGAATGTTGCAGGCTCATCAATTCCGCCGAGCCGATGTTTGACGTGAGCCAGATATAATAGTTGCTGAAGTCCAGCGTCTGGCCGGTTGCCACCGTGATCCGCGCCGCGTCCAGCAATTGCAGCAGGATGTCCAGCACGCGCGGATGCGCTTTTTCCGCCTCGTCAAACAGCAGCGACCCTTCCGCCGCGCGTTCGCGCACCGCGCCCAGATAACCGACTTCGCCGAGCCGCGCCCCCAGCAGCAGACTGAGCGCCTCCTGATTCTGGAATTCACTCATGTCGAATCGGAACAAATTTCCCGGCCCGAAGATTTGATTCGTGGTGACGATCACTGTTTCCGTTTTGCCCACGCCCGTTGGGCCCAGCAGCAAAAAACTGCCGCGCGGACGGCCCGGTTTCGTCAGGCCGAATTCTCCGCGTTGCACCGCCGAGACGATGCGCGGCAGCACCTGGGACTGCCCGCGGATTTCGTGTGGCAGCAGCGTGTTCAGTTTCTGGAGCTGGTTAAGTTTGTTTGTGTCTAATGATTTATTCATCCCTGAACTCTATTCGGACTGCCCTCGCACCTTGTGTCCCTCGCACACCGATGAGTTTTTTCCTTCTGGCAGAGTGGGCGCGTAATGCAGCGAATGAATCGTTGCCCGTAACAACAAAAACAAAACAACGCGTATGAAGCTCATCAAAAACATCCGTCCGAAAAACCGTTCGCGGCTGCCCTCGCTCCTTGTCGCCGCCGCCGTCCTCGCCCTCAACACCCTCCCGGCCTGGGCGCAGTCCACCACGTTCAGTTCCACCGACCTCAAGACCGGCATCAGCAACAGCCTCGCCGTGATCATGATGTTCGGCTTCGTCCTCGGCATCTCCGCCGTCATCTACGGCGGCTTTGCCATCCGGCGCGGCGATGTTGACCAGGGCAAGATGTCCATCATCGGCGGTGCGATCATCGCGGCGGCTCCGGCGGTGGTCTATGCCTTCTACACCATCTTCGGCCTGAATACCAACAGCGCCGTTGGCGTCGGCACGTTCTGAACCCGCCCCGCACCACCACCCGACCGCCCACGAGCATGAAAACCGAACTGCGATTCACCGACACCAACGCCGCGTCCGATTCCAAAGGCCGCACCTGGGGTCTTGAAGGCGGCTTGTTCTGGTGGCTCGTGGGCGGTGTCGGCGTGGCCATCACCGTGTTCTTTGTCCTGCTGGTGATGATCAAAACCTCGTTGCTGACGGCCTTCCTCGTCGCGCTCGCGCCGCTCGGCCTTTGCCTCGCCTACATCTTCGGTTTCCGACAGGGCAAGCCGCCCGGTTACGACCGCGATTGTTTTGAACATTGGTTTTCCGCCGGCGGTTTTGCTCCGGAAGGTCAAACCATCCACTCCAACAAAAATCCGCTGACGAACCCTTAACTTCCATCCACACCCATGTTTGAACGCGCTCCCAACGGTTTCTTTGTCCGCAATCTGATTGTCTTCAATCTGCTCCGGCGCGGCGGTTTCGTGTCCAAGGGTTTTGTCTTTGAAGCGCCCGACCTCACCAACAGCCAGGTCGCCGACCTGAACGATTTTCAGGATCAACTCTGTCTGCTGCTCGCCTCGCTGCACGAGAACCAGCGGCTGCAGGTGCAATACTTCTGCGATTCCGATTACAAGGGGGAATTGCTGCGCTATCAACAGGAGACGGAGAAATTTACCAACGTCTGGACCAGACGCGCCCGCAACGAACGCTTCGCCCGCTACTGGCAGGCCATGACCGAACGCAAACTCCGCCGTCAGCGCGTCATTTTCTACATCTCGCGCTCGCTGGAAAATGTGCCGAAGTCGTTCCAGTCCGCCGCCGCCCGCCGCGACTACTATCACACGCTGCTTGACCAGCTTGAAACCGAGTTTGACCACGTTCACCGGCTGTTGCTCGAAATCTTCGGCTCCGGCGGTGCGCGCATCCTGCCCATGACCGACCTCGACCATTTCCGGCATTACAAACGGTTTCTCAACCCGTCCCTCAATGACCGGTTCGATTACGACCCGGCGGACGGGTTTGAGCCGGAACTTTCGATTCAGGAAAATTGCTGGCATAGCGAGGGCAGCGGCCAGTCCGATTTTGGATTCTTCCTCGACGGCCATTATCACTCCATCATCGTCCTGACCCGCTGGCCGCGCACGACCTACCCCGGCATCATCCAGCGCCTCACCAATCTCCGGTTGCTCGATTACACCGTCACCGTGAATGTTGATCCGCTCCCGATTTCACGCGAAATCAACAAGGAGGAAAAGGAGCACGACCGCGTCGCCGGCGACTACGCCAGCGAAAAGAAAATCTCCCTGCTTACCGTCATGGAAAAGAAGGTGAAGAAAATCAACGCGCTCATGCAGGGTCAGACGATCCCGTTCAACGCCATGTTCACCATCCGCGTATGGGATAAGTCCCGCGACGGCCTCAACGCCAAGGCCGGGGCCATCAAGAACGCCATCAACTCCATGAACACGGCGCAATACTTCGAGAGCAACCTGCCCAGCACCTCCAAAAACCTCTTCTTCCAGACCTGGCCGGGCTGGACCTGGGGCGGTTACGAACATCGTAAACTGTATTCCGAACACCGTTTCCTCGCGGACATGCTGCCGGTGTCCAGCACCTTCACCGGACATTTGCAGACCGCCGAGGCGATCTACGACGGGCCGCAGGATAATCTCATCGGCATCGAGACGTTCTCCGGTTCGACGGACAATAAATCCCCGCAACACGCCGTGCTGCTGGGCATGTCGGGCGCCGGCAAGTCCGTGACTGTTTGCGACTTGCTGTCACAGACCGAAGGTTATTTTGGTTACACCGTCATCATCGAGGAAGGGCTTTCCTATGGCATCTACACCGCCACCGTCGAGGACGGCGCGCGGCCCATCATCATCCACCCGGACGGCGACCTGACCATAAATTATTTGGATACGAAAGGACTGCCGTTGACGCCCGACCATCTCTCTGCGGCGACGGCTTTGGTGGCCCGGATGATTGGCACTTCGAGTCAGGAGGATAAACAGATGCTCCGGCAGGCGCAGATCGCCAAATACCTGAACCTGCTTTACGAGGATGCGTTTCAGGACTGGCAGAAGAAGCGCCATGACCAGTTGCTCGACATCGCCCGGCACGCGATGGCGTTGCAGAATTTTCGCGCTGAAAAAATGCCGCCCGGCGCGACCACACTTGAAACTTTTGCGGACTTCCGCGACCAAGCGAAGCTTGGAACCAATGGGGGAAATCGGGAACAGACGTCGTCCCATACAGCGACCAGCTTCAATGAATGGGGCCGTGATTATCTGGCTCAATTCGATGAAGCTTCCGTTCTGAAATTCCTGAAAGACCCCCGGACCAGCAAGGAAGTCCGCAATCTCGCCTTCGCCCACTTCACGCCTGACGAGTTTCCGACACATCGGATGCTGCAGGAGTTGATGATGCTCGACCCCATCGGCGCGGAGCGCGACCAGATCATGGAAATCGCCACGCTCATCCTGCCGTGGTGTCGCGACGGCAACTACGGCTGCCTGTTCGACGGCACCAGCAATCTTTCTTTGACCGGGAAAATCGCGCACTTCGAGCTGGGCTACATCCCAGAGTCCGCTAAGGAATTGAAGGCTGCCGCCGGTTTCCTCATCACCAACCACGCGCGCAAGCACATCATGACGCTGCCGCGCGCCGTTCGGAAACGGAACATCTACGAGGAGGTCGCCCGTTTCCTTGACATTCCCGGCGGTCAGGAAATCGTCCAAGAGTCCTACGCCCAGCTTCGCAAGTTTAATTGCTGGAACATCTCCATCGTCCAGCAGTATGCGCGGTTCAAACAGTCGCGCATCCGCTCCGCCGTGTTCGGCAACTCGCGCCAGTTTTTCATCATGCGCCAGAACGACCGCGCCGACCTCGATGACATGGGCAGGGACATCGCGCTGCCCGAAGTCACGCAGCACGCCATCATGAACTATCCCCTGCCCGACCATCAAACCGGCCAGAAGTATTCGCCGTTCACCTATCTGCACACCGACTCGACCCGCAACCTCTGCGGCACCGTTCACAATGTCGCGTCGCCGGAGATGCTCTATTGCAGCTCGTCCAGCGGCGAACATTTCGACAAGCGCGCCCGTGAGCTGCGCCAGAGTCCCAACATCGTCGAGGGCATCATCGCCCACGCCCGTCCACCCAAATAATCCAAACCAAAATTGTCTATGAAAAAATTATTCATCCAACTCATTCCACTTGCCTGTGCCGTGTGCCTGTTCACGGGCTGCGCCGCCGTCACCCGGTCCACCACCGATGTGGCCTTGGGGGCGGGCGGCGCGGCTCTCGGTGGCGAACTGTCCCATAACAATCCCTACGCCATCGTCGGCGGTGCGGCGGGCGGTGCGTTGTTGGGCGAGGGGCTTCACCTCGCCAACAGCAAACAGAACGACCAGTCCTACCAGACCGGCTATGACAAGGGCCGGAGCGATGCGGTGAAACAACAATACTGGCTCTTCGTCGCCTTGCAGCAGGCCAAAGCCGGTGATGAAGGCCGGGTCCGGCTCTACGAAGTGCATCTGCCAGAGCAGACCATTGACGGCGTGATTTTCAAGCCCACCACGCAGTTTCTCCGCATCGAAGGAGGCGGAGCCTCCACGCAATAGGCAGGCGGCGCCTGCACCCAATTATTTCCTCCAAAACAACAAACAAACAAACGAAAGGACAACAAACATGAAAAAGTTAATAGTAATAATCGCAGTCGCCCTGCCGCTGGCGTTCTCCGCCCGCGCACAGTGGATCGTTTATGACCCGGCGATGAACTCGCAGCAGATCATAGATGAAATTCAAAATCTCGCCCAATACGCCCAGATGATCAACAACCAGGTGCAGCAGATCCAGACGCTCACCAGCCAGTTGACCGAGTTCAAGAATTACGAGGCCGTGTTCGGCAATCCGGCCAATGTGCTGCTCTCAATGGTCGCGCCCCTGGACACCGACCTGAAAAACCTTGAGCCGGGGCTGAACCTCGAAAACTTGGTCGCCAACGCCAACGGCAACATCGCGCTGACATTCAATGATGCGGGCATCTACACCACCGTCGGCACCAGCTTTCAGACGCCCGGCGGCCAGACCGTTCAGCGGCCCGCCACCCAATACGAGCCGTTCTCGGCCGTCATCAACACCGCCAGCAACTATGTCGCGGTTGCCGACAACGCGGCACAGCGGCGCGCGGCCATCAAGGATCAAATCGCCCAGACCACCCAGCAGCTTCAGACTGCCACGACCGATGCGCAGGTGCAGAAGTTGCATGGCGTTCTCACCAGCCTGAACGGCGACCTCGCCAGCACCGATGACGAGGTGAATCAGGCCGCGTCCGCCGCCATGGTGCAGGACATCCAAAACCGGAACGACCAGCAGAAACAAATTGTGGCGTTGACCGAACAGCAGAACGCGGAATTCACGGAAGCCGTCAGCAATTACACGGCGAAATTCCAGTTGCTGACCGCGCCCACGGTGTTCCCGACTCCGTAATCCCAAACCACAACCTGCGTTCATTATGGCCACGTTCGACAGCATCTTTCCCACATTCCTCGCCAAGTGTGGTGATCTCCACACGCTGCTGTTGAGCGTGGCCTTCGCCCTGTTCATCGTCGGCGTCATCGCCACCGTGCATCAGCGGGCTTCCCACAAATCCATTCTGAATCTGCTCGTGCGCCTGTTGCTGCTCACGTCTCTGCTCGTGTTCCTGCCCGGATGGGGCAACACGCTGCAAACCTTGCTCCAAAATTCCATCCTCTCCGGCCTCGGTGTTGACCCGGCCAACGTCTATCAGCAGTTCAACCAATTGCTCGTCATCAAACGCGACCCGTCCACGCAGTCGTCCTGGTGGAATGTCATGTCGCAGCTCCACAATTTTACCACCGACCTCATCATCTCCGCGATTCTCTGGCTCGTCGGACAGTTCGCTTCCTTGATGATGTTCTGGGGCTACATCTTTCAGACCGTCATCCTGAATCTCGGCTACGCTCTCTCGCCCCTGCTCATCGGGTTCATGGCCATCCCCGCGTTGAAACACACCGGCAACCGTTACCTCATGAATCTGCTCGGCGTGATGCTTTGGCCGCTGGGTTGGGCCGTCGCCGCGCTCGTCACCCAGGGCATCCTGGATTTCATGACCGACCCCAGCTTTGAATACATTGACCCGACTTCCACCTTGCCCGATTTGCAAAAAACCATCGGTGTCGCCGCCGTTGGTTTCTGGATCATTTTCAGCACCGTCGCCGCGCCCGTCATCATTCAAAACGTCATCGCCCACGGCATCCAGGCCGGCAGTGCTTTGCTCGCGGGCGGTGTCAGCAGTGCGCTGCAAACCGCCGCCACCACTGCCGGTGCCGCCGCGACCGCTTCCACCGCCGGCCTGCCCATCGTCACCGCTGGCGCGGCAGGCGTGGCGGCACTGTTAAGCACCATGTCGTCCGCCGCCAACATGGGCAGCGCCGGTGCCATCATCATCGCCGGGTCCGGCCTGCCGCCGCGCTCCGCTCGCGGCCGGCCCGGTGACGACATCACCGGCGACAAGGCCGTTCGTGACCTCATCGCCAGATCCAAACCCAATTATTACTGACCTATGGAACCATTAAATACCACCCAGACCACTGCCGCCTCCAGGTTGACCGTGCGGAAAAACTTTGACCCGACCCGTCTGCTCGTCCTGCGTGACCGTCTGCCGTGGTTCTGGTTTTTCTTCACCGTCACCGTCCTGCTGCTCTCGGCGATTGACCGCTACCACATCATCTCCCAATTCAAGCAGCGCGAGCGCGTCGTCATCATTGACCCCGCCGGCACTTATTATCTGAGTCCGTTGCTCCAATTTCAGGAGGCAAAGGATTTGCACGTCCAGCAGGCCGAACTCGCCACCATGGCGTTCCTCGAACGCAATCCCAGGGACTTCGACAATGCCGATTTGCTCAAATTGATGTTCCTAAAATCGGCGCTGGGCAAGGCGCAGGACGAACGCATCAAGGAATCTGTCGAGTTTCGCGCCAAGCAGTTGCATCAGAAAGCCGAAATCGGCCAGATTGACATTCTCGCCACGCGCGACAATGAGGTGCTGGCCGCTGTCACCGGCCAGATCATCCGCAGCGGCATCTTTCAAGACAAGGCGTTCACCGAGGCGTTTCCGTTCACGCTCCGGCTCCGCCTCATCCGCAACCCCAACATGGCCTTGAACGGACGTTTCCCCACCGCCGTGGGTGACTTCAAATATGAAATCAATCGCTAAAATCTGCACCTTGTCGTTGTTCACCGCCGCCGTTGCGCTGGCTGATTCGCCGGCCATCCAACAGGTCCTGCTCGACGACCGCACCGCCGTGTCTGTGCCGGTTGCCACCAACCGCGTCACCACCATTAGTTTCCCCGGTGCCATCACCGCCATTGACGGCGTGGGCATCACGGTGGACGGAAAAACGCCGGGACTGTTTCAACTCGCCCACACCAAAGGCTCGGCGTTTCTTTCCGTGCGCGCCCTGTTCCCCAAGGCATCAGCGAATCTCAACATCCGCTGGAACGACCATACCTACGTTTTTGAACTGACCGAAAGCGACCAGCCCGTGTTGTCGCTCAACCTAGCCGCGCCGCCATCGCCGGAGGAGGCAGGCGCCGGCCATGCACCCGAAGTCAGTCCGATAAAACTTCTGGCGCTGCTCGACAAGGCAAAAGCGTTTCCACTGCTCAAAGTCCAGCAGCCCGAAAGTGTCGCCAACGTGGACTTCACCACCTACGACGGCCAGCCGCTCGTCTCCGATTTCAATGACTACGAAATCCAGATTGAGGAAGCCTTTCGGTTCAACGCCGAGGACACGCTGGTTTTCCGCCTCGTCATCACCAACAAAACGGACACACCACTCATTTATCAGCCGGACAGTTTCACGTTGCGCGCGGGCAACCGGCTTTATCCGCAGTCCATCAGCGACGCCGACGGCACCGTGTCGCCGAAAGGTCAAAGCATTGTTTATTTCGCGGTCAGCGGCACGCCGGACGGCGGACGCAACGAATTGTCTTTGCGCAACGCCTTCACCGTTCTGCTGACACGAGTATCACCGACACCACCGCCCCCCGTTGTCACCGTTACCAATACTCCCAGCGTGAAACCCATCCGTTCACCCCGAGGCCATCTATGAAACCGCGTGATTTTCTCAATTTTTTCAAGACCACGAGCGGCAAGCTCGCCGCCTTCGTCGTCCTGTTCGCCGCCGCGCTGATTATTTTCAGCGCCGTGCGCAAACATCATCCGTCCCCCGACAATGCCGTCAGCCTCACCGCCTTGGCGACCAACGTGACCGACCGGCCCCAGGTGGTGCAGTCCGTGGTTCGACCGATGCAGGCTTTTTATCCGCCGCCGCCCAGGCCGGAGCCGACAAATCCGCCGCCTGCGCCGTCTTTGTCATCCTCGACTGCGTTTGCCAAACCAACACCGCTGCCCAATGTTCCCGTGAATCAAACCTCCGCGCTTTCGCCCATCAGTTTGTTTGCCGACAGTTCCGCCGGCGTTACGCCGGCCAAAAAGTTGAGTCCGGTGTTTGCCCCGTTCGGCCGCCTGATTCCTTGTGAGACGGTCATCACGGTGGATTCATCGTCCATTCAAACGCCCATCATCGGTCTTGTCACCGAGAACATCTATTATCGCGGCAAACTGGTGTTACCGGCGGGCACGGAAATTCATGGGACTGCGCAAACCGACCATCAACGCGAGCGCATCGCCAGCGGCAACACCTGGACGTTCATCTGGCAGAACGGGATGGAAATGCAGATCAAGGCCATCGCCCTGGACCGCGAGTTTGACAACGAAACCAACCAGTCCGGCTGGGCCATCACCGACGGCAGCGCCGGACTGCGCGGCGAAGTCATCAAGTCCGACAATTTCGCCGACATCAAATTGTTCGCAGCGACCTTCTTGTCCGGCGCGGCCAGTGCGTTGACCGAAAAGCAGCAGACCATCTTCGGTCCCGTCAACAGCCCCACGCTCAACAACGCGCCCTTCGCGGGCGCACAGGCCGTGCTGCAAACCTACGCCCAGCAGATTTTTGATTCGATCCAAAAGGACGGTTTTTATGTCCGCGTGCCCAGCGGGAAACAATTTTATCTCTACGTCCTGCAAACCATTGACGCCGCCGACGCCTCGCTCGGCGGCACCGCCATCATCAACCCGGAAACTGATCAACCTGCCAAACCATGAAACCATATTATCTCATCCCACTGCTGTTGTTGTCCGCGTGTTCCACCACTCCGAAGCTGACTCTGCACCCGCAGCAACCTTCATCCACAAGCGCGGACGGCATTCGTTATCCCGAAGTGCTCCACGCCTATCACGTCGGGCGCTACGCCGATCCGAATGGCGATTTGATCATGCACGAACAGCACGCCGTCTATCGCGTCGAGGAAAACACGCGCTGGGACTTGCGTCCAGCCACCGGGGGGAGCAACGCCGTATCAACTTCGTCAGTGCCTCGCGATGCGGCGTTCAGTCCCGCGCCCGTCAACGATGCGATTCTGGCCGAAGTCAATTCGCAGCGCCTCGCCACCGCGCAAATCATGATGCAGGCACGGACTCTGTCGTCGGCATTGTCACAATTTCAAATGGCGTTGCAGCAGACCAAAACCAATTTTCAGGAAACCGCCATGCTCCGCGTCACGGTGAATGAGATGCAGAAACGGCTCGACGCACTCGCCGCCGCGCAAGCGCAACCGCCGGCATCGCCCATTTCCACGACCAATGAACCGACCGATTCGTTGAGTCCGTGAAACCCTTTGTCGGCAATCACGCCGGCAAAATTAACAAACAACAACCATACTCATTATTATGAGCACAAAACCAAAAACACCGCCAACTGGCGCGAACGGCGCGAGTGCGCCTGCCGAACCAATCACCTACCGGATCAATCCCGAAGTGGAGGCCAAGATAGACGCCCACATCAAGGAAAACCCGAAGTATTGGAACTTCATCCAAACCATGCCCCGCGAACGGCTCGAACGCACCGCCGTCCTCAACGAGGTGCGCGAACTCGACCGCCAGCAGCGCATCCGGGAAGGCGTCCTCAAGCAAATCAACCGGAATCCCGAATTGAAACGGGCTTACGATCTCCTGGTGAAAAATGTCCCGGAAGAGGAGAAGGAAGGTGTCATCGCCCAGATCGGTCGGACCGCCCGGCGCGCGGTTGCCCGCGTGCAGGGCCAGCACCAGGCCAAAGGTGAAGCCGTGGCTGCTTGAGCCATCCGCCTGTCCCCGGTTCTTGACTCCGCACGGTGTCGGAGCCGGGGCGGGCTGCTCCATCCAATGCTCCAGAAGAATTTCAGTTTTGATCTCGTCCACGAATTTAAGCGTCACGGGATTCGCGGGCATCGTGGTGTGATTCATTTCGGCCACGATGAAAACATAGCGGCTTGTGGACGTTCAAAAACTTGGGGCTTGGACGGACGAAATCTGATCATGAATGTTGGAAGGCCGTTCGCGCAAAATATTTCTGCCATGGCCACCGGAAAAGAACTGGGTATTAAAGATCTTGTCGGATTATGGCGCGCACCCGGTCATAATCAGGGCGGTCTGCGGTTGTGACCGGCATCGGATTGCTTTGGGCAATCTTCGGCACCGCCCAGCGCCAGTGCTCGGCATGGCTGTCGGCAAACGATAAAATGGCCCCCTGATCATGCCGGTTCGAGGGCATGTCCCACCATTGATTGGTGTCGCCATAATTCGCCGTCGGCATTCCAAAATGGGTGTCCAGCATCGTGTCTTCGTTCTCGTCAATGAATACCAGACATTGTGAAGGGGTTGGTCCATTGATCTGGGAAAATTTGTTAAAATTCGGAATATGCGTCACCAGCCAGGCGGTGGGATCGCCGTTGACCGACTGACTCAGGTTGTAGCTTCGGTTGCGCAGTTGTGAAAGCCTGGTGCCGCTCAAGCTGACCACCGTCGAAACGTCGGCGGGACAATGATACAGGGCCGTCGAACGGTTGTAGCCGAAGAGCAGGCCGGATTCAATGGCCGTCGTGTTCGTCTCCAGGATGCCTGTGCCCTGGCACCAGGAAGGCCCGGGTGCGCCACCGGCGATGTTATCGTTGGGCACCATCAAATCGTTGTTATCGCCGGTATAAAGTTGCCAGCAGGTTGAAAGCTGCCGGAGGTTGTTCAAACAAGCGATGGTCTGGGTGCGGCTTTTCGACCTGGACAGTGCGGGCAGCAGCAGCGCCGCCAGAATGGCCATGACGGCGATCACCACCAGCAATTCTGTCAAGGTGAACCCATTTTTCTTCCCGCTTTTCATGGCTCTTGTTTGTCTGCTTGAAAATGCGCGCTGGAACCGCTGGAACCAGACCGCCTGCCTCGCGCCGATGGCTACGGGACGTCAGTAAGTTCAACTCGGTTTTTCTTACCATCCAATCGTGCGAAATCCAGCCAAAAAATGGATCATCGAAAAAAAACGCCGCGCCGATGATCCATATTCATCTTGTATCTCGCATTAATGGATGGTATGAACAAATTATTCGGAAGAAAAACAAGGCCGAAGCGGAGATTCAACCTGTTTCAAGGCATTTGCAGTCCTAAAAGTGGGAGATGTTGGCTTATGAAAAGCCATGTTGTCTATTCATTAAAGCTCACGGCATTCATCACGCTGGCGGGATCGCTTTTCAGCTTGCCAGTGCTCGCCGCGCCCAACATTTACACGAACACCTCCTCCGGCAAATGGGAAGTTTCGTCCAACTGGTCGCTCGGTGCGCCGAGTGCCACCGATTCCAGTTACATCACCAATCCCGCCCCGATCACCCCGATAACGGTCACCCTGGATGCGACCACTTCATCCAGTTTTTCAAACACCATGACCGTGGCAAATCTCACCATCGGGTCACCGACTTTTTCATACACAAATACGCTATTCCTAAGTAACGCCGGAACTGGCGTTCCCTTCCATGTGATTTCCAACCTCTCCATCCTTCCCGGCGGCGCGCTGACCCTCTTCAACTCCGCGCTCACGGTGAGTAATGGAACAACCCCCACCACCACAGATTTGGGCAGCGAAGTGGAGTTTGATGGCAGCCAGGTGCTGGCGGCCAACTCAACCATAGACACGTCGCATGCGATGTATACCACGGTCGGCGGCGGCATTTTTGGCGGCGGGGGAACGGGCAACTTGAGCATGACCAATTGCACTTTTACGCCGCACAACTTTTATGTCGGAAATCTTTTCAACGGCACCGCCACTTTTGTGAACTGTTCCAACGTGTTTGGTTACGGGCTCACGATGGGGGGAGCTGCGCTTGCGGTTGGGAACATGTCCATCCAAGGCGGGACATGGATCGCCACCAATACTTATTCCGGCCCGGACACCCCCTTGATCAACCTGGGTGTAAGCGGAACCGGGAACCTGACCATCTCCAATGCCAGCGTGCAACTCGGAGCAACCGCCATCGGCAGCTCGGGAACGGGTTCTTTAATCGTGCAATCCAACGTGGTCATCACCCTCGGAAAAACCTTCCTTGGTGTCGGCAACCCGCATTCCAGCGGAACCTTTTCCATTGATGGCGCACAAGTTTCAATGCCTGAACTCCACTTTGTGCAAGGAACGGGCATGGTGAATGTGGCCAATGGCACGCTGGCTGTGCCGGTTGTTTCAATTGGCGAAACCAACACCGCAACCGGTGCCCTCAACATTACCGGCGGCACCACTTTGATATCAACGTCGCTGACCGTCAGCAGTAATTCCATCGCCAGTGCCGGCGTTTCGGTTAGCGGCGGCGCTCTAAACATCACCAACGCCACGCACACCGCCACGACCATGATGAACGGCGGTTCCCTCCTCCTGGGTGCAGGTGCCTTTCAGACTGACAACCTCATCCTCACCAACGGAGGCAGCGTCAGCGCCATCAGTAATCTTCTCGTCGGCACAACATCCGGAACCACCAACACCCTCGCGCTTTCGGCTGGCAGCACGCTCTTACTCACCAACGCCGCACTCAGCCTCGGCAACAACGGCACGACCAATGGCGCAGGCACCGGCATCGCCTCCATCACCGGCGCCACCGTCAATGTCACCACGCTCAATCTCGGCAGCGTGGCCGGCGGCCTCGGCCTCCTGACGCTGCAGAGCAACTCCCTGGTCAACGTCCAGTCCAACCTCACTGTGGTCAGCGGTTCGCTCGTGGCCACAAGTTCCATCACTCTTAACGGCGGCTCCTTCACCGCCTTGAATGGTCTGACGCACATCGGCTCATCCGGCAACGGCTTGCTCACCATTTCCGGCGGAAACCACACCTTCCGTCAGATCACGCTTGGCTCGACCAACGGCCTGGGTTCGGGCGGTTTTCATTTCCTCGGTGGCCAGGTCACCCTTTTGGGCATCGGCACCGGTCCGGGACAGGGACTGAATTCCAATTGGATTCTCTGGGAAGGCGGCGATCTGGACGGCAGCGGGACCAGCCTCACCATCGCCAACGGCAATGACTCGAACGTTTCGATTCCCGCCTATGCCGTCAATGTCCGGGGCCAGTTGGACTCGATGTATGTCGGTTACACCGCCGGCAACATTGGAACCTTCACGCAGGCGTCCATCAGCAGCGTGGTGGTCATCACCGACCAGATGATTCTGGGGACTGATGATTGCGTCAACGGCGCGCAGGGCGACGTCAACTTGAGCGCCGGCACGCTCTACGTGACCAATGCGACGCATACGGCCAATCTGGACGTGCGCAACGGCACGTTCACCCTCGGCCCGGGAGCAAAGCTGGTGGTGGATAATTTGATTCTGAACAGCCCCTGCGGCCATTTTATAAAGCAACCTGGCGGCATACTCATCACGAACAATGCTCCACAGCTCAATCCCAATTATGACGCTGACGGCGATGGCCAGAGCAACGGCGCCGAACTGCTGGCCGGCACCGACCCGCTGGATCCCTCGTCCGCGTTCGAAATTACGAGCGTGGTGCAAACCAACGGCAACAACCTTCGCGTGGACTGGACGACCGTGGGTGGCCACAGCTATGTCTTGCAGACCAATGGTAATTTGGGCAGCGGCACCTTTCACGATATGAGCCTGCCGATTGTCGTCCCCGGCACGGCCGCGGGCACCACGAACTATGTCCACACCGCCGGCGCGACGGACGGCACACAATTCTATCGCGTGAGATTGGGGCCATGAAGATCTGCGGAATATTTTTGCAAAACGCGATCCGAATTTTTCATGAGTGAAAGGCATCCACGCGAAGAAGCCATCTTCGAGGGCGTCTTGCAGCTTTCGCCGGAGCAGCGGGAGGCGTATCTCAAGGCCGAGTGTGGCGGCGACGTCACGCTGCTTGAGCGGATTCGCGACCTGATTTGGTTCCACGAAAAGGGTGACGGCCCGCTCGAAACGCCCGCCGTCGCCCCACCACCGAAGGCGACCATCGTCCCCGGCTTGCCTCCGGGCGAAAAGCCGGGCGACAAAATCGGGAATTACAAAATTCTCCAGCTCATTGGCGAGGGCGGCTGCGGCTCCGTTTTCATGGCGGAGCAGGAGCAGCCCGTCCGCCGCCGCGTCGCGCTCAAGGTCATCAAGCTGGGCATGGACACCAAGAACGTCATCGCCCGGTTCGAGGCCGAGCGACAGGCGCTGGCGCTCATGGACCACCCGAACATTGCCAAGGTTTTTGACGCGGGCACGACGGAAACCGGCCGGCCTTTTTTTGTGATGGAACTGGTGCGCGGCATCAAGATCACCGAATATTGCGACCAGCACAATTTGTCCACCAACGAACGCCTGAAGCTCTTCAAGGAGGTGTGCAAAGCCATTGAACACGCCCACCAAAAGGGCATCATCCACCGGGACATCAAACCGTCGAACATCCTCGTTACGCAGCACGACGGCGTGCCGGTTCCGAAGGTGATTGATTTCGGCATCGCCAAGGCGACGGACCAGCGGTTGACGGACAAGACGGTGTTCACGGAGTTGGAACAATTCATTGGCACGCCCGCTTACATGAGCCCCGAACAGGCGGAGCGGAGCGGGTTGGACATTGACACGCGCAGCGACATCTATTCGCTCGGGGTGCTGCTATACGAGTTGCTGACCAGCCGCACGCCCTTTGATCCCAAGGAACTCATGAAGGTCGGGCTGGACGCGATGCGCCGGGCGATCCGCGAAATCGAACCGCAGCGGCCCTCGACCCGCCTGAGCACGATGCAGGACGCAGACCTCACCACCATAGCGCGCCAGCGCCAGGCGGCGACGCAAAAACTCATCCACCTCATCCGGGGCGATTTGGACTGGATCGTGATGAAGTCGCTCGAAAAAGATCGCACGCTCCGCTACGATAACGCGAGCAGTTTTGCCGGGGATATCGAACACTTTTTGAATAATGAACCGGTCGTCGCCCGGCCGCCCACCGCGCTCTATCGATTTCAAAAATTCGTCCGGCGCAACAAGGTCGCTTTCGCCGCCAGCACCGCCGTGGCCATCGCGGTTGTCGTTGGACTGGTGGTTTCCACCTGGCTGTTCTTCCGCGAACAAGCCGCGCGACGTGACGCCGACCGGGAAGCGGAGCGCAGCCAGCAGGTTGCACTCTTCCTGGAGGACATGCTCAAGGGTGTCGGGCCGGGCGTCGCGCTGGGACGCGACACGACGCTGCTGCGTGAAATTCTTGACAAAACCCTGGCGCGCGTGACGCATGACCTGAAGGATCAGCCGGAAGTGCAGGCCGAAATCTGCAACACGCTCGGCGAAGTTTATCGCGCCCTCGGCCAGTCCGGCAAGGCCGAGCAACTGCATCGCAGCGCGCGGTCACTGCTGGATCTCACCCGTGGCGCCAAGCGCCGCGACGTGGCCGTTTCACTCAATGATCTGGCGCTGGTCCTGCGCGATCAGGGCAGGTTGCCCGAGGCCGAGGCGCTGGAACGCGAAGCGCTCGAAGTGCGCCGCAAACTTTACGGCAACGAACACGCCGAAGTCGCCGAATCACTCAATAATCTGGCGCTGGTGCTGCGCAGCGAAAGCAGGCTGGCCGAAGCCGAAAAGCTTCACCGCGACGCGCTGGTGATGGACCTGAAGCTGTTCGGCCATGACCATCTGGCCGTGGCCACTTCGCTGAACAATCTTGCCCTGGTGCTGGACGCCGAAGGCAACCCCGCCGGCGCCGAGTCGTGCTTCCGCGAATCACTGGGCATTCAGAAAAAACTGCTGGGCGACGATCAGCCCGGCCTGGCCATCACGCTCGACAACCTGGCCTTTGTTTTGCGCGAGGAGGGCAGGCTGGACGAAGCGGAAACCGTGGAGCGCCGGTCACTCGAAATGCAGCGGAAAATCTTCGGCCCGGAGTATCCATCCGTCGCCACCGCCATCAATGATCTTGGATTGATCCTGGCCGCTCAAGGCAAGACCGTCGAGGCGGAACAACTGCTCCGCGAAGCCCTGGCGCAGCGACGTAAACTGCTCGGCCCGGAGCACCCCGAACTGGCCGCCTCCCTCCACCATCTGGCGGCGCTGCTGCGCGTAGAAAAAAAACTGGACGAAGCCGGGCGCCTGGAATGCGAGGCGCTGGCCATGCGCAAAAATTTATTTGGCGAAGAAAACCTCGCCGTCGCGGATTCACTCGACAATCTGGCACTCATCCGACAGGATGAACAGAAGCTGGCCGAGGCGGAAGTTTTGTTCCAGGAAGCGGCGGCGATGCAGGAAAAGTTCTTGGGCAACGACCATCCAAACCTGGCGGCAACCCTCAACAGTCTGGCCCTCGTGCTGCGTGAAGAAGGGAAATTGAGCGAGTCCGAAGCCACCCTCCGGCGGGTTCTGGAGATCCGGCGGAAACATTCTGGCGACGCTCATCCTTCCGTGACCGCTTCATTGCCCGAACCGACCAATGTGCCTGACGCGAAAGAAAATCCGGACAGGCCCGAGGCAATCCGTGAGTGATTCACAAACCAACGCGAGCGAAGTCACGCGAATTCTTTCCGCCATTCGGAACGGAGATGCCCAGGCTTCCAGCGAATTGCTCCCGCTGGTTTACGACGAATTGCGCCGGCTGGCGGCGTTTAAGCTGGCACACGAAAATCCCGGTCAGACGTTGCAGCCCACCGCGCTGGTCCATGAAGCCTGGCTGCGCCTCGGCGGCCAGGAAAATCAGGCATGGAACGGCCGGCCGCATTTTTTCGCGGCGGCGGCCGAGGCGATGCGCCGCATTCTCATTGACAACGCCCGGCGCAAACGCGCACTGCGCCACGGCGGCGGCCAGCAGCGGGTGGATCTTCAGGAGTTGGAGATTGCCGTGGCCGTGAAGGACGATGACCTGCTGGAGGTGAACGCGGCGCTGGAGCGCTTCGCCGCGCAGGACAGGCAAAAGGCGGAACTGGTCAAGTTGCGTTACTTCACCGGACTCACCATTGAAGAGGCTGCCGAAATTCTTGGTGTTTCAACGCCGACCGCCAATCGTTGGTGGGCGTATGCCCGCGCCTGGCTGCACAAGGAAATCGAAGACCAAAAAAATGGTCGCGCTTAAATTGGCTTGGCAGCGGGCATTCCTTTGGTCGAAACGATGTCCGGGTTGACTGCAGCGATCATGGAGGGCGCCTGATGCGGGCTGGGTGCGGTCACCGCCAAACTGCGCCGCGATTTCTTTGACCTATGCGCTTTCACCCATCCAGAATCGCATCGCCGTGGTTGTTGGCGCACCGTCGCTCCTCGCATTTGGTTGGTGGCTGCCTGCCTCCTGTTTGACCTAATTATGCCCGGCGGTGTTTCTTGATTCGTTCTGCTTTGGAATTTCGCGTTACTAGGTGAAATGATTCGTTCATGAAAATACAAAAAGGAACCAACATTCGACAACCATCACTTTTAACAAAGCTTCGATGCATGAAAAAGGAGCTTAATACTAACATCATCGGTGGCTTTCAACTTCCGCCTCATCCACGCCGGTTGTTTTCACATGCTGTCCGCACAGATGGCGCAAGCCGTTTTCACGGCGCGACAGAAATGTCTCTGAACTGCATGACAATTATCAAAATGAAAATCACTTCGTGTATGAGCCACGCAAAACCCGGCAGAAAAAAACGTATGAACAACACACAACATTATGCAACACGGTGCCAATATGATCGGGAGAAAGGTGGCGCGCTTGCGCTACCAGAAAGGGTGGACGCAGGACACACTCGTGGCAAAGCTCCAGGTCCTCCAGTGCAATATCACGCGTGACATCATCGCCAACATTGAGTTGCGCCGATGCGTGGCCACCGACACGCAGTGTGCCTTTCTCGCGCGGGTATTTAATGTCAGCATCGACGAGTTATTCCGCCCTTGATTGTCGGCGTCAACCTGTTAATCCAATATGGTATTCCGACGCAGCCAGACACCCTCAGACCAGCAGCTAGACCTGTTTTCAAATCAAAGGCCGAATCATGCAAGCATTGACCCAATACGGAAAAATGGCGGAGAAACACTGGCGCGAACACCGTCCGAAAATGGTGTGCGAACTGGAACGGAAGGGAACGCTGCAACGGATGCTCCTGGAGGCGGAGGAAAAGACGAAGGACGAAATGGCCACGCTGCGCATGGAATTGATGAAGCAGGGAAAAACGGCGCAACAAGCGCAGGTTCAGGCGTGGGAAATGGTGCGGGAGAAATACATCCTCCTGCCGCCCGAAGAATAATTCACCGCCACCAGGAAGAACCGCCCAAAAATCTCAACGCCTACCGCATCACCGAGGCTGACCGCTTGGGCGACGGCGGGCCAAAATTAAAGTTCCAAAAAAACATCGCGGCAATCGAAACGCTGCGGCAGCTCGATGCCGAGGAACGACCGGCGACGCCGGAGGAAAAATCCAAGCTCGTAAAATATGTCGGCTGGGGCGCGATGCCCCAGGTGTTCGACGTGGACAACACCGACTGGCGCAAAGAACAATTCCGGCTTTCGGAAATTCTTTCGGACGAAGAACACCGCTCCGCGCGCGCCACCACCCTCAACGCCCATTACACCGCTCCGACCGTCATCGGTGCAATGTATCGCGCTGCTGAACGCTTCGGTTTCAAAGGCGGGCGCGTGCTTGAACCCGCCTGCGGTATCGGCCACTTCGTCGGCCTCATGCCCGAAGACATGATCCGCCGTTCGACCGTCACCGGCATCGAAATTGATCCGCTGACAGCACGCATTGCCAAGGCGCTTTATCCCGACGCTGACATCCGCGCCCAACCGTTTGAGCAGACCAAGCTCGCGGATGGATTTTATGACATGGCGATTTCCAACGTGCCTTTCGGAGATTATACCGTCCACGATCCACGTTGGAACAGTTACAAGTTTTCCATCCACGATTATTTCTTCGCCGCCGCGTTGGAAAAAGTCCGCCCCGGCGGTCTGATGATGTTCGTTACGTCGCGAGGCACGATGGATAAACTCGATTCGACGCTGCGCGAACTGCTGTCCGCGCGCACGGAATTGCTCGGCGCAATTCGGCTGCCGAATGATGCCTTCAAGAAAAACGCGGGCACGGAGGTCACGACCGACATCGTGATGCTTCGCAGGCTGCGCCCAGGTGAAACGCCCGCTGGCCCGTCATGGAAGGAAACCGCCGAACATACCAACGATAGCGGCGAGGCATTCACCATCAACGAATACTTTGCATCACGGCCGGAAATGATGCTCGGTCAAATGCGGCTCACCGGCGGCATGTATGGCGGCAACGAACCGACCCTCGAACCGGACGGCCGCAATTTGGCGGAGGCACTGGCTAAAGCAGTCGAACAACTTCCACAGTGCGTTTACGAGGCACAGTCGCACAAGATCGCCGAGCCGGCGCTCGAAGAATCCATTCCCGCGCCCGATTTCGTTAAACCCAACGCCTACTGTCTGCACGACGGCATGGTCTGCATCCGCGAGGAAAATATTTTGCGCCCGCTCAGCGACATGCCCAGCGATATGCGCTCCCGCATCCGTCATTTAATCCCGGTGCGGGATGCGGTGCGGGATTGTCTGCGGTCGCAGATGGACGGCAGCACCGAGGAACGTGTCCTCGAAACGCGGCAACAACTCAATCTGGCTTACGACCGTTTTGTCGGGCGCTTCGGTCCGGTGAATCTTCGCGCCAACCAGCGCGCCTTCGACGGCGACCCCGATTTGCCGTTGCTGCTTTCGCTGGAGAACTACAACGACGAGACGAAGCGCGCGACCAAGGCCACCATTTTCACCGAACGCACGATTCATCATCGCCAGCCGGTTGAATCGGTCGGCACGCCGAAGGAGGCGTTGCTCGTCACCTTGAACGAGCGCGGATGCGTTGACCTCGACCACATGGCCGACCTGCTCAACAAACCGATAGCGGAATTTTTGCCTGATTTGAAGGGCGTCATTTTTCTGAACCCCCAATCGAACCAATGGGAGACGGACGACCAGTATCTCTCCGGCAATGTGCGGGAGAAGTTGTCCGTGGCGGATGCCGCCGCCGTGACCGACCCGCGCTTTGCGGAGAATGTCGAGGCGTTGAAATCTGTCCAGCCCGCAGATTTAGCGGCCACGGAAATCGATGTGCGGCTCGGCGCTGCCTGGCTGCCACCGGAAGACGTGCAGAAATTCACCAACGAACTGCTCAACATTCCATCCGGTGTGGAGATCGGGCACATCCACGCCCTCGGCGCATGGCACATTGATGCGAATTGGGAAGCGCGAGGTGCAACCGCCAACACGACGGATTGGGGCACCGACCGTTACACGGCGCTGGAATTGATTGAAGACGCGCTCAATCTCAAAACGCCCACGGTCTATGACACGGTGGACAAAAAGCCTGTGGTCAACGCGCAGTCCACTGAAGCGGCGCGCGAAAAGCAGGAGCGCATCAATGAAAAGTTCAAGGAATGGGTGTGGACCGACGACTCGCGCCGGGAACGGCTCTGCCGCCTCTACAACGACACGTTCAATCACACGCGCGTCCGCACATTCAACGGCGATCATTTAACACTGCCGGGAGCAAGCGGGGCGATTGAGCTTCACGCACACCAGAAGGCCGGTGTCTGGCGCATTTTGCAGACACCGAACACGCTTCTGGCCCATGTCGTTGGCGCAGGCAAAACCTATACCATGGTCGCCGCCGCGATGGAGTCGAGACGTTTGGGTATTTCCGGCAAACCGATGTTTGTCGTCCCCAATCACATGCTCGGCCAGTTCTCCACCGAGTTGCTGACGTTGTATCCGGGCGCAAACATTCTGGCTGCCGGCAAGGAGGATTTCGAGTCGCAGAACCGCAAGAAACTTTTCAGCCGCATCGCCACCGGCAATTGGGATGCCGTCATCGTCACACACTCTGGCTTCGAGCGCATCCCGCTGTCACGCGATACACAGGAACGGTTCTTCAAAGAGCAGCTTCACGAGTTGGAGATGATCAAACGCCAGCACGCGGACAGTTCCAACCGGCGCTTGGTGAAAGAACTCGAAAAGGCGAAGAAGCGTCTGGAAGCCAAACTTCAAACGCTGGCAGCCGAACACAAAAAGGACAACACGTTGACCTTTGAAGAACTTGGCGTGGACCGGCTGTTCGTGGACGAGGCGCACTATTTCAAAAACCTGTTTTACGTCACCAAGATGACGCGGGTTGCGGGACTGCCGCAGACGGCCAGCGAACGGGCGTTCGATATGTTTCTGAAAGTGCGTCACGTTCAGTCGTTGAACGGCGGTGGAGGTGTGGTGTTCGCCACCGGGACGCCCATCGCCAACAGCATGGCCGAAATGTTCACCATGCAGCGGTATCTCCAGCATGAAGAGCTGAAGAAACACAACCTGCATCACTTCGACTCCTGGGCGGCGACGTTCGGCGAGCCAGTGACGGCGATGGAGCTTTCGCCGGACGGTGCGGGCTATCGGCTCAATACCCGCTTTGCCCGCTTCATCAACGTGCCGGAATTGATGCAGATGTTCCGCCAGTCCGCCGACGTGCAGACCGCCGCGATGTTGAATCTGCCACGCCCGAAGCTGGATGGTGAAAAACCGACCATCCGCAATGCGCCGGCCACTGAGGAACTGAAGGAGTTCGTGCAATCGCTCGCCGCGCGTGCCGAGAGATTGAAAACCGGCCGGGTTGACCCCAGCGAAGACAACATGCTCAAAATCACATCAGAGGGACGGAAAGCGGCTTTGGATCTTCGCCTGATGAAACCGACCGCACCGGACGAACCCCAGGGCAAAGTAAATCTGGCCGTCGAAAAGGTTTTCAGCATCTGGCAGGAATCCAAGCCGGAGCGTTCCGCCCAAATGGTGTTCTGTGACCTGTCCACGCCGAAAGACAAGGGCTTCTCCGTCTATAACGACATGGCGCAGAAGTTGGAAAAACTTGGCATCCCAAGTTCTGAAATCGCCTTCATTCAGGATTACGATTCCGATGCGTCCAAGCTGACGCTGTTTCGTGATGTCCGCGCGGGCAAAGTTCGCGTGCTGTTCGGCAGCACGCAAAAGATGGGTTCAGGCACGAACGTGCAGGAGCGGTTGATTGCCTTGCATCATCTCGACGCGCCGTGGCGTCCGGCGGACGTGGAGCAACGCGAAGGCCGCATCCTCCGGCAGGGCAACAAGAATGCCGTCGTGCAGGTGTTCCGCTACGTCACCGAGGGCAGCTTCGACGCCTATATGTGGCAGACATTGGAGACGAAGGCGAAGTTCATCGCGCAGGTGATGAGCGGCGACATGACGATCCGGCGGCTTGAAGATTTGGATTCAGCGGCTCTGACCTACGCCGAGGTGAAGGCCATCGCATCGGGCAACCCGCTCGTGATTGAAAAAGCCCAGGTGGACGCGGAGTTGATCCGTCTCACCCGACTGCGTTCCGCCCATGCCGAGGAACAATACCGCATCCGCTCCAATCTCCGCCGCTCCCACGAGGACGCCGAAATCTTCACCAGTCGCCTTGCCAACCTACGGCAGGACTTGGGCGTCCGGCAGGACACGTCAGGCGATAAATTTCGGATTGAACTCGACGGGCAGGAATCCAACAACCGGGGCATTGCGGGCGAATTGATTTTGCGGCGGGCTGAAAAACTGAAGGCCCGTTTCGGGGAGGATGTCCGTCTGGGAAAATTCGCCGGCTTTGATTTGTTCTTGCGCCCGAGTTTCAACAACACCACTGAAATGCTCTTGCGCGGCCAAAACAGTTACGGCGCGCGGGTCACGGACACGGCGCTGGGCACCATCCGTTCGCTCGAATCCACGGTGCAGGGTTTTGAGGAACGCACGGCGCGGCTCGAAGCCGACATCAAGGATTCGCAAAAACGCGCGACTGAACTGGAGGCCAAGGTGGGTGCGCCTTTCGAGAAGGAGGAGCGGTATCACCATCTGGCCAGACGCCAGTCGGAAATTGAGGAGCAGCTTGACCTCACCAAGAATCAGGCACCGAGCCAGGTGGATGCTGCGGCCACGGACGAGCGCGAGGAAAAATCCGAGAGACAAACCGAAACAAAATCAATCCAGCAGACCCGGCGGGCTGCGGTTCGTGTATGAATTCAGAAGACCGATTGAAGCGCTTGTTCGCAGCGTCACCAGAACAGATGGAGGCGATTGACGGCATTCTTGAATTTGGGATTCAGAAAAGACCAGTGGCAACGCCTGGCCCCCTGCTCATGGGAATGTCGGCTTCCGCAAAGCTGCTCGGCGTCAGCCGCGCGACCCTCTGGCGGATGACCAAAGCCGGATTGCTACAAAAGATTGAAGTGCTGCCCGGTAGCTTCCGGCTCCGTCGCGCCGATCTGGAGGCCATCGTCGCCGGCCAGAGAAATGCTGGCTCTTCCTAACGCGGATTCACGGCGTCATTCGACCGTTAAATAAAATCGGTTTCCACAAACCGATGATCTGCAAATTCATGAACCACAAATCACAAAATCGCGGAACGACGTTCGATTGCGCCGCGTGTTGTAAATTGTGTGGTATGATGTGTGGTATATTGTTCGGCATATTTCACGAAGTTCGCCATGTTTCAACGAAAGGCGACCAAAAGGGAAAAGCTTCACAAAAAACAACAAAAACGGCCCTGAAACGCGAGCCTCAGGGCCGGAAATTGGTTGCGGGGGCTGGATTTGAACCAACGACCTTCAGGTTATGAGCCTGACGAGCTACCGGGCTGCTCCACCCCGCGATCAAGGAACTATTAACTTGTCAGACGATCATTCGCAAAGCAAGATTTTTCGGCTTCTCAAATACGCAAGCATTTTGGCGGGCAGTTCACCTCTCACCGCCTTTCAAAAAATCCCGCGCTCGCCAAAGTCCGCGCGGTTCTGCTATTTTGCGCGCGACGATGAATCTTTTGGTCAATAAGCGCGTCCATTATGTGCTCTCCGAACTCGGGCAGATTTCTTTTCTGGCCCGGGACATTGTTTTGTCGCTGCTCAAAGGCAAGGTCGTCTGGCGCGACCTGCTCTACCAGATTTATTCCATCGGCGTGAAATCACAGATGGTCGTGCTGGTGACGGGCGCGTTCACGGGCATGGTGCT
>Ga0316217_10000284_pt1 | contig 74412 bp, 57 predicted proteins | sample 1anoAmetaG_FD_203633 | JGI IMG/M metagenome (GOLD analysis project Ga0316217, IMG submission 203633) | Freshwater microbial communities from Trout Bog Lake, Wisconsin, USA - 1anoA | ecosystem: Environmental > Aquatic > Freshwater > Lake > Hypolimnion/Profundal zone | place: USA: Wisconsin... | reverse complement strand
GCTGGAGCATCTGTGCGCCGAACTTACCGCCACAGAAACGACCTATCCGGGAACCGAACTACGCTTGGTTCTTGAGCCGGTCCGGGCCAGTCAAATTCCACGAGATCAGGAGTCCTGAGGCTGTCGAAGTTTCATCGGACTTCCTTCGGGCGCCTGGGATGCGTTAATCCCCGCCAGGTTGCCAATCATGGCCATGCGAGAAGTTGCGCCCGGAGCGGCGCCGGCTGGTTGTCGCCCGAAGTCGCCTGCGCCTGAGGAGGTCCCCCGAATTCATGGCGGCCTGTGACGTCAGGGAGACGCGCAGGCTGCTCGCGGCTCTAACTACGGTCTTTCGTTTTCTTTCCCGGATTTCTCTGTCTATCATCCTCCGGCCCTGTCCTCGCATTTTCAGACCCGAACGAAAGGGTGAGACAGAAATATTGAGGACAGAAAAATGGGGCCGGAGGGCTCAATCGCACAGGACGATCCATGCGGGGACCGGATCAAAGCTCTGCTTCATTCGCTCCGCATCGCTTGAACGGGGTCGAGGCGCGCGGCGCGGAGGGCTGGGATCATTCCCGCGATGAGGCCCACGAGGGTTAGGATTGAACTGGAAATGAAGAGGGCTGACAACGATACGCTAAGGTGAATGTCCCCTCGGCTGGAGGTATCCTGGAAAAGCGGTCCAAGGAACGGCAGCGATCCGATGGTCTTGACGAGAACCGTGGCCAGCAGGAAACCGATGAAGCCGCCGGTAAGGGTGAGCGTCAAACCCTCGAAGAGGATCTGCAAGAGGATGTGACGGCGGCGGGCCCCGAGGGCCTTGAGCACGCCAATTTCCCGGGTCCGCTCGGTCACCGAGACGAGCATGATGTTAACCACGCCCACCGCCCCAATGCTGAGCGTAAAAGTGCCGATAATGGTCAGCAGGAGTTTCAAACCGAGGCTCACGTTGGTAATGATCGAGAGAAACTTGTTCCATTCGATGATGTCGACGGCACGGGTATCCTTGAGATTGAAGTTGTGGGCGCGCGCCAGGGCCGCGCGAATATCCTCGACGATCCGATCCCGAAACTGGTTGCTGACCGGCAACAGGACGATGTCGTCCAAGTGCCGCGTATCCGCCAGGCCCGAGAGCGTGGTGAAGGGCACATAGCCGGTCATGTCGTCCGGCGCGGCGTAGTTCGAGATCTGGGTCTTCTTTTCGAGAACTCCGATCACCGTGAAGCGGACGCCATTCATCTTGAGATCGCTGCCCACCGCCGGCAGGCCGCTGAAGAGTTCCTTGCGGATGTTCTCCCCGATGACGATGACTCTTCGCCGATGCAGGACATCGTCCTCGGAAAGAAACCGCCCGTCGACGACGGTGGCGTTGCGAATCCGTTCAAACGAGGCATACACGCCGCTGACGGCATAATTGCGATTCCGGTCGTTGAAACTGTAGGCAAACCAGCGCCGGACTTCGGGCGAAACCGCTTCCACGGTGGGAACGCCCTCCTGAATGGCGGCAACGTCGCTCAGTTCCAGTTGGATATGCCGTCCGGAACGCTCGCCGCCGGCTTGCAGGCTCGTCTGCCCTGGAAACACTACCACGAGGTCCTTGCCGATTTGCAGAAAGGCCTTCGTGAGGGCGCGCTCGAAACCCTGCCCATAAGCCAAAAGAAGCATCAGCGAGGCGACCCCCCAAACAATGCTGAGCATAGTCAGAGCGGAGCGCAGGCGGTAATGCGCGAGCGCGGCGAGGGCTTCTCTCAGAATAAAGCGGTTCATTCGTACCTCAGGGCTTCGACCGGTTCCAGAAGCGACGCGCGGCGAGCCGGGTATATGGCCGACAACACGCCCACGGCCACGAGGGTGCCAAAAGCCAGTAGAGCCGTTTTGGGTGTCACCGGCAAGCCGGCAAACAGGGTGGGCAGCGGCAAGTGGCTTACCGCCGTACAGATGCCCCAGGCAGCGACCAACCCAGCAAGGCCACTGAGAAAGGTCAAGGCAATCGCTTCCAGGAAGAACTCCAGGAGAATCCGCCCTGGAGTGGCTCCGACGGCCTTCTTGACGCCAATCTCACGGGTCCTCTCCGCCACCGAAACGAGCATGATGTTCATGACCCCGAGCCCGCCCAATGCCAGAGTGATGACCGCCATGAAACTGAGGAACAGTTCCATGGAATCGTAGATGTGGCTCACCATCTGCGCGGTTTCCACGGTGTCCCAGCACCAGACCGCTCCGCGATCGTCGGGGTCAAAGCCATGGCGCCGCCCCAGCAGGCGCTTGACCTGCCGGATCGCTTCCAAGTGCTGGTCGGCCGAAATCGGCATGAAAATGAGGTTTTCGACCCGTCCAGGACCGATAAACGGCCTCGGGTCAGGAAAGTGCCGGGCCATGGCTGAATACGGAATGAGGATCTTGTCCCCATCCAAGCCGTTGTAGGAGTTGTTCTGCTCCTTCCGGCTCAACTCGGCGATCACAACGAAGGGGACATCCCCGATATAGACCTGCGCTCCCACGGCCTGGCGCCCGGCGAAGAGTTGTTTCTTGACCTCGTCGCCAATCACGCACACGGAGCGGGCTTCGGCCATATCCCCCTCCGATATATGGCGTCCCTCGGCCAGGTTCATCGAGCGAATCTCCTGGTAAACGGGAGTAATGCCGTGAACAGAGAATTGGCCCGCGTTAAAGCGGCTGCGGACTGGCAGGGAAGAATCCAATTCGGCGGTGATGTGGCGGACGAGGGAACACTCCTTCCGCACGGCCTCCACATCCGCGAAAGAAAAGCGGATATCGCGTCCCGCTCGCTGCCCCCCCGCCTGCAGCGTGGTCCGACCCGCCCAAAAAATGACGATATCCGTGCCCATCGAATAGAGCATATTGCGGTAACCGAGTTTGAATCCTTCGCTGATGGCGATCATGAAGACAATGGAGGCGATGCCCCACGAGATGCCGAACATTGTGAGCAGGCTTCTCAATTTGTGCGCCCAAAGATCGCGCAACGTCTGGACCATGAATTCACCGGCGAGGTTCATGCGGTCTTCAGGTGGCGATGCAATGGGGTGCGCAAGACCGCCACCTCATCCATGCTCGGGTTCGATTCACGGCAGCACCAACTTATCGCCCTCCTTGATCCCGCTAGCGACTTCGGTCTTTTGTCCGTTGGAAATGCCGACCTTCACAGGTGTCTTCCGCCAGCCGGTCCTAGAGGAGGGATCGAGGATTTGCACGGAGACGTTCTTGTCCTTGTCATAGACCAATGCGGTTTCCGGGATAAGCACCACCGCTTTGTGTTCCTCCAGCACAATTTCGGCGTTGGCCGTCATCCTGACCCGGAGTTTTCCCTGCTCGTTGGAGATGGTTACGCGGACCTCAAATGTAGTCACGTTGTTCTGCTCCTTGCCCATCGGCGCGATGCGCCGCACCACGCCATCGAACGTTTCCGTAGGGAACGACTCCACTTTGGTGCGCACCGGCTGGCCATGCTCGGCTTTGCCGATATCCGCCTCATCGACCTCCCCCTTGATATACACGGTGCTCATGTCGCCGAGCGTCATGATCAGGGTCGCGGCACTCCCCAGATTGAGAATCGAGGAGACGGCATCGCCGACCTCCGTATCCCGGTTGAGCACCACGCCCCCAATGGGCGCCCTAATGGTGGCGTAGCGGAGCGTTTCTTCGGCCCGATCCAGGGAGGCCTTGCTGGCGGCGACCCCCGCGCGGGCCTGTTGGACCTGGGCGGAGGCGCATTGCAGGGCGGCATCGAGCAGGGACTGGTGGTTCTGCGAAACCTCGAAAGCGCGCTTGGCATCATCGAGTTGCTGTTCGGAAGCGATTTTCTCTTTGAAGAGACTTTGGGCGCGCGCGGAGTCGCGGCGGGTGAACTCGAGTTCGGGGTTGGCCGCCTCGATGCGCGCCCTATTCTCGGTGGCGATGGCGGCCTGAAGGTTGGCCTCCTGGCCCGCAAGCGTGGCTTGGGCCTCGCGCACCTGCGCTTCGAGGTCTTCCTTGTCCAGCTCCGCCAGCACTTGGCCGGCGGTCACCGTGTCCCCCACATCCACCAGTAGGGCCTTGATGATGCCATTGGCTTTCGACTTAACTTCCACCCTCGACAACGGCTCGATTTTGCCGCGGGCGACTACCGAACGGGCGACATCTCCGCGCTCGGCCGCGACGATCTTCTCGTCCGCAATAGGCTTGGATTTGGGGAATACCAATACTCGGCCAACGGCCGCCAGGATAAAGATGGCGGCGACTGCGGTTGTAAACCAAAGCGGACGACGTAGTTTCATGGTTTCGGGCTTCGTTCCTTTTGCTTCTTCGCGCCTAAAGACTGAAATACCGCGGAAAACCCATCGATGGCGAAGGAAGGGTTTCCATAGGCGCGCAGGCTCTTCATGTTTCAGCTATGTGATACTTCAGCCTCTATTACGCGGCAAGGAGAAGAAAAGTTTCACCAAACCTCTCTGGCGAGCCGCTTTCCAGGAAATATCCCGGCCGAGGATCGCCGACTTTCCCGCGAGCCGCATATTGAGTTTGAAAAACCGCGGGCCGCCGACATACTCGAACCATGACCGCTCTCAATTCTGTGGGTATCATTCGCAGGGCCGGCCCCGCGGACGCGCAGCTTTGGCTGGAACTACTGAAATGCGCCCTGGGACCGGGCTATGCCGCCCGCGAGATTTATGACCCGGCCTGGGCCGCGGGGCAGTTGAGCGCTGAAGGCGAGGAGACCTGGGTGGCGGAAATTGAGGGCAGGCTCTGCGCGAGCATCTCGCTGCTCCTGCCGTTCACTCCCAGTGATAATCCGGTGGCCAACCTCGGCCGGTATCTTGCCCGGCCGGACCATTGCCCGGAGAGCGCGCTCGAGGCGCTGTTCCGGAAAACTCACGATCTGTGCGCCCAACGCCGGCAGATGGCGATCCTGCGCGTGCCCGTTTCCGATTCGGCTCAACAGAGTCTGCTCGAGAAGCTGGGTTTCCGGTGCGTCGGGTTCCAACCCGCCAAGCATCTGTACAAGGTCCAGGAGGGTGTCTTGTTCTATGTGCGCATTGGCGCTCCCGGATCGGCCATTCGCTTGCCCCTCTCCCAGTCACTGCCCCAGATCACGCAATTGGCTAAGGCCGTGCTCGAAGATTTGAACATCCCCAACCCGGAGTTTGTTCGCGACGGGGCGACGGGCTACCCGGTCCAGAGCGACCTTGCGGTGGAAGAATCGAATTCAGCAACCTATGAGGCCGCCGACCTTCAGGCGCAAACGTTGAAGCCCCCGACGGAGATCTCCAGCCAGTTCAACCGGGGCCTGGGCATGTTCCGAGTGCAAGGCAACGCCCCGCTCCATTCCCTTATCGGATGGCGGGAGGGCAAGGTCGCCGCTGGCCTTACCTACTACTTTGACGAATATGATCGGTGCCTCCGCGTGGTAAGCTCTTTTGTCGGCGACGACCTCTCCACCGGCGCCATGCTCCACGAGGCCGTGAACCGCGCGCAAGTCCAGTTTAAGGCGCTCTACGTCGAGGTTGATTTCCTTATTACCGCCCCGCGCGCCCTCAAGAGCGCGGAACAACTTGGGTTTGTGCCAGTTGCTTATCTTCCCGGGGTGTATAAGCGCGGCGGTTGCTGCGTCGACCTGGTCAAGATGGTCAAACTGAACACCGACTATCGCTTGGACGATACCATGCTCACCCCTGGGGCCCGCGCGATCGCGACCCTCATCGACCGGAACTTCCAGGATCAGAAGGTCGGCCTGAGCACCATCAACTTGCTGCGCAGCCTGTCGGCCTTTAACGGACTCGGGGATGGCGAGTTGGGCAAGATGGCCCGCCTCTTTGCGCGGAAACTCTACCGGACCAACGAGACCATCTTCCGCCAGGGGGACTCGGGAGACACGGCGTACATCGTCGTGCGCGGCTGCGTCGATATCCTACTGCCCGAAAAGGCGCGCCCCGTGGCTTCGCTGGAAAGCGGCGCGATTTTTGGCGAACTTGCTTTCCTGGACGGCGCGCCGCGAACCGCTACCGCTGTGGCAATCGAGCCCACGATTCTGCTGGCAATCCATCGCCCCGCTTTCAGCGTCCTCATCCAGAGCGAACCCCATCTCGGCATGGTCATGATGCGGAATATGGCGCTCGAACTTTCCGGCCGCCTTCGCAAAACAGACCTCGCGCTGTCCGAGGCTGCCAAACGAACAACCGCTTAGGCGATTCCTACGTCTGGTTTCCCATAGCAGGCCTGCCTGCCGCTTCGCAGGTCACAGTGAAAGCAGATAAGCCAGCAGGTCGTCGAGTTCCCGGGCGGTCAGTTGGGAGGTCCGGCCATGCCGGTCATTGGGGTTGTGCTCGATGAGAACTTCATGCACCGTCGCCGCCGAGCCATCATGCAGGTAGGGGGCCGTGCGCCAGATCTCCACCAAAGTGGGGGTGTCGAAAGTGTCCCCGGGCTTGTCCGTCGAGGCGAGCGTGCCGACATCGTAATGGCGGAGGTCGGTAAACAAGCCGGGCGGATGGCAAGTCGCGCAACGGGTTTGGGGGCTTCGAAAGAGCTTCTCTCCGCGCTTTGCGGCCGGCGAAAGCTGGCCGTTGACCAAGTGCGGACTGGCTATCGGCTTAAGGCTCTTCAGCCAAGTATCCATGGCGGTCGGGACCTCCTCGGGTTGGACGGTGAAGAGGATGCTCCGGATGCCCGCGCGGACGGCGGTCTCCGCGGTGTCGCGGATGCCCAGGCTCATGGCGGGGGGCGTCCGGTGGGAAAGCAGCAGGCTCTTGCTGTTCTTGGGGTTGCCCAAACCGTCGTTGAGCAGATCCCAATTGAGTCCATCCACGCGGGCGTCGTCGGAATGGCAACTGCCGCAGGTCTGCCAGCCTTGCAGGCAAATCGAGGCGTCATTAAAAAGAAACTCGCCGTATTGCATCGTCGCCATCGGTTGGTCGGGACTGAGGCGCGCGGTTTGGACGGAGCCCAAGTGAGCGCGCGCCAGGTCCACAACCTCCACGCTGTCCGAGAAATAGCTCGCTACGTAAATTCGGGAGCCAGCAATTACGGCTGCGCGGGGCCCCTTGCCGGTGAGTTGCACCCTTTGACGCACGCCGGTCAAGAAGGCCAAGTCGTTCGGCACGTCCGTCCGCACGCGGGAGGAGGCGCTGTAGTTGGCGGTGGGCTGGTTTTCCAGTTTTTCCGGAAGTCGGGCGAGTTTGGCCAGCAAGCCAGGAAAATCGATCAGACTCAGTTCATGCGTGCCCGCATGGGTAACAAAAAGTGTCTTGCCATCGGCCGACCAGCCGCAGGCCCAGGGATTAGCGCTGCCTCGATCTACATCGTCCAGCAAAACCGTATTGAGAACCGAAACGCTTGAGAGGTCGATCAAGGTAAAGGCGTTGCAGTTGATCCAACCTCGCTCGATCTGCGTGGTGGGCAGTTGGTAGCGAGCCAGCACGTGGGTGACGCAGGCGTAGCGACCATCGGGCGAGACGCGGATGGCGCGTAGAATGCCGCTCCCGTTGGGGAGCTTGAGCTGCTGGACGACTTTGCTCGTCGCCGTATCGATCACCGAGACCCGGGCGGCCACATAGTCCGCGTCGGCGCGCCCGCTGTGGAGGTGGTTGGCGACCAGCAACAACCGGCCGTCGGGAGTGACCGCGCTGGCAACCGGTTCGCGATCCACGGCGATCCGCACCTTCTCCTTCCCGTTACTCAGGTCAATCACTTCCACTTCGTTGTTAAAGCGGTTACAGACATAAGCCGTCCGACCGTCCGGCGAGAGCGTTGGTCCCAGGGCGGTATGCCCGGCCGGAATACCACGCTCGACCTTGCCCCGAGCCAGGTCGATGACGGCTAGGGTGCTGACGGGAGCGGCGCACGTCGCGTAGAGCTTGAGTCCATCGGGAGAGAGGACCAACCCCGAAGGTTGGCCGGGAAGAGCGATGGATTTCTCGACGCGCAGGGTAGCGGCGTCCAGGACCAGGACATGCTGAGACTTGGCGCATCCGAGAAAGAGCTCGCGGCCGTCGGTTGAAATGGCCAAAGCGGCGGGCGCCAGCCATTGGCCGGCGTCGGCGGCGCCGGCGAGCGAAGGGAGGAAGAAAGCGAGCGAGGCGGCTGCGGTTAGCCCGGACAAATGTAGTTTATGCGTGGTCACTTTACCAAGACGTGTTGCGGTCGGTTTTGATTCATTTTGCAACTTGACAGAAAGCATAGCAGTATTATTTCATTGGTAAATCGAAATTTTACAAATGAACTTCGTCTGATGAACCGACGCGCTCCACAGTCCTCCTCCCGCTACAACGTGCCGAACCTCGAACGCGGGCTGAAGATTATGGAGCTGTTGCTGGATTTCCCCGGAGGATTGTCGCAGAGCGACATCGCCGCCCGCCTCCGGTGCTCCAAGACCAGCGTTTATCGGATCAGCATGACCCTCACAGACTACGGGTATCTGGTTCGGGACGAAGAGACCAAGATCTTGCGGCTGAGCCGGAAACTCGTGGCGATGGGCAGTCGGACGCTGACCGAGGCGGACCTCATGACCGTATCGGCGGAAATCATGAAGGATTTAAGGGACAAGGTTCGCGAGACGGTTTTGATTGGAACGGTGGCGGAAACAGCCTTAATTGTCCTGGGCCAAGTATTGGGAACGCATCCATTTAAGTTCTCGGTTGACTTAGGCGCGCGCCTGCCGCTGCACACCGCCGCGCCGGGCAAAGCGATTCTTGCCAGCTTGCCCGCCAAAGAGCGCGACGAGATTATCAGTAAAATTCGCTTCATTCGGTTCAATGAACGCACGGTTTGCGACGTCCGAGAATACAGGGATCAATTGGAACAGGCATCCATGCGCGGCTACGCGCTCGACTTGGGTGAGCAACTGGCTGGGATCCATTGCGTGGCGGCGCCCGTGTTCAACCGCCATGGATACCCGGTTGCGTCCGTCTGGACAACGGGACCCACGGAGCGAATGCCGCAGACGGATTTGCCCAAAGTGGGATCGTTGGTGAAAGAACAGGCCGGTTTGATCTCCGGACGTCTCGGGTTCGGCGCCCTGCAACGGAATGAAAGCGGAAAAAACTTATGAAAAACTTGAATGCGACAGCCAGTTGTCTCCCTCTCCTTGCCAGTCTGGTGTGTTGTTGCCTTGCCGCGGAAGGCGAGCGCTCGGTCGTCCTTGGTGAAGCCCCCGGTTCGAGCGCCGGAGTGTCCAACTTAAACCCGGCGCCCCTGCGCCTGGCGGTGGAAGATTTAATCCGCTCGTTTCCCGGCAATTACCCCCGAGGCAAGGAGTTCCTGGACCTGCTCGCGGCCTTCGAAAAGGACCTGCCCGGTTTGAATAAAGGCCTTGAGAGCGGAGACAAAGCGGCGTTGGAACGAGCTGCCCAGTTCCATCAGTTGGAGCGTGAGGCTCTACTTGCCAACCCGATCTTGGACTTCGACCAGATCCTTCTGATCAAGCGCAAGGACAGCAACCTGGGCCTGCCTCAAAATTGGCAGGGCAATTCCAGTCTCGAGCCGCGCACCGAGAGCGAAATCGCGCGGATGAGGATCAAGGCTCAAAACCCCGTGGTTGAACGGATTTACAAGCCTGCCGAAAAATATTTCGCCGGGGACCTGGATTTGAATTTTGAAGCGGATAAATTGCTGTTTTCGTCCATCGGCACCCACAACCGTTGGCAGGTCTTCGAAATTAAGGTCGATGGCGGCGGCTTGCGGCAAGTAACCCCAGCCGATGAACCTGACATTGATAGTTACAACGGCATCTATCTGCCCGACAATCGAATCATCTTTGACTCGACGAGCACTTTCCAGGGCGTGCCTTGCGTAGGCGGATCCGACTATGTCGCAAACCTCCATTTGATGAACCCCGATGGCTCGGCGATCCGGCGGCTTTGCTTCGACCAGGATAACGATTGGTACCCGGTGATGCTGCCCAGCGGAAGGGTCATGTACCTGCGTTGGGAATACGCCGACTCGGCGCACTACTTCAGCCGAGTTCTGATGTCCATGAACCCGGACGGCACCGGCCAAACCGAGATGTATCACAGCGACTCGTACTGGCCGAATTCGACGTTCTACGCGAAGCCCCTGCCCGGCAGTTCGACGAAGTTTGTCGGCATTATCTCGGGCCATCACGGCGTACCGCGCATGGGCGAGATGGTTCTTTTCGATACAGCCCGGGGACGACAGGAGGACACCGGGGCGATTCAGCGGATCCCCGGCTACGGCAAGCCGGTAAAGGGGATTATCAAGGATCAGCTAGTGGACGACTCCTGGCCCAAATTCCTCCACCCGTTTCCCTTGAGCGAAAAGTACTTTTTGGTTTCGTGCAAACCCGCCCCCTCGGCGGCCTGGGGCCTGTACCTCGTGGATGTTTTTGACAACCGGCTGCTGCTCAAGGAGGAGTCGGGCTGGGCGTTGTTCGAACCGGTGCCCATCCGCAAGCGGGAACGTCCCCCGGTCCTGCCCGACAAGGTCAAGTTGGAAGAAACCAACGCCACCATTTACGTGCATGACGTTTATCTAGGGGCGGGTCTCCGGGGAGTGCCGCGCGGCACGGTGAAGAATCTGCGGTTGTACCAGTTTGCATACTCCTATCGCAACCAGGGCGGCCACTACTTCGTGGGTATGGAAGGCGGTTGGGACATCCGCCGCTTGATCGGCACCGTCCCGGTGGAGGAAGACGGCTCGGCCATGTTCAAGGTGCCAGCCAATACCCCAGTGGCCGTGCAACCGCTGGATGCCGAGGGCAAGGCGCTCCAACTCATGCGCAGTTGGTTTGTGGGGATGCCGGGAGAGACGGTGAGTTGTGTTGGATGCCACGAGCCTCAAAACTCGTCCGCGCCCGCCCGCCCGGCCTCCGCCGCGCGGAAACCCCCATCGGAGCCCAAGCCATGGTACGGGCCGAAACGCGGGTTCTCTTTCGTGCGCGAGGTGCAGCCCGTGCTCGATAGATACTGCGTTGGGTGTCACGACGGAAAGGCAGGACGCCCCGTCCTTTCTGATCCTACCATCATCCCAACGAGTGGAGGAATTTCGCCCCTGCCCCGCTCTTATCTGGAGCTTCACCCGTATGTACGCCGCAACGGTCCTGAGGGGGACTATCACACGCTGACGCCGTTGGAGTTCCACGCCAATACCAGCCTGCTGGTCCAAATGTTGCGCAAAGGCCATTATAATGTGAAGCTCGACGCCGAAGCCTGGGATCGGCTTATCACCTGGATCGATATCAATGTGCCCGCCTACGGAACGTTTCATGAGGTCGCCCCGATCCCCTCTAACTTCCGCGATCGTCGCTACCAGTCGAACAAGAAGTATGCGCTCGTGGACGAGGACATCGAAGCGATTCCCAACCCGAACCCGGCGCGAGTGCCGTACGTCTCGCCCGAACCCGAGGCCCCCCGTCCCCAACCCGTCAGCGTGCCCGGTTGGCCCATTGCCGCCGCCAAGGCCAAACAGATGCAGGCAAACTTGGGAGCTACCGACCTTAAGCTTGATTTGGGCGATGGCATCTCGCTGGCTCTGAAGCACATCCCCGCTGGGGAGTTCGCCATGGGTGACGTCGCGGGCGATGGCAACGAATTCCCGATGACCGCCGTGAAAATCCCGCAGGCATTCTGGATCGCCACCACGGAGGTCAATCTTGAGCAGTATCAGCGGTTCGATCCCAACCACCGCAATGGCTATTACGACATGCACTACAAGGATCAGGTTAAACCGGGGTACCTGATGGATTCCCCAAAGCTACCGGTGATCCGAGTTTCCTGGCGTCAAGCGATGAACTTTTGCCAGTGGCTCGCCGAACGCGCCGGCAAGAAGGTTTGCTTGCCCACCGAAGCCCAATGGGAATGGGCCTGCCGTGCTGGCACCGCGACGCCAGTGTTTTATGGAGACTTGAACTCGGACTTCTCCTCCTACGCCAATCTCGCCGATGCCTCGCTCTCAAAACTGGCGGTTGCCGGGGTGGATCCCCAACCAATCTCGCATCCGGACAAATTCTGGGATTTTGTTCCCAAAGAGGCCCGGTTCAACGATGGCGTCATCCACTTGGCCGAAGCCGGACACTATCAGCCGAATGCCTGGGGTTTGGCCGATATGATCGGCAACGTGGCGGAATGGACATTGGACAATTATCGCCCCTACCCGTATCGTCCGGAAGTCTGCCGGGACGATGCCAACTCAGAAGAAATCAAAACGGTCCGGGGCGGTTCTTGGGCCGATCGGCCGAAAGAAGCTCGCGCTTCCTCGCGCTGGGATTACCCCGCCTGGCAGCGGGTCTATAATGTGGGCTTCCGCATCGTAGTGCTGGACTGAAGGCCATGAAGACAACCTCAGAGAACTCAGAGGAACAATCTCGGAGCGGCATCAACCTCCAAGCGAAGGCTTGGGCTTTTGCCAAGCGTCGCTTCGAGACCCTATCGCCCCTCTCCTCCGAGCCTTTGCCCGCCCATGCGGGCCTGGTTCTCCGCTGGGTTTCGCTTGCCACGATTCTATTTTCCATTTCGTTCCCCGCGGCCAAGACCCAAGCCGCTATGACGGGAACCCCGGGCGGCAGGATTCTCACCGCTGGCGATGCGCGCGTCATGATCCTCTCGCCTGCGGGGGAAGTCCTTTGGCAATATCCGACCAAACTCACGCACGATGCCTGGATGCTGCCGAATGGGAACGTCCTCTTCGCCGACGGTGAAACGGTGACCGAGGTGACGCCGGAAAAGAAAGTCGTGTTCCAGTACCGCGCGAAAGAACAGCGAGGCGGAGGCGCCTATGCGTGCCAGCGCCTGCCCGGTGGCGATACCCTCGTTGGGGAAAACTCTACTGGCCGTATTCTCGAGGTGAATCCGGAGGGACGAATCGTTTTCGCGCTTCAAACCCATCCATTCAAACTGGGCGAGCATCACAACTTGCGTATGACCCGGAAGTTGGCCAACGGGAATTACCTTGCCTGCCATTCCGGCGCTAGGCTGGTAAAGGAATACACCCCCCAAGGGAACGTGGTCTGGCAGGCTCAAGCGCCCGGTCCGTTAGCGTTCGCCGCTGTCCGAACTCCTCGGGGAACCACCCTTGTTTCCAGCCTGGACCAAGTGACGGAATACGACGGGGAGGGCAAGAGTGTCTGGCAGTTTTCCAGCGGCGAAGCGGGCGCCGCCACGGTACGTAACTTCACAGGTCTGCACCTGCTGCCCAATGGCCATCTGATCATCGGGTGCTACCGGGCGTACGAACAAGGCAAAGGGTGCGGCCTGTTTGAGCTCAGCCAGGACAAGCAACTGGTGTGGAGCTATGCTGATCCGAAGGCGGATAGCACCATGATGCCGGTGGAATTGCTCCTTCCGGAAGGCCAGGCCCCGCCCGATAAATGCCTGCGCTGATGGACTTGATTTGACTTAGCTCACAACCAAAAACACATAATGAACAACAAAATGCTCGGGCGGCTCGCGCTGGCGCTGACGCTGGCGGCAACGACCGCTTTAATCGGCCTCCACAGCACGGCCAGCGCCGGCGACAACAAAGTAATGAAGAGAGTCAAACTCCCGAAGTATAGCAATCAAGACTTCTACAAGGACGGCAAGTTCCAGGTGGAAAAAGCCAAAGAAGCCTACTTCAGCATGATGGCCGCCCATGGTTACCCCGTACCGGAATTCCTGCGGACCAATATGTGGGCAACGGATTTCGCTCTGGGTGACTTTGTCAACGTCGGCATGGCCGGCATTTTCTGGATCAATAGCCAGGAATCGGGTTATTTCGCCCACGAAATCTACCTCTTGCCAGGCCAGATGATCGTTGAGCACGGCCACGAACCAACCGCGAAAGGCCGGGCCAAAATGGAGAGCTGGCACGTGCGCTACGGTAACATCTACACTATGGGTGAAGAGGGCGGCCCCATCCCGCCTGAGCTAAAGCTTCCCAAGAGCCAGGAGCAGTTCATCACTGTTTCGAAGTGTAACGTGCTCAATCCTGGTGATATTCGGACTTTGAACCGTGTCGGCGCCAAGCACTTTATGGTGGGCGGCCCGGAAGGCGCCATCGTCACCGAATATGGCAGCTTCCACGACAACGACGGTCTGCGGTTCACCAATCCGAAAGTCAAATTCTAAGCGCTATGAAAAGAGAGTTCCACCACATCGGTATTCCCACCACTCTACGGCAAGCCGAGGAGATTCATCTTCCCGAGGCCAAGCTTTACATCACGGACGCCAACAAAAGCGAACACCGCATCGAGTGGCTTCGTTTCGAGGCAGACAGTCCGATGCACGACCTGCTCAAGCTCACCGCTCATGTCGCCTACACGGTGGAGGATCTTGATGAAGCGCTTAAAGGAAAATGCGTGATTATCCCGCCCTTCGCGCCCATGGACGGCGTGCGAGCGGCCTTTATCAAGGAGGGGGAAGCCCCGATCGAATACCTCCAATTCAAGGCCTGAGGTCGCGCCCGCCAAAGGAAAAAAACTATGACGATGAAGAAATTTATCAATGACCCCGCGAATCTGACCGCAGATTTGCTCGAGGGTTTCGCTATCGCCCATGGCGATCGCGTAACCGTCAAATCAGGCAAGATTGTCTGCCGCGCCCGGGCCAAGCCCAAGAACAAGGTCGCGCTGGTCACCCTCGGCGGCGCGGGGCATGAGCCGGCGCTGAGTGGGTTTGTGGGCAAAGGCATGCTGGATTACAGCGTGGTCGGCGATATTTTTGCCGCCCCCGGGCCGCCCAAGGTATTCGAGGCCCTCCGCCTGGCCAAACGGCCTGCGGGGATTTTGCTGATCGTGCTAAACCACGCCGGCGATGTGCTCAGCGCCAACATGGCCTCCGAAATGGCCGACCAGGAACAAATCCGCTACCTGAAGCTGCTGACGCACGAAGATATCGCCCCGGGAGCGACCGCGCCGGCTGAGGATCGCCGCGGGTTGGTGGGATGCATTCCCCTTTGCAAGATCGCCGGCGCCGCCGCGGAGGCCGGCAAGACCCTGGAAGAGGTCCATGCCATCGCCCAGCGCTTTAACGACAACATGGCCACTTTGGCTGTGGCCATGAGAACCGCGACGCATCCGGCCTCCGGTCAAGCCATCTTCGAATTAGCGGATGACGAAATGGAGATCGGCATGGGCCAACATGGCGAGGCCGGCACCGGTCCCTGCAAGATCGCAACCGCCGACCAGACGGCGGAACTGATGTTGTCGCGACTGGTCCTGGCCATCAACGCCAAGGCCGGCGATCGCCTCTTGTTGATTCTCAACGGCAGCGGCGCCACGACCCTTATGGAACTCTACATCGTACTGCGTGGTTGCAAGAAATTCCTCGACGCCAAAGGCATCACCTTGGCCGCCGTGCAATGCGGGGAGTTCCTCACCGTGCAGGAGATGGCCGGCTTCCAGATGTTCACCGCGAAATTGGACGACGAGTTGCTGGGCTACTGGAACGCTCCGTGCAGCACGCCGGCGCTGACGGTCAGTCGATGAGCGAACAAGAGTGAGCCGTATGCCTCACACTATTGGATACAAGCGCGTCCGGGGCATGCTCAACGCCGCCGTCGATCAGATCCGCATTCATCACGAGGCCCTTTCGCGACTAGATGCGGCGACGGGCGATGGCGACCACGGCACCACGATTCTTCGCGCGATGGAGGCTGTTGCCAAGGCTATCGCGGGCGATGCCGCCATCGAGTTAAAGCCGTTGTTTTCCAGCGCGGCTTGGGCGGTGCTGTCCTGCGACGGAGGATCCACCGGGCCGCTGCTAGGTTCCTTTTTCCTGGGCGTGAGCGAGGGTTGCGCCGGCCGCAACGAGCTGGACTTGGCTGGCTTGGCGGCGGCGTTCGAATCCGGGGTGGTCAAATTGCAAAAACAGAGCCGGGCGCAGATCGGCGACAAGACGATGATGGATGCCTTCCTACCGGCGTTGGCGGCCTTGAAGGCGGCCCCGCGGGACGCAGCGATCAAGACCGCCTTGGAGCAGGCCGCCCAAGCCGCAGCCCAAGGCGCCGAAGCGACTAGCAATATGCGAGCCAAATTCGGCCGCGCGCGCAACCTGGGCGACCGGGTCCTAGGGCATACCGACCCGGGAGCCGTTTCGGTTTCCCTGCTCTTCAAAGGCTTCAGCGAGGGAGTATAAAGGGAGGCAGGGCTGGGAGGATCTCGGGGTAATCCTCCTTAATAAATTTACTCATCTAACACCAACTAAGACATTATGGCAGACAATGATACCAACAAGGACGCCGCCAACTATGCGCTGGACGTTCCCGTCAAACGACACGGCTTCTTTCTGAAGGGCCTCGATCATGTGGATTGGGGCATCAAAGATCGATTGACACGCATCTTCAACCCCAAGTCGGGGAACACGGTCATGCTCGCCTTCGACCACGGCTATATCATGGGTCCGACTTCGGGCTTGGAGCGTATGGATTTGACCATAACTCCTTTGATCGAACACGCCGATTGCATCATGTGTACTCGCGGCGTTTTGCGCTCGATCGTCCCACCGACCTCGAACAAGCCCGTTTCCCTCCGCTACTCGGCGGGTACCACCGTGCTCACCGATCTCAACGATGAGTGCATTCTTGATATCGAGGATGCCATCCGAGTCAATGCCTCTGCTCTGGCCGTCATGGTGGCCATAGGGAGCAAATTCGAAGCCAAGACCATCGAAAACCTGGTCCGGACCGCCGACCAGGGGCTGAAGTATGGCATCCCGACTCTGGGAGTTACCGCCGTCGGAAAGGAACTGGTTCGCGACGCGCGCTACTTGGGTTTAGCCTGCCGCGTCTGCGCCGAGAATGGGGCCACGTTCGTGAAGACCTATTTTTGCGAGCCGGATTTCGAGAAGGTGGCCGCCACCTGTCCAGTGCCCATCGTGGTTGCCGGGGGCAAGAAACTTCCCGAACTCGAAGCCTTGGAAATGGCGGCGAACGCAATCGCCCGGGGCGCTTCCGGTGTGGATATGGGACGCAACGTCTTCCAGGCCGAACATCCCGTGGCCATGATCCAGGCGATCCGCGCCGTGGTCCATGATCGACGGACGCCAAAGGAGGCCTTCGACCTCTACCAGACCCTCAAACGCGCGTCCTAAGCGGGCAAACCCGCTGGGTTGACTCCTGGACGCGAGCGAGCGCCTCGCCTGCGCAACGCAGGTTTGCCAGTTGCGATCTTTGGGCGGCTCGGGTACTAAAGGCGCATGCAATTCATTGGCAGCGTCATCGAAAAACTGCAGCGGCATCCGAAGCGGATTGTTTTCCCCGAAGGCGCGGAACCGCGCGTCCTCCAGGCCGCGCGGCAATTCTATTCTCTACGGCTCGGAGTGCCGATCCTGTTGGGCGACCGGACCCGAATCAAGGAGATCGCCATTGCCTTGAACATCTCCCTGGAAGGCATACGCATTATCCATCCGGCCGAGAGCGACGAGTTGGAGAATTTTGCGCGGCGCTTCGAAATCTTGCGACGCTATAAGGGGATGAAAGGCTTCGAAGCGCGGGAAGCCATGTTGCAGCCGAACTACTTTGGCGCGATGATGGTGGCCATGCATCAGGCCGATGGGTTTGTGTCCGGGACTAATGAAACCGGCGGCGGTGTGTTGCGGTCCCTGTTCCAGATTATTAAAGTCGCTCCTCAAACCGTCACCGCCTCCAGTTGCCTGGTCATGGAACTCGAAGATTCGCGGTTGGGAGAGAACGGAGTATTGTTCATGGCGGACTGCGGGGTCATACCTGACCCAACCGTCGAACAACTAGCCGACATCGCCGTCTCGACGGCGCAATTGGCGCGCCACCTTCTTGGGGTGCGTCCGCGGGTGGCTCTGTTGTCCTTTTCGACCAAAGGCAGTTCGAGACACCCTTCGGCCACGCGGATGCAAGCCGCCACGGCTTTGGCCGAAAAAAAGGCCCGCGACAAGCAGCTTGAGGCGGACTTTGACGGCGAACTTCAGGTGGACACCGCCCTGGTGCCTGAGATCGCGGCCCGAAAATCGCCCGGTGGCCGAATTAGCGGCAACGCGAATGTCCTCATATTCCCCGACCTCAACTCCGGCAACATCGCCAGCAAGCTGGCCCGGCACATTACTCGCACCAACGCTTACGGCCAAATCCTCCTCGGCCTGGACCGCCCGGCTGCGGACGTGTCCCGCGGATCAAACGCGCACGATGTCCTCGGCGTGGCTGCCATCGTTGGCGTGCAATCCGTGGATTACCACTTCCTCTACCCCGGCGCGGGCCAGAAACTCCCGGGCGAAGAGTGATCCCCTCTGGAAAAGCGGCATATCAGCGAGTTTTGGCTTGTCTTCGCGCGGGCAAGGCTCTATTATCGGGCTGTGACCGTAGATACGTTCAGGGCTGAAGTGGCGGATGCGATGAAGTCGTACGACAAGTACGTCGTATGTCTCGACAAGACCCCCGAAGATTTTGAGACCGCCCTGGTTTCGTTGCTCAACAAAGCCATTAAGGCCTATGAGACTCGCGGTCCGCAACTTCGTCATGGCATTGCCCTGGATCGCCAGGTAACCATCATCCTCAGTCAGACCGATTGCGCTCGGCCCTTGTGCGGCATCTACTTCAATCTGCATTCTCCCTATCAAAAGCAGGTATTAACCAAGAGCGGCAAGCCCTTGCCCGAATCTATTAGCGGCAGCCAGTCCAAATCGGAAGGCTGATTCCCAGAAACTCGCCTTACTGCGGTCGCGCCTCATCGCCGACCTCCGCGTCGCCCGTCACAATGTCCGCTAACGTTTTGTCCCCGGTTTGCGGTCCGCAAGTCCAGACCTCGGCGACCCTGCGCCCTCGGCGATACAAGTAGTATTGTCGGTCCAGTTGGGGCAGGCGGCCGAAGGGGAAACTCAAGGTTACGAATCGGCCTGGGAGGTCAACGCCACTCACCGTCCCAACGACCGCGTTATCCGGCGTGACGATCGCTCCCGCGGAACTGGAGTTAGTGAATCCTCCTTGAACCACGCCAGGAACCGAAGTTCGACCGGCGCATCCCCAGCCGATCAAGAGCAAAACCAGCGCTGCTCGACGGAGGCCGGTCATGGGATTGTTTGGCGCATCACTTCGAGATGCGAGGGGTGGGTACCGCATATCAGGCGCAGTGTTAACCAAAAACCGCGCGAGCTCAAACCAAAATCTAAGCTTGCCCGTCCGGCAATATAACAAGATACTTTTTAGATCAAGGCGGCGAACACGTCGCTGAACAAAATGAAAACAGGTCTTCAAATGATATCGCTCGGATGCGTGGCATTCCGCCGACTTGGCGGCTCCCACTTCCTCATGACTATGCTGGCGGTTGGGCTGGCGTCGGCGCGCGCCCAGGCGGGCGGCACCAATTTCACTTTGTTGGGCTCCTTTCCCAGCAACGGCGGCGCCAACCCTAAAGCGGAGCTAACCCAAACATCCGACGGCACGCTCTACGGCACTACTTACTCGGGGGGGACCTACAACGCAGGCACGGTGTTCAGCCTTGGTCCAATTCCGGCCAGCGTCGCCGCCAACAGCCAGACTCCGAGCGCGCTGTTTTCATTTGGCGGGACCGTCCCTGCCACCAACCCGTACAGTCCGCTGACGCTCGTGGGCACGAATTTCTATGGCACAACCTACGGGGGGGGGGCTTATGGTTATGGCGCGCTCTTCATGGTGTCGAACGGCGTCCCCGTTATATTGGCTTCGTTCGATGGCGCCAACGGCTCGGGACCCCAAGGCCCGCTCCTCTTCTATTCCAACAAGCTCTACGGCACCACTTACGGCGGCGGGGCATTTGGATATGGCACGGTCTTCGTGGAGGCAGACGGCGTCGTGACCGCGTTGGCTTCGTTCGACGGACTCAGCCACGGATCACGCCCCTCTGGCGGCGTCGCCATGGGATATGATGGAAATCTCTACGGCACGACCGCGGCGGGCGGCACGAATGACTACGGCACGCTCTTTATGTGCGCCACCACGAAGACGCGTGTTCTCCCCCTGACATTGTACTTCTTCTCCGGCGGTATCGATGGCGCTAGTCCGCAAGCCGGCCTAGTCCTGGGGCCGGACCAACAGACTCTTTACGGCGCCACTGTCAGCGGGGGCACCAACAACAGCGGCGCGGTGTTTAGTCTTTTTGCCTACATAACCAATGGACAACCCAACGTAACCGTGACCGCGCTTTCGTCTTTCGGGGGCGCCAAGGGTAGCGGCAGCAATTGCTGGTCGCGCCTCCTCCTGGGAATTGATGGCAACTTCTACGGCACTACCAGGAATGGTGGCGCCTACAACCAAGGTACTGTTTTCTCTTGCAGTACCAGCGGAGCCTTGGCCTATCTGTATTCCTTCAGAGGGGGCAGTTTGGGCGGTTCACCCCAATCCGGCCTCATCCAGAACGCCAATGGCACGCTCTACGGAGTTACGCCAACCGGCGGAGCGTCTTCCTTCGGAACGGTATTTCAGCTCGCCGGCTTCGCTCCTTACATTGTCACACAACCCACCGGCATAACCATCCTCACCAATTCGAATGGAGCGCTAGAGGTTACCGCGAGCGGTACGCCGCCTCTGACCTACCATTGGCGGAAGAATTCCAATGACATCGGCAATAGCAGCCTCTATAGCGGAGTCAACACGCCCGTTTTGACCCTCCACACAGGCAACACGGTCAGCACCAATTCGTATGATGTTTGGGTCGAAAACCCCTATGGCGCCGCCACGAGTAGCGTGGTTCAAGTGATCGTGGCCAATACCTTCGGGAGCAATGCGCCGATCGTCAAGATCATTAGCCCCTCCGTGAGCCGATCCACCACGATTCCGACGACAACGCTGAACCTCAAAGTGAGTGGAACCGCGCTCACTGATTCCCTCTCGAGCCTGGCCGAGGTTTGGTACCAGCTCAATAATACGGGGTGGCAGCAGGCTACGACGAGCGCAACCACTAAAGGGAACCAGGCCAAGTGGAGCGCGGCGGTCATCCTCAAGGCCGGCACCAACGTTTTCCAGGTTTATGCCGTTGACGCTTCGGGCCAGTCTTCGCTCACCAATGCGGCATACTTCGTTCCAAACCAGTACGTTCTCGTTGCTGGCTCGTACACCGGGCTCTTCTACGATACCAACGGCGTCGTGACTCCCACCAATGCGGGCCTATTTAACCTCAGTGTGACCACCGCCGGGGGTTACTCCGGCAAGCTGCAAATGGGCGGAGCTTCCTACTCCTTCAGCGGCAAATTGACCAATGGGGCGGCCCAGACCACCGCCAAGCAAGGCAAGAGCAGCGTCCGGGTTTCCCTGCTGGTGGACCTGACCAACAATACGGATCGCGTTTTCGGCGTCATCAGCAACGGAACCTGGCAGGCAACTCTTGACGGCGACCGCGCGGTCTTCGACGGCAAGAATCTCATTTGCCCGCAATATGGCCGCTATAACTTTACATTCTCCGGAACGAACTTGACCCTCGGCCTGACCAATTTGACCCTCGCTGGCGCCAATTTCGCGTTGCCCGGGATCAACTCAAGCAATCAACCCGCCGCGGGTAGCTTCGGTACGATCACTGTCAGCAAGGCGGGCAAGATCGCCTTCGCCGCCTCGCTTTCCGACGGTACGACGTTTTCGCAGTCCGCGCCGGTATCCAAGACGGGCCTCTGGCCTCTTTACGCCTCGCTTTACAAAGGCCAGGGACTGGTTTGGAGCTGGCAGTCTTTCCCCTCGACCGCGCTGGGCAATTTCGCGGGAGACCTGGCTTGGCTCAAGCCGCCGCTAGCCAAGTCCAAGTACTATCCCGATGGCTTCATGCTGAGGGCTACGCCCCTGGGGTCGGCTTTCCCGACGCTAGTGAAGGGTGAGAACGTCTTCGGTCTATCGACGACCAACCCATCGACCCTGATCGTCATTGGAAGCGAGCTCCCAGGGGGCATCACCAACGCAATTAGCATCTCCCCGAAGAACCGAGTCAGCAACCTGGGAACCGAAGTCACCAAACTAAGCCTGAGCTTTTCGACGACGCCAGGGACGTTCAGTGGCAAATTCACGCCGACTGCAGGCGGTCAGGCAGTCAGCTTCCGCGGAGTGGTCCTGGAAAACACCAACTCCACGGGTTTCTTCCTCGGCACCAACCAACAAAGCGGCCAGGTCTGGATTACCAGCCCGTAGCTCGTCGGCGAGGCGACCGTCGCCTTTGCGAGAACGTAAGGCGGAGGGGAAACGGGAATACGGGGTCCTGCCTGGACAAGGCTGCGGGCGATAACCGTCGACGCTTCACCGTTAGCTGCGGGAGGACGGTCACCCGTTCGGAAACGACGACCCAAGAGAAGTCTTCATCCGTTCTTTTTTGACCCTGTATCGGGTTCTCCTCTCCGGCTTGCTGAACGGCATCGGAGCGGAGAATGGGGGAATTGGAAAGGCACAACATATAGTCGCTTGACGCTCTTGAAACCGCAACTAATGGTGGTTTTATAGGAGGAAGAAGATCCAAATAGAAGTTGTGTTTTACCCCCGTTTTTTCTATCATTATCAGGCTCGAGATCGTGATTGCGAATGGTCTCGCCTGAGTGAGTTTTATGCCTGAAGATAACGTCCTGGACGCACCTGAAAACATCAAGCCGGTTCCCAATACCGACGAGACTTATGACTCGTCGAAACTCGGGAAGCTCGAAGGCCTGGAAGCGGTTCGCAAGAAGCCCGGAATGTATATCGGGGGCACTGACGAGCGGGCCCTCCACCATTGCGTTACGGAAGTTCTGGACAATTCCGTGGATGAATATCTTGCCGGATATTGCACGCGCATTGACCTCACTATCCACGTTGACGGCTCCATCTCGATCCGCGACAACGGCCGGGGCATTCCCGTGGACATGCACCCGGAGTATAAGATTCCAGGCGTAGAGCTGGTTTTAACCACCCTGCATTCGGGCGGCAAGTATGGACAGGGAGGTTACACCTATTCCGGCGGCACGCACGGCGTCGGCGCCAAGTGCGTCAATGCGGTGTCGGTGTGGTTCTCCGTCGAAGTCCTTCGGAATGAGAAAATATATCGCATGGAATTTGCGCGCGGCAAAACCACGCGCAAATTGGAAGTGATCGGCAAAGCAAAGGGCACGGGCACGCTGATCACTTTTAAACCTGATCCGGAGATCTTCCTTGAGACCACCGAGTTCAAGGCGGAGCGGATCACCCAGCGCCTGCGCGAATTGGCATTCTTGAACTCCGGCCTCGAAATCAGCTTCCTGGATGAACGGTTGCCGGAGACGAAGCGAGAATCCTATTATTACAAGAACGGGATCGAAGAATTCGTTCACCAACTCAGCAAAGGCAAGCAGGTGCTGCATCCCAAGGTAATCGCTTTGACGGGACGCCGGCCGTACGAGTTCCTGCAAAACGGAGTCGAACGCAAGGCGGACATCACCCTGGACGTGGTGCTCCAATACAACGACAGTTACAATGCGCAAGTGCTGGCGTACACCAACACCGTGCATAATCCCGACGGTGGCGCGCACCAGGCGGGGTTTCGGTCCGCGCTCACGCGGGCGGTCAACCAATACGCCCGGCAGAACAACCTGCTAAAAGAAAAAGATCCCGCGGTCACGGGAGACGACTTGATCGAGGGATTGGTCGCCGTTATTTCCGTTAAACACCCGGACCCTAAATTCAACAACCAGCCCAAAGAAAAACTGCTCTCGCCCGAGGTCGAGGGCGTGGTGAGTTCGATCACCTATGACGGGTTGATGTCCCACTTCGACGCCAACCCGGCGGTTGCCAAGAAGGTGGTGGACAAAGGTCTCAACGCGGCGCGCGCTCGCGAGGCCGCCCGCAAGGCGCGCGAAGCGGTGCGCAAATCGGCGCTCACCGGCGGAGGCCTCCCCGGCAAGCTAGCCGACTGTTCGGACCGCGACCCCGCCAACACCGAACTCTATATCGTTGAGGGTGACTCCGCCGGCGGATCGGCCAAGCAGGGCCGGGACCGGAAATTCCAAGCCATTCTCCCCCTTCGCGGCAAACTCATCAACGTGGAAAAAGCCCGCTTGGATAAAGTCCTTCAGAACAACGAAATCCGAACCATGATCACCGCCGTCGGCACCGGCATCGGCGACGGCGAAGGGGAAGGCGCGTTCAACCTCGAGAAGCTGCGGTACCACAAGATCATCATCATGACCGATGCCGACGTCGATGGCTCCCACATTAGGACGCTATTACTGACGTTTTTTTATCGGCAAATGCCTGAGCTCGTGCGCCGTGGCTACGTGTATATTGCCCAGCCGCCGCTTTACCAAATTGCGCGGAAAAAGCGCGTCGAATACGTCGACGATGACGCGCAACTCAACCGGATCCTGGTTCAACTCGGCACGGAAGAGGTCCGGTTGCGCAATATCGAGGGCGCCACCGAGCTATCGCAAGCGCAATTGAGCGAGATCCTGGACCTGCTGGAAGCGCTCGACAAGTTCGCACACGGGATTCGGCGCAAGGGCGGCGATTTTGCAGAGTACCTGGAACATCGGCATCCGGTCACCCACGAACTGCCGCAGCACCTGGTGAAAATTCGGGAGGGCAACGAGGAAAGCGTGCGCTATTTTCCTGGTACGGAAGACCTCGCCCGATTCGACGGCGAGAACCCGGATTTGAACCTGGGTCTGTCCGGGGAGGATGAAAGCGAAGCGCCAGCGGCCGATAAGCCCAAGAACGGGAACGGCGTGACGCGGCGCGCCCGCCACGAGGAACTCTACGAGAGCCACGCGATCCGGGAGTTGCTCGAAAAGCTGGCGCAAAAAGGCCTGAGCGTCGAACATTACTCCGCCCAGGACAAACCACTCTTCGAACTCATTGAGGGCGAGGGCGACCGTCAACAAGTCAAGCCCTTGTTCGCCATTCCGGAGATCCTCTCCAGCATCAAGGAGGTCGGGCGTCGCGGGCTGCAAATCAAGCGGTTTAAAGGGTTGGGCGAAATGAACCCCAAAGAACTGTTCGAGACCACCATGAACCCCGCCCGCCGCAAGTTACTACGGATCGATTTGACCGACGCCGTCGAAGCGGAGGAGATGTTCACCAAACTCATGGGCGAAGAGGTCGAGCCGCGCCGCCAATTCATCGAAGACAACGCGCTGAACGTGCGAAATTTGGATGTCTAAGCCGGCCCCATCGCCCCATCGCTGAGCTGGAATCCGAATCTCGAAGCGCCAGCCCGACCCCATTTTATGCCCGACCCCGGAAATACTAACGACCCGCCCGCGAACAGCGTGCCGCTGTTTGCCGCCAACGAGAAGGTCGCGAAGATCAACGTCGCCGACGAGATCAAGAACTCATTCCTCGATTACTCGATGTCCGTGATCATCTCGCGCGCCTTGCCCGACGTGCGGGACGGCCTCAAACCCTCTCAGCGCCGAATCCTCTACGCCATGCATGAACTGGGGCTTTACCCCCCGAGGAAGCACATGAAGTGCGCCAAGATCTGCGGCGATACCTCGGGCAATTACCACCCCCACGGCGAGGCGGTGATCTATCCGACGCTGGTTCACATGGCGCAGCCTTGGGCGATGCGCGAGCGTCTGATTGATCCCCAAGGAAACTTCGGATCGGTCGAAGGCGATCCCCCGGCAGCGATGCGTTATACCGAGGCGCGCCTGACTCCGCTGGGCGGCACCTTGATGCAGGACATGGACCGGGACACGGTGGACTTCGTCCCCAATTACGATGAGCGGTTGACCGAACCGGTGGTTTTCCCGGCCGCCTTCCCCAACCTGCTCGTCAATGGCGGCACCGGCATCGCCGTCGGCATGGCGACCAATATCCCGCCTCATAACCTGGGCGAGATCATCGACGGCATCTGCGCCCAAATCGACCATCCGGCCATCACGGTTAAGGAGTTGATGAAATATGTCAAGGGACCGGACTTCCCCACCGGCTGCATGGTTTGCGGGCTGGAGGGGGTCAAGCAATACTTCCATACCGGCCGGGGCAGCCTCAAAGTGAGGGGCATCGTCAATGTCGAGGAACTCAAGAACGGTCGCGAGCAGATCATCATTACCGAAATCCCGTTCAACGTGAACCGCGCCGTGCTGGTCGCGCGCATCGCGGAGTTGGTAAACGAGAAGATCTTGACGGACATCACCGGCGTCCGCGACGAATCGGACGAGAACACGCGAGTGGTCATCGAGATCAAGCGCGATGCCGTGGCCAAGGTGGTGATTAACAACCTCTACACCCACACCACGCTGGAGTCGAGCTTCGCGGTCAACGCCCTCGCCATCGACCGGGGACGGCCCAAGACCCTGGGACTGCGCGATCTTATCAACTGCTACATCGAGCACCGCCGCGAAGTGGTGATTCGACGCACCAAATTTGAGTTGCGCAAAGCGGAGGAGCGAGCCGAGATCCTCGAGGGTTACATCATCGCGTTGTCCAACCTGGATGAGTTCATCCGTATCATCCGCAGTTCGGCCACGCGCGACGAAGCCCGGATCAAATTGCTGGGCTTCGATTTCAGCCGCGCCCAGGTCGAGGCGATCGGCATTTTGATTCGCTCCGAGGCGCGACTCCTCAATGGGCGCTACTCCTTCAGCGACGCCCAAGCCAATGCGATCCTCGAATTGCGCCTCTATCAATTGACCGGCCTGGAAATTGACAAAGTCAGGGGCGAGTACGGCGAACTGCTCGAACGGATCAAGGACTTGCTCGATATCCTGGCCAAAGAGGCCCGCGTGCTGGAGATCATCAAGGCCGAATTGCAGGCCATTAAGCTGAAGTACGCCAACCCGCGGCTGACCCAGTTGGTGCCCGACGAAGGCGAGATCGCCCTCGAAGATCTCATCGCCAACGAAGGCGTGATCATCACCATCACCCACACCGGCCTGATCAAGCGGACCAATGTCAGCGAGTACCGCGCCCAACGCCGCGGCGGCAAGGGCGTCATCGGCATGACCACCCGCGAAGGCGCGACCGAGGACGATCACGACTTTATCGAACATCTCTTCACGGCCAGCACTCACGACCATCTCATGTTCTTCACCAACACTGGAAGAGCCTATGTCGAACGGGTGTATGAGATTCCCGATCTGGGCCGCGCCTCCAAGGGTCGTAGCATCGCCAATCTTCTCGAACTAAAGGAAGGCGAGACGATCGCCGCCCTGATCCGCATTCTCGATCAAACCGGCCCCGACAAGCGGGATGCCACTTGGCAGCAACCCGGTATTCTCTTCTTCGCCACGAGCCAAGGCACCGTAAAAAAGACCCGCTTGGATGAGTTCTCTAATGTTCGTAAAGATGGCATTATCGCCATCGGGATCGAACCGGGCGACTCCTTGATCGATGTGGAACTGACGTCCGGCCAGGACCAGGTCGTGCTGATCACGCGCGACGGAATGAGCATCCGGTTTCCAGAAGAAGCAGTGCGTTCAATGGGGCGACCCGCCTCCGGCGTACGCGGCATCAGCCTCGAACCGAATGACGCCGTGGTCGCCCTCGCCGTGGTGGTGCCGGATGCCACACTGCTCGTCGCCGGCGAGAACGGCATCGGCAAGCGCACCCCATTCGACCAGGTACTGGAAGACGGTACCGTGGAACCCGTCTATCGCCTCCAGGCGCGCGGCGGCAAGGGCATCATCACCATGAAGGCCAATGAGCGAACCGGCGCGGTGGTCGGCGCCCTTACCGTACGCGAAGCCGACGAAATCATGCTTATCACGACCGGCGGCCAAATGGTTCGAACCTTCGCCCGGGACATCCGTGAAGCGGGACGCAACACGCAGGGGGTAAAGCTCATCGACCTCAACGGGGACGATAAGCTCCAGGCCATCGCGCCGGTGATCAGTGAACAAGCCGTCGAAGCAGCCACCGAACCCACCGAACCCACCGAGCAGCCTCCAGGCTAACCGGCCGCGGCGTGGTATTTGGCAACCTCGGACCAGTTGACCACGTTCCAAAACGCTTTGAGGTAATCCGCGCGGCGGTTCTGGTATTTAAGGTAGTAGGCGTGTTCCCAGACGTCGCAGCCGAAGATCGGAATGCCTTCAACCCCGGACACTGCCTTGCCCATAAGCGGAGTGTCCTGGTTCGCCGTGGACGCGATTTCCAGTTTGCCCCGGTTCACCACCAGCCAAACCCAACCGCTGCCAAATCGGCCCAAACCCGCAGCCTCGAATTTCTCCTTGAAAGCGTCGAAGCCGCCAAATGTCGACTTGACCGCGTCGCCAAGTTTTCCTTCCGGAGCGCCCCCAGCTTTGGGCGCCAATAATTTCCAGAACATCGAGTGGTTGGCGTGACCGCCGCCATTATTCCTCACCGCCGTCCGGATTTCCGCCGGGACCGCGTCCAAGTTGGCGATCAGCGCTTCGACGGGCTTATTCTCGAGATCGGATTTGCCGGCGATGGCTTTGTTGACATTAGCCACGTACGCGGCGTGATGCTTGCCGTGATGGATCTCCATCGTGAGCCCATCGATATAAGGTTCGAGAGCGTCCTTAGGATAGGAAAGCGCAGGTAGTTCGTATGCCATAATAATTTACATTAGTTTCTTTTCATAACCCGATGCCAATTCTTCCATTGCGGCTTTTATCGGGTCTTTTTGCAACGAAACAAGATAGCACGTCTGTACCAGAGTCAAGGGAGACGGCGGCGAAATGTGACGGACGGCGGGCCAAACCACCGGTCGCTAGCGACGCCTGAGATCGATCGGAACCCAAGCTCGGCGACGGGGGGAAGAATGCCTAATCCTAACTCGTCTCGCTCGCGGAAGCCTTCTTGCGCCGATGGAATTGCTTGGCGCGCGCCGGCGTCGGCGGAGGGGTTTTCCGCGGTCTGCCACGGGCCCGCTTTAGGGAAGTGGTTCCAGCCAACGGAGCTGGTTTGGCGGGCGGCGGCGAGGCGGAAGCGGAAGTGTCGAGGTCGATACCAAAAACGTCGGCCAATTCATTGTCCGCGATAGTCGCGCCGACAGGGGCGATCGACGTCGTCCGCACCGCTTCGGTGGCCGAGACGCGGCTGATAAGGTCGGCCGAATCCACGCCCCGGAGGACGAAAAGTAATTCGGGCTTTTGGTCCAGCCGGGTACCCACCCCGTAGAGGGTGGCGGCCACGTGTTTGCAGAGATCAGCCCAATCGGGACACGAGCAATCAAGGGCGATTTCCTTCGGGGTGGGGAACAACCCGCCATTCTGACGGGTGACCACTTGCATCACTCCGGTCGAGAGCTTGCCCTGCAGGAGATCGATCAGGGAATCGATCTTGCCGGCGCACTCCTTCTGGATGGCCATCCACACCTTGGGGGCCAGGGGTTGCACCTTAATTTCAATCTTGTAAAGTTCGGAGCCGCTCACGTGGGAAGTGATCTCGCCCTCGGAGATTTGGAGGTCGACGACCGAACCATTACGCAGGTAGGTTCTGCCGCGAGGCAGGCGGTTGGCGTAGTCGCTATAGGCTTCGAGGTTGTCACACCATGCTTTACCCCAAAAAGTGGTTGCGATCTTGCGGCTCTCCAGAACGACCGGTGACGCGGAGCGCCCGGTCTTTTTCATCATCTTGGCCATCTGGCGCGTGGCATTCGCCCGTCGCTGCGCCACCGGCACATAAGGCCGCCAGTCGTTGTATCCCCAACTCATAACGTCAAGTTCATTTTCAGGGTGGCCCGCGCCGCCTGCGATCATTCGTCGGCGGAAGCTTTTATATCCAGCGCCACGAAGCGAAGCAAGTCGTTATTGTTCATCTCCGTCAGCAACCGCTCGGCGCCCTCGTTGAGGATGTCCTCGGCGAGTGACGTCTTGCTGGCAATCAGGTCATGAATGCGTTCCTCGACCGTCCCGCGACAAGTGAATTTGTGGACCATCACATTGCGTTTCTGGCCGATGCGGAAGGCGCGATCGGTGGCCTGGTTTTCCACCGCCGGATTCCACCAGCGGTCGAAGTGGATAACATGCGAGGCGGAGGTAAGGTTGAGACCGGTGCCGCCCGCCTTGAGAGAGAGCACGAAAAACGGCGGTCCCCCGTCGCTTTGAAAACTGTTGACCAATTGCTGGCGCTTGCCGACGGCGGTGCCCCCATGCAACACCAGGCCCGGCCGGCCAAAGATCTCCGCCAAATGTCGCGCCAACGGCTCGGTCATTTCGCGATATTGGGTGAAAACCAAGACCTTTTCCTGGCGCGCGGCCATTTCCTCACACAACTCGCGCACCCGCTGGAACTTGCCGCTGTCGGCGGGGGCATAGGAGGCGTCGCCCAACCATTGCGAGGGGTGGTTGCAGATTTGCTTGAACCGGGTAAGGAAGGCCAGGACGACGCCACGCCGCTGGATCCCTTCCATTTCCGGGGCCTCAAGACGTTCACGCAGGTCGTTGACGGATTGTTGATAGAGCGCGGCTTGGCGCGCGGTGAGGGGACAAAAGGCCACCATCTCCGTCTTTTCCGGAAGATCGGCGATGACGCGCTTGTCGGTTTTGAGTCGGCGCAGGATGTACGGGCGCACCAAGCGGCGCAGGGGGGTGAACTGGCGCGAGTCAGATTGATCGCGGCGCCTGAGGAAGGCGGCAAACTCCTGAGCGCTGCCGAGCATCCCCGGACAAAGGAAATCGAAGAGTGACCACAAATCGGATAAGCGGTTTTCAATCGGAGTTCCGGTGAGCGCAATGCGGTGGCGAGAGAGCAGGTCTTTGACCGCGCGGGTTTGGCGGGCGCCAGGATTCTTGATCGCTTGCGCCTCATCCAGCACCACGAGATTCCACCGCGTCTCCTTGAGCCAATGCAGGCGAAGGAGCATAGAGTAACTTGTAATGACCAGGTCGCGCCCCTGGATGCCGGCGGGGATTTTGGCAATGGCCAATTGCTCAGGGGCGGTTTCCGCCGGGTGCGCGTAAAAGACCGACAGTCCGGGGGCGAATCGGACCAGTTCGGACTTCCAGTTGCCGATGAGCGAGGCGGGAACAACCAAAAGGCTGGGCAGGCGCGGCGCCGATTTGGTCGTCTGACCATCGGGCGAGGGAGCCTTGTCAGCCGCCGTTTTTCGGAGCGCGAGCAGGAGCGAAATCACCTGGATGGTCTTCCCGAGCCCCATGTCGTCGGCCAGGCAGGCCCCGAGCCCTAGCCGATTCATGAACCAGAGCCAATGCGCCCCCTGCCGCTGGTAGGGCCGCAACCGCGCATGCAAGTCCGGGCCGGGATCGGATTCGGCGGCCACGCCAGGATTCTGCATTTCCTCGAGCAACTTCTGGAGGCCGCACCCCGCGACGACATTCGACCACTCCGCTCGCAACGCCTCAGTCTCGGGTTCCTCCTCCTGGCCGGGGTGGAAGCCGGACAGGAGTCGAAGTCCTTCCAAGAGGGTCACGCCGTCCCGGCCGACCGCCGCTTGAACTTTTTTCCAATGGGCCAGCACCTCCTCGAGTTTTTCATGGTCCACCTGGACCCACTTGCCTTTGAGCAACACGAGTCCCGTGGCTGAACTCATCAGGGCCTTCAGCTCGTCAAGAGTCAACGGTTCACCGTCCAGCGACATCTGAACCTGAAAGTCCAGCAAGTTTTCCGTCCCCAGGAGGCTGGCGCCAGCCTCGCCGACACGCACGTTGACTCGAGGACGCGGCGGGTGACCGCCCTGCCACCAATTCGGAATGCGCACCACAACCCCGCTTTGCTCGAAGAACGGAATACTCTTGAGAAATGAGAAGGCCTGTTCCGGCCGCCAAACCTGGGGATGAAACACTGCCCGCGAATCCAACAACGCGCGGGCCACTTGGCTCAACTCAGCCGCGCGCTGGACCGGGGAGAGCAAGGCGGCGAGCGCCGGCCGATTCTTTGCTCCGGCGTACTCCTCCAAAGCCCGGCCCAGCGGAAGATGCTGCACCGTGCCTTGATCGGACACGCGATGGGTATAGGTGGCAAGGAATGCAAAGGGATAGGCCGGGTTGCGCTTATTTTCCGCCAGATGAAACGTCACGCGTCCGACGCCCTGCCAAACGGGGTTGATACCTTTCAGCCAGGCGGCGCCACCGCCCGGAGTCTGGGTAATCCTCTCCCTGGCGTGGGCGTCCAGTTCGTCCCAAAGCCGCCCGAGCAACTCGACATCGAGGTATTCCAAGCCCTTCATCGGAGGAGCTCCCTCCACCATAGCGGCCAAATCGGACTCGGACGGTTTCGGAATGGCCAACTCGGAGAGGTTTTCCAGGTTCGAGTTGTGGCAGAGGACGGTGATGAATGTCCGAGCTAGTCCCCGCCAAAACACAAAGGTGAGCGGCAGTATATCATTTAGGAACGCGCCGGCCAACGCCTCCAAACCGCGCGCGCTCGACATGCCGAAGGCCGCTTGCAGGACCGCAACGGCCGCCGGACTGAGTTTTGGCTCAGCCTGTTCGTCCGGTTCTATGAATACATGTCCGGCGGGAGAAAGCGCCAGTGAGTGCGACATCGTCGGTGAAATATATACGCATCACGGTCGGCCGGTGAAACAAGATCCGCCGCCGCTCCCAACGGAAGGCCATCTCAAACCGCCAGCAGGAGTTCCTCCCGCGGGAAGCGAACCTTCTTAAGCGCCGCGTACTTGTCGGTCGATGCCCGATAACCGAGGGCGCAAGCAACGACCGCGCCCAACCCTCGCCCTTTGAGACCGAGGATCTCGTCGTACTGGGAGCGCTCGAACCCCTCCATCGGACAAGCATCGATACCTAAGAGAGCCGCGCTGTTAAGCAGGGTTCCCAGCGCGATATACGCTTGCCGCGTGGCCCAATGGTCGCGAGCGTCAGAGTCCATGCCTTGAATCAGACTCCCCACCATCATGCCGCGATACGAGGCGAGCGAATCGCGCGACACCCCGCGTACTTCGGCGATGCGGTCGAGGTACGTATCGATGTCGTCCTGACTCAGGTCCCGCTTAATAGCAAGCACGACAAAATGAGAGGCATCGGCAACCTGGCGCTGTCCCCAGGACACCGGAACGAGTTTCTCCCTGACCGCCGGGTCCTTGACGATCACGAATTTCCAGGGCTGAAGGCCGAAGGAAGAAGGGGTGAGCACGAGGGACTCCTCCAGCGCGGACCAGTCCTCAGGACTGATTTTGCGGATCGAATCGAATTGCTTGGTCGCGTAACGCCAATTGAGCTGATGGACCAGTTGGTCGCCCTGAATCGTATTCATGGCTTTAATAGTATTGTGCTTAGACCAAATAATCAACCGTTATCCTCTCCCCTGAGGGCGGATCCTCCCCGCGCCAAGCCTCACTGGCTGGCTTCGCATTCCGCTACCTTTTCCCCATAAAACTCGTCGGTGAGCATCCCCTCATCAAACAGGAACCTAAGCTCTTTCAAGCGCCCGGCAACTTGCTGTTTAGTAAACTTGGGCGCGACCACGAGATTGGTTCCGCCGGCAGAATTGGTCCCGCTTACAGTATTAGTCACGAGCGGAGTGGCGTTTGCGGCCGCGATTACCGGGCGGGCATGGGCGATGCGTTTTGGCGGTGGTTCGTAAGCGGGGTCAAAAACCAGCGCCCTTAGGTCTTTGGCGGGAACGAGATGCCGCCACAAGAAGGCCTGCATCCGATCCTCGGCCGCAACCGCCGGATGCGTGATCTCCCCCCCGGCGATCCTTGCACTGCCCACTACGGACAATGTGATCGGTTCCGCGGTCGCGACGCGATCCGTCTTGATGGTAAGCCGCGCCACGCTCTGGGTGCTCGACAGCGTGACGGGGGACGACGAAAACCCTGGCGGCGGGTCCTTTAGGCTCAAATGGATCGGCCCGGTAAAACCGTCTTGGCGCAGGGCGTAAACCGTGAGGACGCCGCTGGACTTAGACCGGATGCCGAGGCTGGAAGGAACAACGCGCAACTCAAAATCCGGTTGCGGAGCGCTGAGGCGCAAGCGGTAACCATACTCTTCCCCGCCCTGTCGCGCGACATCGCCGATGTGAACATAGAACGGGCCATCCGCGGGCAGCCGCGCCATCAAGTACGAATCCGCGTGGTGCGTGTTGATCCCAGCTCCCAGGTCTTCATGGTCGTCGTTGAACGCCAACAATTCCCCATTCCCATCGGTGAGCTTAATCACCGAATCAAGCGGGGAGTCGAGCCGTCGCGCCCGAACTTCGGCGACCACCGTATCGTTGGACTTGCCCAGAAACTGGAATACGTCCCAGTCGCCCGGATGGTCGATGCGTCCATTGACAATGATGGGTAGGTCAACTTTTTGAGCCGTTGTCAATGTGTTGTTGGGTTCTTGCTCCGGGACCTCCGGAAGGAGGTCCAGAGCGAACGGCGCGCGATTGGACAAGAATCCCTTCCGACTCGCCGCCAGCATTTGAATGCCCGCCCCGGCGTCCGTCCGCACGGGAGTTAACTCGGCGCCCTCAAGGTTCCAACCCTTCACCTCCGGCTGGGCCGAAACGCCCGCCCGTCCGCCCAGCGGGAATATGCTGGTAATGAACGGAACTTCGCCGATCGTGATGCGATAAACAAAATCCTCGCGTCCGCGATAAAGGCTGTCGCGAATAGCGAGGACGTACTCGCCGTCCTTAGGCACTTCGTAAAACAGGGCGGGATCTGGTTTGAATCGGTAATCGTCGTCGTAGGCGACCTCTTTCCCGCGGGCGTCATACAGCGCGAGCACGGGCTGGAACCAACCCGGCACCGCGTCCGCGATAAAGGGGACGAGTTGCCGCCCCAAAGTGGTGATCACCAACCGTTGACCCTGCCGAGCCTCGAACCGGTAACGGTTTACTTCCCCGGATGCGATCTGCCCGTTCAAGACGCAAGGCAAAGTGATCCGATCCTCTTCCTCCTCGGGCGGCCGTTTGCGGAGCGCTTGAGCCTCCTTGCCCAATACCTGCTGGCGCGCGGCCACCATCGGCTTCCGGCACAATTCCGGGGCCTGCCCAACGAGGAAGGTCAGTGGGTTGGATACGCCGCGCAGAGTCACCAACCGAATTTCCCGCTCGCCCGGCTCGGCGTCTCGCTCCACCGTAACCTCGATGATTACCAGAGAGGCAAGAGACTCGCTGGCCGGCGCTGGAACGTATTCGAGAGTTCTCTTCTCGATCCTGGCCATCTGCAGGCGGACCGTTTCTTCCTCCAACGCCCCATCGGGAGTTGCGTTGGTCGTCGCCGATGTCGGCGTCGACTCGGACATCATGGCCGGACTTTCGGCCTTCATCAGATCCGACCGCGCCGAATCTGACAATATTTGCCGCCTCAGGATGCGCAATTGCTCGTTGAGCAACTGCACTTCCTCGTTGTTGAGCCGGCTATAGTTCTCCGCCAAGCGAGCTGTAACCCCCGAGCCGGAAACGAGCACCGCGTTGGCGTCGCCCAGACCCTGCCCTCCCAAACGCGCTTGAAAGGTGGCGCCTTGTTGACCGCCGGCGGGATAAACAAAGCCGATATAGGGTCGCGGTTGTCCCCGCGCCACGGAAAACGCTATCAGAAATACGGCCAGCCCCGATTGGAGCGCGGAAATGAATCTCACATGATTTCCTTCAGCACTCCCGCGCGCTTCACGCCCTCCGACTCAGAAGGCAACACGCGGGCTTCAGTGCCCATGCGATGGGGCAGCGAGGCGTCCGCATCGATGCCCCCCAGCGCGTAGATGCTTCCAAGCAAGTCCACCGGGTACACCGGCCGATCTCGAACCTCTTCGGCTTTGTCATCGGACGCCCCAACGATGTGACCGCCTTTGAATCCACCGCCGGCGACCAGCAAGCTGAAAACGCCTCCATGGTGGTTACGACCGCCATTCCACGGCGGCTGCCAGTCAACTTTTGGACTGCGACCAAACTCTCCGCCGCACCAGACGATGGTGCTCTCGAGCAAGCCGCGGTCATGCAGGTCCTGGAGCAGCATCGCCAGACCCTGGTCCAGTTGCGGGCATTGCTGGCGCATGGTAGGAAAATGCTTGCTGTGGGTATCCCACCCACCAGGGTAGTTGACCACGATGTAGGGAACGCCGGCTTCCACCATGCGGCGCGCCGCCAGACAATCCTGGCCGAAGGTGTGGCGGCCGTAGCGGTCGCGCAGCTCCGGTTTCTCCTTCGAAAGGTCGAACACCTCCCGCCCGCCCTCCAGCATTTCGAAGGCCTGTTTCCTGGCCTCTATAGAAACGGCCATTTGAGGGCTGGCAGTCAGAGCGTTCCCCATCGTGTTCAGCTTCTCGCGCAACGCATTCCGAGACTTTTGCCGATCGTCTGTTATGCCCTTGCTCACCATTCCTTCCACCTCGAAGCGCGCCCCGTTCGGGTCGCCGCCCGTCGCAAATGGTTTAAACTTGGATCCGAGGAACCCCTCTTCGGAAAACCTGCCTTCGGGCTGAGTCAGCACGACGTAGGGCGGAACCAGGCCTTTGTACGAAGAACTCCTAAAGAAGGCAAACACGGCGCCAATGCTCGGGTAGGCCAGCCGTTCTCCAGGAGCATGAGCCGTCTGCATAAGGTAGGCCGCCGTTTCATGGCCGTTGTTATGGTGGGTCATGCTACGGATGACGGAATACTTATCCGCTTGCTTGGCCAAATTCGGGAACACTTGGCCGATCTGGATGCCGTCCACGTTGGTGGGAATCACCTTTGGAAATTGGCCCATGTAATCGTAACCCGCATCCGGCTTGGGATCCCAAGTGTCGATATGCGACATACCCCCCCACAAGAAGACCTGGATGACCGACTTGGCTTTGGCCGGCGCCCCCGCGCCGCCGCCACTCCCCTGACCCGTCTCCGCGACCCTGGGCTCTCCCTCTTTCCCCAAGACGCGAGGGCCGGCGAACAATAACCCGGCAGTGCTGAATAGGCTGACGCGCAAGGCGTCTCGTCTGGAGACCGGGAGCCGCACATGCATGCCCATTAAATCCGCGCCAGAAGGTGTGGGATCAGAGTTCATAACTCATCCTTTTTAGTGTCGGTGCCAAAACTCGTCGCTGTTGATTAAGGACCAAGCGATATCGATCCAGTCCTCGCGTCGCTTCACCGTGACGGGCTTGTCTGACCGCTTGGAAGCCGGCCCCAAGCTCCCCAACGGGCCCGGCCGGGATGCCTTCTCCAAGTTAGTCCCTGCCGGCTTCAATGCAAGTGAGTTGGTCCCCAACAGATTAGCCGCCGCCGTGTTCGTGGCTGGTGATTTGAGGTCGAGCGCATGGGTCTCTGCCAGTCTAAAGCCCGGCGCGTTGGTTCCTACCGAGTTGGTCCCCAACGGCTTGGCTACTTGAGTCGGTTTGGCCGCCTGAGCTCGGGCATATGCCTCGATTGTCTTAACCTCCTCCGGGGTGGGGAAACGAGAGAGGATGGTCAGGTAAAGTTCATCAAGGACTTCGGAAGAGGGCCTGCGGGCGAACCCAATAATGGCCTGGAGATTCGGCCCTTGCTCAAGCTTGCGCTGAATATCGCTTGAATTCAGCAGATAGAGCCATTGGTCCGGGGTCGGTTTGTTGTTCCTTTCACTCTCCAAACCAGAGGCCCGAGCCGAGCGTCCGAACAAGGCCAGAAATGGACTGGTAATGCTCCCATCGGCAATCGCGACGGCTGGCATCCCCTTCGGAATATACGTGAAGGGTTCCGGGATTGGGCTGGTGTAAAGATCCGACGTCCCAGTGATCTGGTTGATGGCATCGATCAGCACCTCGGCATCCAGCCGCCGCACCGGATAGCTTGCGAAATTCGCTTCGGCTTCCGGCGTGTTGACTCGAGGTATGGAGGAAAGTTGGTAGGTCTGGGAATTGAGGATCAGACGGTAGAATCGCTTTAGATCGTACTGATCTTCGATCATTTGCTTCTCCAGGTAGGCCAGCAGCGCGGGGTTGCTCGGTGGATTATCCGCGCGAATATCGTCCGGCTCGTGGATGATCCCGCGCCCCAGCAACCAAGCCCAAACTCGGTTGACCACGCTCCGGGTGAACCATGGGTTCCTCGGACTGACCAGCCAATCGGCGAACACCTCTCGCGGATCCCGATCGGGAGATAATCGGACCTTCGTGCCGTCCGGGAAAACCGCCTCCAACGGGGCGCGTTTCGTCCGCGCCAACATTGAAACCTGGACCACGCCATTTGAAGGTTCTCCAACCGCGGCGACGCTCGCCCGTCCGGGCGCCGCGTTTCCTGCCAGGGCGCTGGAGCCTAGAGGATCCCAAAATACATGCTCTTCTTTCCATTCGCTCGTGGGTTTATAGCCGACTTGAGAGAAAAAGGCGGTCATACCCGCCACCTGCTGCGTAGGCCAGAACTCGGTCCGCGCTCCCATGAAAGTCAACGCCACCGCGGTAGTGATACCTTCCGGAGTGCGATTCTGAATGGCGCGGTAAAAATTAACCGATCCGACACGAAAATTGCTGCCGCTGGACGTAAGCATCTCCCGGACGAACCGATCATACGGCTTGTTTTCGGCAATGGAGGCGCGCACCCAACGATGATAGGCCTGTGCCGCGTTGGGCCAGAGATTCACCGGAAACTCGGCTTTGATTCGTAGGATATCGCCCCATCTCATCGCCCAGTAATCGGCAAATTCATCCCGCTCCAACAGCCGATCAATCAAGAGCCGGCGCTTATTCGCCAAATCCGGGTCCATGATGAAATCCCTGGCCTCCCGCGCCGTCGGAAGAACGCCGAGCACATCGAAGTAAGCCCGCCGAACGAACACAGCGTCGGAACATGCGATCGGCTGAAGGTTCAGCCGCGTCAACTGCGCGAAAACGAGCTTATCAAGCTGGCTTTCGGCGATCGGCAAGACCGGATTTTCAAACACATTTGTTCCCGCCTCTGGCGTCGCAGCCCCGCATGGGGCGGCCGCCAATACCATTGCTAAAACCAAAGGCATTCTCACGATACTCTTCCGTCTCTGTACGACAAAAGTATAGACACCGCCCAAGAGGATCGGTTACGAACAATCCCCTCGCCGAGTTTGGTGTCCCGCTTTTTGACAGTCGTGTCCATAAACAGGACACAGACTGTCTCGTGTCTTGGCGCGTTCTGAAGGAACAAGTCATCAAATCGCAAGTTTTGCCCCGTTTTCAACTCCTTTCACAATGCGGCATAAATAGTGCTATCAAACTGGCATGATTGACATTCTGCTTACCGCGCTGGCCCTGACCGCAGCCGGGATCGGTTTCTCATTCTTCGCAGCCTCTCGTGCTCCGATGGGCTATGAGGACGAGAACGGGTTCCATCTCGGGCCCGAGCCGGTGCAAACCGCCGACGATTCCGCTGGATGTCCGGCCGGAGTATTTCAAACCGGCCACTGATGGGTTCTCGAAACCACTGGGGCGAGAACGCAACGTTTTTGCGGCCGATCCTGGCTGAATTTCAGGAACGCAGTTTGACGATCGATTTTAGTCCGAGGATTAATCTCAGCGTTGGGGGCATTCTCGGGATCTCGCGGCCGGCAGCTATTGCCGGGTCATTTCGCCACCGTGCAAAATCTTCCCACCTTTTTCCAATTATTTCACTCAATCTTACGGTTTCCGGTCCTTCCTGGGAACTGAGGGAGGGTGGGACTGCTTCTTGAGTTGGTGTCGGCGGACGAGGCGGCGGGTGATAAAGAAGGTAGCCACCGAGATTGGGGCTCCGCAGACCGCCGACCCCAGGAGCAAGGGCTTCCCGATGGTGACAAAAGTCGCCCAACTGTGCCAGTTTTCCGGCGTCAGCGCGAACTTGACCATCGATTCCGGGAATCGGTGGTTTAACACCCAAAACCCGACATCGTATTCCCAAAGGAAAACCGCGGGCATCAACGGGAGCAGAATGTCATGCAAGGTGCATGCGAGAACGGAGGCCAGGACATTACTGCGGGTCACCCAAGCGAAGAAAATGGCGGACGCGGTCTTCAGCCCGAAGAGGGGAGTAAAGCCAAGAAAGATACCAATCGCGACGCCCCCGGCGATCGCTTCAGGCGTATCGCGAATTGCTAATAGCCTCAAGGAATGCCCACGCAGCCAACGACGCAGGTTCATAAACTTAGCTGAGCCGGCTAGCATTGAAACCCACCGCATCTTTATAAAGAACGCCTTGGCCGCCGAAGATGTCAAGAGCGGAACCAATGGTCAGATGTATCCGGCCCTGCCCAACCCGGGTAACCGCCTCCAGGTCTGCCATCGAACGGGCGCCACCCGCGTACGTCGCGGGGAGGGGCGACCATCGCGCCAGGTTGGCGACCAACTCCATGTCGACGCCCGCGCAAAGTCCCTCGACATCCACGGCATGAACCAGAAACTCCGCGCACGAGGGAGCCAGTTTTTCGAGCGTGGCCGGGCCCAGGGCGAGGTCGGTGAATTTGTGCCAGCGGTCGGTAACGACAAAATAATCGCCGCCGCGCCGCCGACAGCTCAAGTCCAACACCAAGCGACCTTTGCCTACCATAGCCACTATCCGGGCGAGACGTTCCGAATCCAATCGCCCCTCCCGAAACACCCACGAAGTGACAATTACGTGCGAAGCGCCCGCGTCGAGCCAGCCTAAGGCATTCTCGCCATTAATACCGCCCCCGATCTGGAGGCCCCCGGGAAAAGCTGCGAGGGCGGCGCCTGCCTCGGCTTCATTCCCCGAGCCGAGCATGATCACATGCCCTCCTTTGAGTCCATCCCGCTTGTATAGTTCCGCGAACCATGCCGCCGGCCGGTCGGCGACAAAATTGGTGCGCAATCGTCCGGGCTCGGCCTCCAATGTGCCGCCCACGATTTGCTTCACTTTCCCCTCATGCAGGTCTATACACGGACGAAACATACTCAAACCTAACGGCGCCGAGGGGAAGATCAAAGGGGAAAAGAGGTCAGGGTAGCTCGGGCAGCAAATGTCGAGTGTAACCCACCCCAACCAGGCAGTCATAGGCCGCCCGCACCGCCGCCGGCACCTCCTGAGCGATCATGAAACCGCGTCCCGGATAGACCAGAATGCGCTGCAGGTCTCCGACCATGATGTGGACTACGTCGTCCCGAGGAATTACGGCGCAGTACTCATCGAAGCTCAAACGCGGCGAGGCGACCCGAACTTGCACCTCGGGCCATTGCGCCCTGAGCGTGGCATACGCCCGCCGTTCCATGTAGGGCTTTTGCACCGCAATCAGGCTTCGGATTTCCATCCCGCGCGAGGCGAGCAACTCCCGCGTAAACCGCACGTTTTCACCTGTATTCGTAGATTGGTTTTCGATCAGCACCGCTGACTGCGGCACCCCCAACTCTTCCACCCTGCGCGCGAAAAGCTCGGCTTCCGGTTCGGTGAAGCAATGGCGGGTTAGATTTCCATAGCCTCCCGAACAGATCACCCAAGGGGCCAGCTTTTGGAGGTACAGTTCAGCGGCTCGATCAGCCACCCGCAGATCGTGGCTGCCAAGGGCAAAGATCGCCTCCGCTGGCGACAATGCGTGGTGGAGGTGGTGGTAATCCCAAACCTGTCGTATCGCCTCCTCAATGACCAGGCTCCCCGAGTTAATCTTCGCCATGCCTGACCTCCAACTCGGTCATCAATCGCCGCTCCGCCTCCGGATTGGTTAGCCCATAACGGGCGCGCATCACCGCCACGCCGACCACCGGGGGATATGCCTGGTCGGCCCGCATGCGAGGCTCGACATATTCAACCACCTCGAACAGGAGTTGATTGGCCCGCCCGTAATCCCATCCGGTGAGCTTCTGAATATAGCGCGTGGAACGATCGATCAGCTTGAGGTTGCTAGGTACCACCCAGATCATGTAATTGCCCATAACCCGCCCCAGGCGGACCATGGTACAGGTCGAAAGCGCGTTGAGCAGCAGCTTCAGGCCGACCCGGGTGACGCCATCAAGCAAGAAATCGGTCTCGGGCGCCTCGGCCAGCACTGCCAGGCATCCGGGATGCCATTGCGCGATCTCAACCTGGATCTCATCAAGCATGGTTTTGCGACCGAAACAGACCAATGCGGTCCTGGCCCCCGCCCTTCGAGCGGCATCAAGTTGCAATCGGTGATACCCGGAGCGAGTCATCAGCGAGTCTTTCTCCGTCTCCCCCAGGACCCCTACCGCGCAATCTCCCGAATTCAGGGGACGATAAGGCAATCCATCCGCCCCAATCTTGAAGCGCATCAGCTCAGCGCGGCTGATGCGGCGCACGATCTCGGCCGTCCGCAACGCTTTGTCAGCGCCGACCAAGGCGCGCGTTTCCTCCTCCGTCCACTCGACGCATTTCGGCTCGCGCCGCAGAATTCGGGACCAAGCCTCTGCCGTGGTCTCGCCGGGGACGAAAAGAAACGCCCATGACTCCGACGCCGTCCGATCGTCGAACTTGCGAAACGGAGGCGTGCAATAGGTTGGCGATCGCTCAGTGGTATCGGTCAGAACGTCCACGCCAAAAAAGTCAGCGAAATAATTGTTCTTGTGGGCGGACCGGTACGTGGATTCTTCCAGGGCGACCAAGGCCGCCAGTTGGGACAATAAGGCGGGCGATCCTAGCGACTGATGCATCTCCTCGAGCTCCCGGAGGAATTCACCCGGAGCCGCGGCCGAATCCAGCGCGGTCCCGCCCGCTCGACCAAGGTCCTTCAGCAAGTCCCGCAACACCATTTCCAGCACGGTCAACATCACGCAAAGCTGAATCGAGGTCGCCTGCATGCGAGTCGAACCCGTGATGGACATGGGCCCCGTCGTCAGGTTCACTTTTTCAATGCGCGGCTCCTCGATGACCTCGCGACTGCGCGCGATATTCCGGCACAACTCCTCGTCAGGGTTGTTATAGACAAAAAAGACCTTCGCCCCGGCCTCGAGCCCTTTCCAAGCGGTGCCGATGACGAAGGACGTCTCGCCCCCTTCGGTAATCGCAAACACCACGTCCGCGGCCGAAACGCCCAGGTCGCTCATCTGCTTCTTCCCGAACACGGCGTAATCCTCGAATCCTTCAACGGACTTAATCAGGGCGAAATCACCGCCGGCCATGACGCTGACGGCCCGCGCCTCCCATTGCTCCGGCGACGCCGAACAGGTCATCCCCCGCGCCCGTTGCCCTTGCCAGAAACCGCGCCAGATGGAGACCAGTTGGATGCTGAGCCGCCCCGTTGACCCGCAGCCGGTAAAAAAGATGCGGCCGCCATTCCGGAGCGCCTTGAGCGCGGCGGCGGCAATGCTCCCCGCCCGCCCTGATTCGACAAACTCCCGGTACTTTCGCACCACATCACCGTCCGCCTCAAAGAGCAACCCCATCCCGGCGCTTATGTCTTTCCGGGCGATTTCGCTCAAATTGGCCGTCACCGGGTGTGACGATTCGGTAGTAAGGCCCCCAAGTTGGAATTGTTGGCAAATACCGAGGAATTCTTCCGCCCGTTGCTTGGAGGCATCACTCATGAACTGAGGTATCTCATAGATCGCTACCCGCCTCAAGCCGGGAAAAATCCCCCAGCGGATTTCGAGGAGTCCGAGGTATCGCTTGTCAACCGCGCGAGCATGGTGTAGGCAACGGCTGTGAACGGATCTGAATCCCCTGTCTCGAGCCAACCCCCGATCCTGCGCCCGGCGCCGCCGCCGGTGCTACTCCCCACCGCCGATCCGGAACAAGCTCCAGGCCCTTTGAACCGCTCGCGCTGGCGCATCCACCTAATGCTCATGGCAGCATATCCGGTGGTTCTCGGCCTCGTCGGCTGGAGTAGCCGTCTGGAGGGTCCGACGGGGCCGGCGTTGTCCCACGGAACGCGAGGCCTGCTGGCGGTATGCGGCACGGAGTTGGGGATCTTTGGCGTCGTATTTGGCTTGGCGTGGCTGGCCTCTCGGGCCACGCGCGACGACCTGCTCTTACGGTGGCGAGGCGGATGGTTAACGGTGCCCATCGGCGTCGGTTATTCGGTGGTCCTCCGGTTGGGCATCCTGGTCGCCGCCGTGATCGTGGTCATCATCGCCCTGGCCACCAGGCTTATAACGCTCGATTCCCTCGAACACTTCGCGCTCGCCAATCGCCCTAACGTGCAGGCGCTCGTCGATATCCCCGCCCTGCGCAATAACCTCGCCTATTATTGGCTGACGCTCACCCTGGTGAGTTTCGTGGTTGCGGGTTTGCGCGAGGAACTGTGGCGTTCGGCTTGCATCGGCGGGTTGCGAAGGCTTTGGCCCGGCCTTTTCGGGTCCCGAGTGGGCCAACTGGCGGCGGTGGGCGTCGCCGCGGTACTTTTCGGCTTGGGCCATCTGCCTCAAGGGCCCATCGCCGTCTGCCTCACGGCGCTGCTTGGCCTCGGACTCGGTACCATTATGGTGCTTCACCGGTCCATCTGGCCGGCGGTGCTCGCCCACGGCATGTTCGACGCCACCACGCTGGCGGCGCTCCCCTTAATCATGGATAAATTGCCACAACTTCGTTAAGCGAACGGCTCAGCCTCCACGAGTTTCAATAGCGTAGTTTCTCTCTTCGCGCCGGCCGCTCTTCGGGACGCTTGCCACGTTCGTAGGGCTCTGCATGCGCCTCGTGAGCCCGCCAGTTGTCGATATACCGCCCCGCGAGCGCCGGATCATTGATAATCAGCAGGTTCTCCGCATTCTTCTCCTCGGCCCCCAGGGTGAAGTTGAATGAACCGGTGATGACCGCGTATCCGTCAATAACCATGACCTTGTTGTGGGCGATGGCGTGGCGGGCATCGATAAGCGTTGGGATGTCGCTGTGCGCGAGAAAATCGGCTTCGGAGTATTTCTCCGTACGCTGGCTGCCGTCCAGGATTACCCGGGTCTTGACCCCGCGCCGACGCGCCTCCACCAAGGCCTGAGCAATAGGCGCGGACGTGAAGCTGTAGGCCTGCACCAGAACGGAGTTCGTAGCTTGATTCAGCGCGCTAACCACCGCCTCGGTCGCGCCGCCGCCCGGCGAAAAATAGACCTGAATCCCATTGGGGATTGAGGCTTGGGGACCGCAGCCGCCCGTCGACATCAGGGCGGCGCAACAAAGGCACAAAGAGGCAAACCACTTCATATCGAATTCGCCGTCACTTTCGCTGAACCTCCCCGGGTTCGCAATGCGGAACCTGCCAAGGCCGGCCGCCCGACGCTGCGGCAGGAGGTTGCTGGCGCCGGGAAAGTCGATGCCATCACCTTGGATCGTAGCTCTCACCTCTTGTCCCCGTGCCAGAAACCGATCATTAGTTCACCACGCGCAAGCGAAAGAACCCTTGCGGCGAATCAGCGCGGCTGTTGGTCAGGGTCATGGTCCCGCCCGTACCCGCCACTCCGCCACCCCAGGGTATCCAAGTGCCGAAGTCAGATTGTCCTTGTACTCCAATTGATGAGCCAGACCTTGAGCGCTCTGAAATACGCAGAGGAAGGTGAAATCATCCTGCATCGGGCGTGGAAACGACAAATGAGTATTGTTGGCGGAATTGAAACGGACCACAGGCAACCCGTTTATCATTTGTTTGCGTAATGACGAGTATTTCAAACTTTGCGACCACTATGCCATCGTTCGTGGCAATGGCTTGAGACTAGCAGTTAGCCCGCGAACTGTGAAGAGGATAATAGCCGCGACAATAGCCGCCGTTTCCAGTGAGCCTTGAATTGACTCCCGCCTGTGGATTAGACTTCACCTCACGCGTCCGGGATTGAATCGATGCAAAACGGCCTGATTTTTAATATCCAGAAGTACGCGGTCCATGATGGACCGGGTATTCGCACGACCGTTTTCCTGAAGGGCTGCCCCCTGCGATGCGCCTGGTGTCATAATCCCGAAAGTCTCTCTCCCGAACCCGAGGTGATCGTCCTCGAAAGTCGTTGCGCGGGCTGCGGGGAATGTCGAGCTGCCTGCGCCTTCGGCGCCTCCCTTCCTGGCGCGGGGCCCCTGCCCGCCAGGAACGAGCTCTGCTCGCTGTGCGGGGCTTGCGCGGCCGCTTGTCCCACCGGCGCTCGCCAGAAGTTGGGCGAAGAAATGAGTGTGGCCAAGGTGCTCGAAACGGCGCTCCGCGATCGAGTCTTCTACGAGGAATCCAACGGAGGCGTTACTTTCTCTGGCGGAGAGCCGCTGCTTCAATTCGAGTTCCTGCGCGCCGTTTTGATAGCCTGCCGCGCCAATGGCTTGCGCACCGCCGTCGATACCTGCGGTCTGGCCCCCACCGATCGCCTGCTCGAAATCGCTTCCCTCACCGACTTGGTCCTCTACGACCTTAAGTTCATGGATGAGACCCGCCACAAGCTCCATACCGGAGTGTCGAACACCCTCATTCTCCACAACCTCCGAGAACTGGGTCGTCACCACAGCCGGATCTGGGTACGGATCCCGCTCATTCCCGGAGTCAACGACGACCCCGCCGAACTCGATGCGATGGCGCGCTTTGCCGCCGCCATCCCGACTGTCCGTCAGGTAAACCTGCTGCCTTTCCACCGCGCCGGAGTTGGGAAACTCCAGCGCCTCGGCCAACCCGAACGCTTGCCCGACCTCCAGCCTCCCTCCAGCCAGGCGATGGACCAAGCCGTTCAGCGTTTCCGCAATTTCGGTCTCGCCGCCAAAACGGGCGGTTAACCGCCCACGCTTTTCCCTCACCCCTTATTTTCTTCCATGTTGCAACGCGCGCAGATCCCCATCGCTTTGACCATCGCCGGCTCGGACAGCGGCGGTGGCGCGGGCATCCAGATCGACCTCAAGACCTTCGCCTCGCTCGGCGCGCACGGGGTCAGCGCCGTTACTTGCCTGACGGCGCAGAACCCCAAGCGGGTATTGGGCGTTCAGCCAGCCAGCCCCAAGCTCGTACGTCTCCAACTCGAAGCGATCTTCGCCGAACTGCCGCCTATCGCGGTAAAGACCGGGATGCTGTATTCCGCCGCCATTATCCGGGAGGTCGCCGGTTTCCTGGCCCGGCAGCCACGCCGCCCGCTGGTCATCGACCCAGTTATGGTTGCCACCAGCGGCGCCCGATTGCTCAAACTCGACGCGGTTCGGGCATTGCTCGCGCGACTCCTGCCGCTTGCCGCGCTGGTCACCCCAAACCTGGATGAGGCGCAACTCCTCGCGGGATCCCCCCTCGCCTCAATCGAGGACTTGCGCCATGCCGCCCGGGTGATCCACCAACGATTCGGTTGCGCAGTCCTCGTCAAAGGCGGCCATCTCCGAGGGCTAAAGGAGGCCGTGGACATCTTCTATGACGGCCGGGAGGAACTGCTTCTGTCCGCGCCGTTCATTCGGGGGATGCGCACTCACGGCACCGGTTGCGCGTATTCCGCCGCTGTGACCGGATACCTCGCCCTCGGCTTGCCGCTGTCGCAAGCCGTTGAGCAGAGCAAAGAATACATTTCTCAAGCCATCGCGCAAAGCCATCTCGTCGCCCGCCACTCCGTCCTAAACACCTCCTGGGCGACGCCCGCCGCTCGGCGTTCCCGGCGGAGGTTATAGTAGTGGACGATTCTCATTGGCGCTGGATATTCGGATCGCGCCATTCCTAACCACCACCGAGCCTCGCTAGAACCGCTTCAGGCGAGAGCCCATAGAGTTTGATTACCTTGTGTTTCGAGGTCTGGCCGCGGACCAATTCGACCCGGTTTCGCGGGCAGCCCAGTTCCTCCGCGAGAAACCGCACGAGAGCCTCATTTGCCGCCGAATCCACCGGCGGCGCAGTGACCTTCACTTTCAATTCCCCCCCTTGTTCCTTGCCAATCTCATTACTTGAAGCTCGAGGTTGCACTTTTACTGATAACAGGGCGCCGTCAGGTTGCGCTCGCAGATAAGCCGGAATCGTCATTCGCTTGCAAGAGTTCTGGCTCAAAGCCAATTTGCGCGCTACCATACTCCCCCAGAAACTTATGGGCAACTCGCACTTTTTATCAGTTCCTCGCTCGGGCGCAACCACTGCAACCGGAACCGCTTCTCGCCCCGAAACTCGGGCGCGCGTTGGCGGACGTCCCCAGCTCGGCCATTTTCCCAACCCGGCGCGCCCCTCCTGGCAAAGACAGGACTGCTGTCAGCAGGGTTTCGCGCTGTTCCGGGCGATGCTTTCGGTCGGTTTGCTGTTCCTGATCGGCTGCGCTTCAGAGCCCACCAAACCTGCTGTTGCCCCATCTCAACCCCCGCCACCGGCCGCGACTCCAGCGGCTGTAAAGCCCAAGGACCTGCTGCCGCCGAGCGCTGCCAAACCTCCCGCGCCTTTTGAGGGAGACGGGTGGGAAGCCCTGTTTGACGGCAAGTCCCTCGCCGGCTGGCGTGAGACTCCCTTCACCGCCCCGGGCGAGGTCGAGTGCGCGCAGGGCGCTCTCGTCTTGAACCTCGGGGATCCATTCACGGGCGTCAATTATACCAACCCATTTCCCAAAATGAACTACGAGATAGCTCTCGACGCCATGCGCGTGAGCGGGTCCGACTTCTTCTGCGGTCTGACCGTGCCCATCGGGGAGGATTTTTGCAGCCTCATCGTTGGGGGATGGGGCGGCGGATTGGTTGGCATATCGAGCCTCGACGGCCTCAACGCCTCGGAAAACCCCACCGCCAAGTTCCTCAGCTTCGACCAGGGCCGCTGGTATCGCATTCGGCTCCGCGTGACCCAAGGCCGGATTGAAGGTTGGATCGACCAAGATAAAGTGGTCGATGTGGTCACGACCGACAGGCGGATCTCGCTGCGCGCGGGCGACATCGAACTCTCCAAGCCCTTCGGCTTGAGTTGCTGGCAAACCACAGCCGCTCTGCGGGAGATTAAACTGCGCCGCGTCAATACTCCGGCCGATCCGGCCAAGCGTCGATACGATTGACGATTCTAAAGCATTGTTCGTGCCATACCACCCACCATGCAAAAATTCAATGATCCCCCGCTTTTATCAATTGACGCTCTCGGCGCGAATGGGGATAGATTTCAGCCCGAATGGATAAGGCGGCCTCCTCGCGCCTTCGGACAATAAAATGACAAAGACCTGGATGGCGATTTTAGCGACGGCGGTCCTGACGCTGAGCGGGTGTTCGTTCAAGCGCCTGGCTGCAAATGAAATCGGCGATGCTCTGGCCGGCAGCGGCGGCACTTTCGCGTCTGACGACGATCCGGAACTGGTTCGAGCGGCGGCGCCCTTTAGCCTCAAGTTGGTGGAGAGCGTGTTGACGGAGACCCCCCGACATGATGGTTTGCTCCTGGCGGCGGCAAGCGGCTTTACCCAGTTCGCCTATGCCTTCGTCCAGCAGGATGCGGATGAGATGGAGGATAAGGACTTGGCCGCGGCGGAGGCCCTGCGCGTCAGGGCGCGGCGACTTTACTTGCGCGGGCGCGATTACGGCCTGCGGGGTCTTGAGGTTCACCATCGCGGCCTGAGCGTCGCGCTGCGCACTCGTCCGAAAACCGCGGTTGGCCTGGCCACGGCTAAGGACGTGCCGCTGCTCTATTGGACCGCCTGCGCCTGGGCGGCTGCCATCTCGACGTCGAAGGACAACCCCGACTTGATCGCCGACCTCCCTGTAGTTGAGGCCATGATCGAACGCGCCCTCGCCTTGGACGAGAAGTTCGGCGATGGCGCCATTCATTCCTTTCTGATCACTTTCGAGATGAGCCGACCAGCGGGGAGCGGCGACGCGGCCGATCGCGCCAAGCGGCATTTCGCCCGGGCTCTGGCGTTAAGCGACGGCGAACTCGCCGCCCCGTGGGTCGCCTTGGCGGAGGATGTCTGCGTGCAGCAACAGGATCTCAAAGGCTTCCGGACAGCGCTCGAAAAAGCCCTGGCGGTAAACCCGGACGCCAAGCCGGAGTGGCGTTTGGTCAACACCGTCATGCAGCGCCGCGCCAAGTGGCTCTTGAGCCGCGCGGACCAACTCTTTTTGAAAACTGACAACGCGGTCCAATAGCCCCGCCGATTCGGTTACCACGCAATACCATATGATTTACTGGAATCCTCGCAGCCGTCTTTCCGCTGCTCTGGCCTTGGTCCTGTCTCTGGGAGCGGGCGCATTGTCAGGGGCGGAAAAGCCCCTCAACCTGAAACTCGGCACCCTGGCGCCGGTGGGCAGTTCCTACCACAAAAGCCTCCAGGCCATGGGCGAAAAATGGCGCAACGCCACTGGCGGCGCCGTGCGCCTGACTATCTATGCCGGCGGCACGCAAGGCAGCGAATCCGACATGGTGGGCCTCATGCAAACCGGGAGCCTGGACGCCGGTTTGCTCACCACCATCGGGCTGTCCGAGATTGAACGCGATGTAGCCGGTCTCCAGAGTATGCCGATGGCTTTCCGCACGTTGGAGGAAGTCGATTATGTGGGCGAGAAACTCCGACCCTTGCTGGAGAAACGCCTCGCCGCCAAAGGTTATCTCGTGTTGTTTTGGAGCGACTCCGGTTGGGTGCGGTTTTTCACCACCGCCCCGGTGCTCCACCCGGACGATCTCAAGAAACTCAAGATTTTTTCCTGGGCCGCCAACCCGAGCGAGTACGATATATGGAAGGCGGACGGTTGCAACCCGGTGTCGCTGGAGACCGCCGGCATTCCCCAAGGCTTCTTGTCCGGGACCATCAGCGCCATTTCCACTCCCCCGCTCTTCGCCCTGGCCAGCCAGATTGACAGTCAGGCCAAGTACATGCTCGAGCTGAACTGGGCGCCCTTGGTCGGCGCGATGGTGGTCCGGGCCAAGTCCTGGGACCGCATCCCGGTGGAGGTACGGCCCGTCCTGCTCCAGGCGGCCGTCGAAGCCGGCCAGCGCGTGAAGGCCGATGGCCGAGGAGAAAATGATCGGGCTGTCCAGGCCATGGTGAAGCGCGGGCTGCATGTCCAGAAGGTCACGCCCCAGGTCGAGGAAGAATGGCGCCTTGAAGTGGCCAAAGTTCGAGATCTGATCCGCGGCAAGGTGGTCCCCGAGGATATCTTCGACGAGGCGCAACGGCTGCTCCAGGAATTGCGGGCTGGGGGTGGCGGAAAGCCCAAATGATTGACTCTCTCCGGGAGGACGAAGCCTCCGCCGCCTCTCGATTCGGTTGGCTGCGCAAGGCCGAGAACCTGCTGCTCGTTATCCCGCTTCTGGCGATGATGCTGCTGCCGGTGGCGGAGATCCTGCTGCGTCGATTCTTCCAGACGGGCATCTCCGGTTCCAGCGCTATTGTCCAGCATCTAACCTTGATTGTCGGCATGATCGGCGGGGCCGTGGCAGCCCGTGACGAGCGCCTGCTGGCGCTCTCGCCCGCGCAAACCCTCCTCAAGGGCCGCGCCAAAACTGCCGCCCGCATCTTCAGCGGCGCTTTCGCCGCGGTTATCAGCGGATTCCTCTGCCTGGCCAGTGTCCAATACGTCTTCGACGTTCGTCCTCTCGGCAAGATCCTGGTCTATGGCATCCCGGTCTGGATCGTGCAGATGATCCTGCCTGTCGGATTCGGAGTGGTGGCCTGCCGGCTATTGTGGCATGCTTCCACGCGATGGCGCGGCCGACTCCTGGCCATCGCAGTGGCGGTCGTGGTCGCCGGACTGGCGCTCTGGGCGCCCGGCACACCGGAACGCTGGCTCATCCCGGCCCTCGTGGCGCTGGCGGTAGCAACCTTCCTTGGCGCGCCGGTGTTTACCGCCCTGGGAGGAGCCGCGATGATCCTCTTCTGGGGGCACGGCGACCCGATCCAATCAGTGCCCTTGAAGCACTACAGCCTGACTACCAACGATCTCCTGCCCAGCATACCCATTTTCACCCTGGCCGGTTATTTCCTGGCGGAAAGCGGAGCCTCTAAGCGTCTGGTGCGAGTGTTCCAGGCCCTGGTGGGACAGCTTCGAGGCGGGCCAGCCATTGTCACAGCGCTGGTATGCGCCTTCTTCACCTCGTTTACCGGGGCGTCGGGAGTGACAATCCTGGCGCTGGGAGGCGTGCTGATGCCGGTGTTGATTGCCGCCCGCTACTCGGAGCGCAACGCCTTGGGACTCCTCACCAGCGCGGGCTCCCTGGGCATGCTCTTCCCTCCTTGCCTCCCGTTGATCCTCTATGCGGTGGTGGCCAACCAAAGCGGTCATGCCAACCTGACTATTAAGCAGATGTTCCTCGGCGGAATTGGGCCGGGGGTTCTGCTCGTTCTGCTCACGGCATGGTGGGGCATACGAAAGGGACCCAAAGACGCGGCCGACCGCCCCACCTTTCGCTGGGCGGAGGCCCGCGCTGCCCTCTGGGATGCCAAGTGGGAGATGCTCATCCCGGTGGTTGCCTTGGTTTCCCTTTTCACGGTCTCAACCACGGTGGAAGCCGCCGCCGTCACCGCGACCTATGCCCTGTTCATGGCCAGCGTGATCCACCGCGACCTTCACCCGTTCAGAGACCTGCCACGAGTTATTACGCAGTGCGGATTGCTGGTGGGCGGCGTGTTGCTCATCCTCGGCGTCGCGCTCGGCTTCACGCATTACCTGGTGGACGCCCAAGTGCCCGACAAGCTGGTTGAATGGGCCACCGGCGCCATCTCTTCAAAATGGCTCTTCCTCTTGGGGTTAAACGTGGTGCTTTTGATCGTAGGCGGCTTGGTCGAGATTTACGCGGCCATCATCGTCGTCGTGCCGCTGCTGGTCCCGTTGGGTGTCGCCTTCGGCATGGATCCCATACATCTTGGGATCATCTTCCTGGCTAACATGGAATTGGGCTTTCTGGCGCCGCCCGTGGGCTTAAACCTGCTGCTGGCGTCCTACCGCTTTAACAAGCCGATGTCGGAAGTCACCCGCGCCACCTTCCCCATGCTGCTCATCCTCCTGCTGGGCGTCTTGCTCATCACCTATTTTCCCCCGTTGACCACCCTGCTGCCCCTGCTCGCAAAGTAGGGAGGGCTATTGTTTTTCATCTTCCAAAGCTATGGGCCCATTGCGCCTGAGAATGAAAAGACCCCATCCCACCCGTTCGGATTCCCGCAGCTCGGCAAGCTGCCGACAGTGCCACGAATCCTATAATGCGCTGGGCCAGAATGACAAGACTGAAGCTAGCGCGAGCGAGGTGATGCCCTCAGTTTCTTTTCAGTCTCAACCTTCTAACCCAACGAGTTTTTATTATGAACACTAACGCATTGGTTCTCGCGGCGGCGCTTGCTATCGGCGGATGCGGGATGGGCCGCGCGACTGCAGCCGTGGCGGTCAAGCCGAATATCGTTATCATCTTTACCGATGATCAGGGCTATGCCGATGTTGGCAAATTCGGCGCCGAAGGGTTTAAGACCCCGAACCTCGACCGCATGGCGGACCAGGGCGCGGTGTTTAGGAATTTCCACGTGGCCCAGCCGGTTTGCTCCGCTTCGCGCGCGGCGCTGCTGACCGGCTGTTATCCGAACCGAATTGGGATTCACGGAGCGCTGGGACCCCACACCAAGGTCGGGTTGGGCGACGATGAAATGACGCTGGCGCAACTGCTCAAGCGGCAGGGATATGCCACCGCGATGTTCGGAAAATGGCATTTGGGAGATTCGCCTCAATTCATGCCGACGCGCCACGGTTTCGATCAGTTTTTCGGACTGCCCATGTCCAACGACTATTGGCCTGGGCATCCCGACTTGATCGCGAATTTCCCGCCGAGCGTTGCCGCCCTCAAACGCGGCTATCCTAACTTGCCCATCTACGACGGCGAGAAAGTCTTTCATCCGGAGATGACCATCGATGATCTGAACCACCTAACGACCTGGTATGCGGAGCGGGCGGTGAAATTCATCGAGCAAAACAAAGACCGTCGTTTCTTTCTGTACCTTGCGCACAGCATGCCTCATGTTCCGCTGGGCGTGAGCGATAAATTTCGCGGCAAGACCAAACGCGGCCTCTACGGCGACGTGATCGAAGAAATCGATTGGTCGGTCGGGCAAGTCCTTGACGCGCTCAAGCGCAATGGTCTAGACCAAAACACCTGGGTGATTTTCACCTCCGACAACGGTCCCTGGCTCTGCTACGGAACCGACGCTGGTTCCGCCAAGCCGTTGCGCGAGGGTAAAGCCACCAACTGGGAAGGCGGCACGCGCGAGCCCTGCGTCATGCGCTGGCCCGGCCATATTCCCGCCGGGACCGATTCCTGGGACATGTTTATGACCATCGATTTGCTTCCGACCATTGCCAAGATCATCGGCGCCGATTTGCCGAAAAATAAGATCGATGGTCTGGATGTCTGGCCGATTATTTCCCACCAACCCGGCGCGAAAAACCCGCACGACGCCTATTGGTTCTATTATGAGGTCAATGAGCTTCAGGCCGTCACCACCAGTGATGGCCGCTGGAAACTTCAATTCCCGCACACGTACCCCACTTTGGCCGGAAAACCCGGTGGCAAGGATGGAGTGCCGGCCCCCTATTCCCATCGCAAGATCGAAAAGGAGGAACTCTACGATCTGGCAAACGACATCGGAGAGATGGTCGACGTTTCCGGCCAACACCCGGAGATGGTGAAGCGGCTCGAAATCGAAGCGGAAAAGGCGCGCGCCGAGCTGGGCGATGCCTTGACGAAACATCCGGGTGCTGGCAGGCGTGAACCGGGCCATCTGGTCGCTCAGGACAGCCACAGTTGATCCGTTAAGTCCCACTCCCCGTCTGAAGCCGCCAGGTTTTATCCGTCGAGTGTTATTGGCATCGATCGGATGCGCCGGCCGCTGGCGCGGAATACAGCGTTGGCAATCGCGGGAGCGATTGCGATGATTGGCGTCTCCCCGGCGCCGGAAGGATCCAGATCGGGCCGGTCCAACAAGTGAATGTCCAACTCGGGAACATCCTGAAAACGCGGCACGCGGTATTGGCGGAAGGAGGCGGTCAGAATCTGGCCGTTTTCAAAGCGCACTTCCTCGCGCAGAGCGGGCCCAAGACCCATCAACACCGCCCCCTGCGCCTGGGCCGCCAGGTTGGCCGGATTTAAGATGGCGCCACACTCGAACACCTGGCAGACCCGCCGAACCACAATCCGGTTCTCCGTAGGTTCGATCTCGATCTCCGCGCAGGCTGCGACATAGGAGCCTTTCTCCGTTCCGCAGGCCAAGCCGACGCCCGCCTTCGGATTCTTGGTCTTCTCCTGCCAGCCGAAGCGCTGCGCGGCCATCTCGAGGACGGCCCGCAGCCGGTCGTTCTCCAGGTGCGCCAGTCGGAACTGAAGTGGATCCACGCCCACGGCTCCAGCCAATTCATCCATGAAACTCTCGCGGGCAAAACTGTTGGCGGTGGCGGCCAAAGCGCGATAGGAGCCGTGGCGCAATGGCGGGCTGCTCTCGACAAAATCGGCCTTCGCTTTGCCCACGCGATAAGGCGGCTCGAGCGCCTGTCGGCCAGAGTTGACATTGATCGCATGCCAGGAGGAGATCATTCCCTGCGCGTCGAGACTGGCTTCGATAACGATCACGGCGGCGGGGCGGAAATAAGCCCAGGTAAACTCCTCGGCGCGCGTCCAACGCAGCGAAACCGGGCGCCCGGCCGCCCGCGCCAACCGCGCCGCCTCGACCCCGACCTCGGCGGTATGTTTGCCGCCAAAACCGCCGCCAAAGTCAGGGACCACCACGCGCACCTGGTCCTCGGAAAGATGAAAGGCGCGGCCCAGCTCCGACCGGCAGCCGAACGGATTCTGCGTGGCCATCCACACGGTCAATTTGCCGTCCATCCATTCGGCGACGGCGGCGCGTGGTTCCAGGGGGGCGTGCTGGGCGTAGGCAACGTGGTAAGTTTGACGCAGGACTTGTTTTGCTCCGGCTGATTCTCCGGCAAACGGGTTGGCCGGCAAACCTCCGCGGGCATTGGCGGTCAAATGGCTGAAAAGGTCTTTGCTTGAAGGGTGCGGGGGTTGTTCCCATCGGGCGGTTTTGGCGATCGCCAGCAGGGCCTTCTCGGCCTGGAAAGCGGTCGGCGCCGCTACCCCTACGAACTGGTCGTCTCGCGCTACCACGACCTGCGTCATAGTTTTGGCGGGCTCCAGGTCGATCGCGCTCAACTTGGCATTGAAGGAAGGCGGACGCAGGATTTTTCCAAACAGCATCCCTGGTCGGGCGATGTCCGAAGGGAACAAGTGTTCGCCCGTAACCAACTGGCGACCGCTGGGCCGTGGAACCGAAGTGCCGAGCACCTTCCATTCCTTGACCGCAGTGAGCGCTACATTGCCGGGAATGGCCTGGTTGAGTTTCTCCGCGTCCTCCGCGCTGGCCGCCAAGTCGGCATAGGACAAGGAACGCCCCGTCGGCGAGTGGCTGGCCTTGCCGTCGCGAACCTCGATCGCGCTACGCTCAACCGTCCAGCGACGGCTGGCCAAATCAACCAACAACTCCCGCGCGGCAGCGGCCCCCTGCCGCACGGCCGGCACCGTCCGCGGAGTGCTTCCGCTCCCGGCTGTGATACCATCATCGGGCGCCAAACTGGTATCCGCCATGATGAGTTGCACGCTTCCTACCGCCACGCGCAGCTCCTCGGCCGCAGCCTGAGTCAGTTCCGCGCGCGCCCCCTGCCCTCCCTCCACTTTGCCGGTCAGCACCGTAAGGGTCCCGTCCCTGCCAATGTGGATACGAGCCGAGAGGTTCCGCGCCCCCCCAGCGCCCCGCCCGCCGCCCCGTTGCTGCGCCAGCGCCGGCAGCGCGCTCGCCGCGATCAGCAACCCCGCGCCGAGCACCTGGACGAACCCGCGCCGACTCAGCCCAAAATCATAGGCGACCGGCTCCAGGCTCTCGGAATACTCCAAATCGAGCGGAAAGTCGTTTTGAACTTTCATAGTAAGAGGAGCGGTCAGGAGCGCGTCGCGGCGGCGCGGTGGACGGCTTTAATAATGGCGGGGTAATGACAACACCGGCAGAGATGCCGATTGAGCCGGGATCGAATATCGGCATCGGATGGCTTCGGTGTTTCCGCAAGCAAGGCCACGGCGCCAAGGATCATTCCCGACGCGCAAAATCCGCATTGGAAGGCGCTCTCGGCCACGAACGCCTCCTGCACCGGATGCAAAACTCCGCCTTTGGCCAAGCCCTCGATGGTGATCACCGTCTGCTGGTCGGCGTCGGCCGCGTGAGTCACGCATGAGACGACGGCCTTGCCGTTGAGCAGCACGGTGCAGGCCCGGCATTGGCCCTCGCCGCATCCGTATTTCGTTCCGGTCAGCTTCAAGTCCTCCCGCAACACATCCAGCAAAGGTCGCTGCGGGTCCGTGGTAACGGTTCGTTTCTGGCCGTTGACCGTAATCGTCATCGTCGTATCCATGCGTCAGGCGCGGCGGATGCCACAGGCCTCCGGTGCTGGAGACGCCGCGGCGGTTCCATTCGCATTTTCTTTTTACCAGATTTCGACGTTGGAGAGAAGCAAAAGCGCCGGACGCGCCGGATGCAAACTTCGCCGCGAAATTCGTTTTCCCCAGCGTGGGGATTTGGTATGAAAGTGGTGGACGCTATGGCGAAGAAAAAAAACGCGGTGCTGGGTTTGATTGTCGACGGGGTGAAGATTTACTGGTGGGTACTCCTGCTGGTCTTGGTGGGTTTAGCCGTGGCCAAGCGGTTTGTCCGGCCGGCGCCGCCGCGCGAGTTGACCATCGCAACAGGCGCGGAAAACGGGGGGTATCACCGTTTTGGCGAGCATCTTCAAGCGGCGCTCGAGAAAAATGGGCTCCGGGTCAAACTCCGGCCCAGCAATGGCACGATTGCGAATCTGGATCTGCTCTCCCATGCCGACAGCGGCGTGAGCGTGGCCTTCGCCGAGGGCGGCGCCGAGCGGTTTTATGAGGGCGATAAGACGCATATCCGCGGTCTGGGCAGCCTTTTTTACGAGCCGCTCTGGGTTTTTTGCAGAAAGGACGCCAAGATGGCGGTGTTCGCCGATCTCAAGCGGCTCAAGGTGGCCATCGGCCGCAACGGGTCTGGCACGCAGATGTTGTCTAAGGTCCTGCTGCGGGAAAACAATATCCCGGAGAGTTCCTGGGTGCCGCTTGGCTCCGAGGATGCCATCAAAGCCATCAAGGCCAATGAAGTTCAGGCGCTGTTCCTGGTGGCTCCGGTCAACGACCCATTAGATCCGCGCAAACCTCACCCGGACGTCCATCGACTCATGGCCGACCCGGATTTCGCCCTATTTGGCGCCCCGCGCGCCTTGGCGTATGTCAGCCGTCTGCCTCACTTGGCCACCGTCACCATCGGCGAAGGCCTCCTCGATCTCGAAAAGGACTATCCTCCCACCACTCAGACTCTTGTCTCGCCGCTGGCAACGTTGCTTTGCCGCGATGACGTTAACGGCGATATCGCCATGCTCATCCTCAAGACCTGCCGTGAGATTGAGGCCGAGGGCGGATGGCTGGAGAAGGCTGGCGAGTTTCCCTCCAAGACTGGAGTGACCATCCCGCTGCTCCCGGAAGCCCGGCAGTTTCTCGATAAAGGCCCCTCCTTTTTCTTTAAGTTCCTCCCCTTTTGGGTGGCTAGTTTTGTCAACCGCATCTGGATCATGGCCATCCCTTTGGCCACGCTTTTGATTCCGGCGCTAAAACTCGCCCTGCCCACTTACCGCTGGCGCAATCGCCGCAAGATCGCGCTGCGCTACCGCCTCCTGATGGCCATAGACGACAAGATTACGGATGGCACGATCGCGCATAATCTGGACGCGGAGATCGCTCGGCTGGTTCATTACGAGGATGAATTGGCCCGGATGACGGTTCCCATCATGTATGCCAGCGACTATTACTCGCTGCGCCTCCACGTGCGTTACCTGCGGGGCCGGTTGGAGGAGCTCAGGCAAAAACATTGAATGCCGGCCCAACCAGGAGTGCGTTCCCAAGGGGAGCCGGTTAGCCCTTGCTATTCGACGTTTCTCCAGCCCGGAGAGTCTGGCGCGCGTTGGCATCGCTCACCCGGGAGGTGAGGAAGGTGTGGACCACGAGTAAATCCTGGGGGCTGTAATGCCTGAACTCGGGCGCCAGAGCTACCTTGTCCAGCACTTCGGCGGGCGCGGAGGTATTGTCTTCGCGCAGCATCTGGAACCCCGCTTCGGTGAAAATGCGCCGATAGTCGGAAATACGGAGCCGGCTCTGACTGATCAAAGGACTGTCCAGCCAGCGCCACTGAGCCGCGGTGTAGCGCAGAAAATTCACCGGGGTGATGGAGGAGTCAAAGGAGGAGAACTGATCGCGCAAGTTGATCCGGTGGGTCATAATCGCGCCAGGCCGGGCCAGACGCCGAAACTCTGCGATGATCCCCTCGAGCACCGGGCGCGGAATATGGTGCAGAACGCCACTCGAAAAGAAAAAGTCCACGCAACCATCGGGCAGGCCAGTCTTTTGTGCATCCTTCACCAGGACATGAAAGTTGATGCGCTTGAGCAGGTCCGCCGGGCTGAACTGAAGGGCGTCGCCCCGCAGCGAGTCCAACTGGGCCAGTCGCTCAGCCTGGAAAGCCGGGAGCAGTTTCCTCAATTCCCGGCGCCGGCCGTAATCGCAATAATAGTCCAGCGTCCGCTTGAGACCCGATGCGCGAAGCAACGGCTCGATATCGAGGCTCCAGATCTCCCGAGCGCCGCACAAAAAGAGGCCGAGGGGAATGATCGGATGCCAACCGGTCCCGAGATCCAAAACCGTAAAGTCGACGGCGCCCTGGCTGGCCCGAAAAGCGGCCAAGTGCTCGGCGCATTCGGTCACCTTCCCTTCAAACTGTCGAACCGTACAGCCAGTCGAATGGGTCAGGCACGACTGGAAGATTCCATTCCAGAATTGGCGCCTCGGCAAGGACGAGATGGTCCGATGAACGAATGACTTTATCAGCCAGTGCGGCATGGTTCCTTAGTTGGCTGCGACCCGAGCGGTCAGGAAGGAGTGGAGTACGAGCAAGTCCTCGGGCCGATAATGCTGAAAATCCCTGGCCAAATTCACTCTACCCAACATTTCAGGAGCACCGGAGACGCTCTCCTCGCGCAGGATCTGGAAACCCGCCGTGGTGATGATTTGGCGGTAGTCGGAGATGCGCAACCGGTTCTGGCTAATTAACGGACTGTTGAGCCAGCGCCATTGCGCCGATGAGTACCGCAAAAAGTTCAACGGAGTGATCGAGTGATCAAAGCAGGAATACTGATCTTGCAGGTTTATGCGGTGGCTCATAACCGCGCCCGGCCGGGCCAAACGCCGGAACTCCGTCAGGATGCCTCTGAGCGCCGGGCGGGGAATATACTGCAAAACTCCGCTGGAGAAAAAACAGTCCACACAACCGTTTGGAAGGCCGGTTTCCTGAGCATCCCGCACGAGGAGATGAAAGTTAATGCGTTCGAGCACCTCGGCCGGGCTTTGCTGAAGCGCTTCCACTCGCAAAGAGTCCAATCGCGCCAAACGTTCAACCTGAAAATCCGGGAGCAGACGGCCTAATTCCTGACGCCGGCCATAATCGCAATAAAAATCCAACACCCACTTGAGCCCGGCTGGTCGGACCAAGGATTCAATATCGATGCTCCAGATCTCTCGGGCTCCGCACAAGAAAAGCGCAATGGGAATAATGGGATACCAGCCCGTTCCGAGGTCCAAAACCGTGAAATCGGACTGTGCTTGGGTGGAGCGGAAGGCAGCCAAGTGCCGCACGGATTCGGTCACCTTGGATTCAAATTGCGTCGCCGTACACTCCGTCGATTGCGTCAGCCAAGTCTGGAGGAGCCCGTTCCAGAATTGGCGCTTTGGCAAAAAGGAAATCGTCCGATGAATAAATGACTTTATCAACCAGTGCGGCATAGCACACTAGTAAGGCAAAGGGAAACGGCTGGTCAATTCCAAGACCCGATGGCGGACGCGCGCCAGGATCTCGGTGTTCTTGAGATCCATAAGGACTTCGGCTATCATGTCCGCGATGGCGGCCATTTCGGCTTCTTTCATCCCCCGCGTCGTCACCGCAGGAGTGCCCAAGCGGATGCCGCTGGCCTGAAATGGCGAGCGGGTCTCAAAGGGAATCGTATTTTTGTTTACCGTAATGCCGGCCTCATCCAAAGCTGCCTGGCATTCCTTGCCGGAGACATTGCGAGCGCCAACATCGACCAGCATCAAGTGGTTATCGGTGCCGCCGCTGACCAGGCGGAAACCGTTGCGTTGCATTCCTTCGGCCAAGGCTCTGGCGTTAACCAGGATCTGCTGCTGATAGATTTTGAACGAGGGCTGGGCCGCCTCCTGTAAACAAACGGCCTTGGCGGCGATCACATGCATCAGAGGCCCGCCCTGGATGCCAGGAAAGGTCTGGGAATCGATCTCCTTGGCGTATTTTTCCTTGCAGAGGACGAGGCCGCCGCGTGGTCCGCGGAGCGTTTTGTGGGTGGTGGTGGTGACGAAATCAGCGTGAGGAATGGGACTGGGATGCAAGCCCGTGGCCACCAACCCGGCGATATGGGCGATATCCGCCAGAAGGTAGGCGCCGACCTCGCGGGCGATGGCGCCCATCCGTTCGAAATCGATGATGCGGGGATAGGCGCTGGCGCCCACGGTAATCATGCGAGGCTTGTGCTCCTGCGCCATGGCGGCGAGTTGCTGGTAATCGATTCGCTCGTCTTCCTTCCGGACGCCGTAGTGGACGATCTCGAAGAACTTACCCGAGAAATTGGCTCGGTTGCCATGCGTGAGATGGCCGCCGTGGGACAGGTCCATCGTCAGCATTTTGTCGCCGGGCTTGAGCATGGAGAAATAGACCGCCATGTTGGCACCGCTGCCGGAGTGGGGTTGGACGTTGGCGTGCTCGGCGCCAAACAACTTCTTGGCGCGGTCAATGGCTAACTGCTCAACGACATCCACATTTTCGCAACCACCGTACCACCGCTTGCGGGGATACCCCTCGGCATATTTGTTGGTCAGCACGGAACCTTGCGCCTCCATGACGGCAGGGCTCGTGAAGTTCTCACTCGCGATGAGTTCGATGTTCTCCTGCTGACGCTGACGCTCGTGTTCGATGGTTTCGGCAATTTCAGGGTCAATCGCGCGTAGGTGCAAGTCGATAGGGATGATACGGGTTTCCATTTTATTAATTCGGCGTTCATGACGACCGCCTTCAAAGCGAGTGTTGAGGAACGCCTCAACGATTCGACTCGCCTCTCGTGGCGACGTGGATTTGGCCCCCAGGCAAAGGATATTCGCGTTGTTGTGCTGGCGGCAAAGGATGGCGGTTTCCTCGTCGGCAACCAAGGCTGCGCGTATGCCCGGCACCTTATTGGCAGCCATAGACATGCCCACCCCTGTGGCACATACCAGGATGCCAAACTCCGCTTGGCGCAATGCGACCGCCTTGGCCACCGAACAGGCAAAATCGGGGTAATCCACCGATTCCCGCGAGAAAGCGCCATGGTCCGCCACACTCAGGCCCTTTTCTTCGAGTTGCTCTTTCAGCGCCTCTTTAAGTTCGTAGCCAGCATGGTCGGCCCCAAGGGCAATTCCGGTGATCTTGCCAGTCCCCGGACCGCGCGCCACCTCGCCTTGCTCGATAAAGCGGAGCAAGGAGAAGATGCCCTGCTCTATTTGGTCCCGGCAGCCGGTATAGACTTCATAGGAGCATCCGATCGGATCGCTGATATCCTTTTCGTAAGGGTCCAGCGTTTCGTCAAACTCGCGCACGAGAAAGGTTTTTTCGGCCGCCTGGGGGTACAGCAATGCGACGGTCTCGGTATGGTTATGCGTCATGCCGAAGATAAAATCGGCCTGGCGCGCCAACTCGGGCGTAAGCGTCCGGCTGCGCTGGCCGGAAATATCAATGCCCAGTTCTTTGAGCGCCTGGACCGCATAGGCGCTGGGAGGCTGGCCTTCCATGGCCCCGAGGCCGGCGGACAGGACCCGATAATCACCGCGTCCCTTGACGGCATGGCGGAAAAGACCCTCGGCCATCGGACTGCGGCAAACGTTGCCGGTGCAAATAAAAAGAACGGTTTTCATTTGTGCGTTAGGAACCCAAGGTGGGCCGAGCCATTTCCATCGTCAATGCTGAAATCAGAAACGGGCTTGGCGGACCACCGCCAGGCCCTTGAGCAAATCCAGGGCGCGGGCCAAGGCCGGATCTTGAACGAGGGGCTTTTCAGGCTCGGGTTTGCGGACCGGCATCGGTTCGGCGTCCGGGTTCAGGCTCTCCCGCCGTTCGCGAACCAACTCTGCCTCGTTGAAGCGGACCCGTCGCGAACCGTTGGTAAAGCCAGGAGACCCAGACGCTGCCAAGCCGGGCGGCGCGGAACCTGCGGAGCCAATGACCTTGTAGGCATCGGCATAGAAACCCCGCTCATCCTCGGGGTTTACTCCCACAAGGATATCGGGCTTGACTCCTCCGGAAAGAGGCGAACCGTCGCCCATTTGGACGGGAGCGGTCGCTATGCGTAGGCGGTCTCCGTTTTTCAAAGGAAACTCCTGGGACATCAGCGCGGCGCCGGCGGTCGAGCCGCCGAGGATCAGGCCCGCGCCAGCCTCGCGCAGCATGGCGGCCAGGGCCTCAGCGGCGCCGGAGGTCTGGTGGTTGACCAGCGCGACCGCAGGGAGGGCAAGCGCGTTGGTCTTGGTCGTGGATTGCGCCACGCCTTGGCCCCAGTTCAGGAGGGGACGTTCCTTTTGGAGAAAGATATCGACGGCGGCCACCGCCGCCGCGTAATCACTACCGTGCGCGTAACGCAGATCGAGAACCAGACCCTTGATATGGTTCGAAGCGGCCAGTTCAGCATAGGCCTTGCGGATAGCCGGAGCCAAACCCTCAACGACCTCTTCCACTCGAAAGTAGGCAATTGATTCGTCGAACACGCTTGACTTACTGACCGCGGCGGCGCCGGCGCCGGCGCCGCCGCCCGACGGGGATATCAAGGAAACCTTTGGCGCGAGCGCGGCTACCAGGCCCTCAACGGCGGCGCGATTCAAATCAGCCTCGCTGGTCTCGGCGAGATGCGCTCGAATCACGTCATAGACCTCCCGAAAATCGGGGCTTCCCAAGGCAGCCTCGGCCCCATGGGTCGGCGCGAGCGATAGCATCGCCACCACTCCTGCCAGGATCGCACTAATCCTTTTTCGCAACATGTCCCGCTAAGGTGCGTCATCCGTCTCGGAATGTAAAGCCGCGCGCATGGCCTCGAACATACTCTTGCCCGTTTGGACGGCAACGGCTTGCTTGCCTTTTTCGTCAGCGAGCTCGACCAACTCCGGAGGAAGGTCCTTGAGAAACTGCGAAGGATGGCAAGGGGTAAGTTGGCCGTACTTCTTGCGAGCCGCGCAATGGCTAATCGAGAGGGATTGCATGGCCCGGGTGATGGCGACATAAAAAAGACGCCGCTCCTCATCGAGGGTCCCCTCCTCTTTGGATCGCGAGTGGGGCAAGAGACCGTCTTCGAGACCCACGATCGACACGTGAGGGAACTCCAGCCCCTTGCAACTGTGCATCGTGATGAGAGTAACCGCGTTATCGGGAGCTTCCTCTTCCTCCTCCCGATCCGAATCGAGGGTCACGTCTTCGAGGAAAGCGAGGAGGCGATCGAACGGGTTGAGTTCGGCCCGCCCTTGAGCGTCGAGGGTAAGCACGATCTCCTTCAAATTGCGAATGCGACTCTCGGCGGCCTCAGCGTTCTTCTCGCCGCGGCGCAGCTCGGTAAAATAGCCGGTGGCTTCGAGAAAGCCCAGCGCCCAAGTCTGAAGGGCGCGAGGATCGGATGCGGGTTGGGCCTTGAGCTGGTCACGGGTGCGTTGGATGAACGCCACGAAGGCCTCAATGCTCTCCCGCGTCCTCCCCTGGAACGTGGTGGTGATGGCAGGGTTCTTCATCGCCTCGAACACGGAGCCTTTGCGCTCCTGGCTGGCGGCCACCAAACGTTCCATGGTGAGGTCGCTCAAACCTCGAGCGGGAACGTTGGCGATGCGCAACAGGTTCACATCGTCGTTCGGGTTGATAAATGCCTTAAGGTAGGCCAGCAAATCCCTAACCTCGCGTCGGTCAAAGAAGCTCTGTCCGCCGATCAAATGATACCGGACACCCGCCTGCCGGAGGGCGGTTTCCAGGGGGCGAGATTGGGCATTGGTGCGAAACAGAATCGCCTGATCCTTCCATGGTACGCGATGGGCCAAGCGGGCGTATTCAATCCGCTCGACTACGGTGCGGGCTTCCTCCTCGTCATGGGCAAAAGTGTAGAGGGAGATCCGGGCGCCCTGCCCTTTGTCAGACCAAAGCCGCTTGCCGCGGCGGCGCAGGTTGAACTTGATGACGGCGTTGGCGGCATCGAGGATTGTATTCGTGGAGCGATAGTTCTGCTCGAGCTTGATGACCTTGACCTCGGGAAAATGCTTCTCCATGTCCAGGAGGTTGGAGATGTCCGCGCCGCGCCAACCGTAGATGCTTTGGTCGTCGTCGCCCACGACGCAGAGATTGCGGTGCTCGCCGGTCAGCGCCTGGATAAGTTGGAACTGGGACGCATTGGTGTCCTGGTATTCATCCACCATGACGTAACAGTACTTAGCGCGGCAAGCCTCGAGCGCGTCGGGATGTTCTTTGAATAGGCGGAGGGTGAGTAAGATGAGGTCGTCGAAATCCACAGCGTTGCAGGCGCGCAAGGCCGATTCATACCGGGCGCGGACCAGGCTGGCGAGCACGCGCACGTTGGGATCGGCAAAGATGACCGCCCCTTCGCCGCCGTTCTTGAGGCGGCTTAGTACGGCCAGTACCGCCGCGGGTTCGACTTTTTCCCCCTTCGCGGAGATGCGGGAAAGGACCTTCTTAATGGCCCCCAGTTGCTCGGATTCGTCGTAGATGACGAAGCTCGGTTTGTAGCCGAGCTTTTCGATGTGTTGGCGGAGAATCCGCACGCAAAGCGAGTGGAAGGTGCAGATCGTTGGACGGGAATCGGCCGCGGCATCGGATGGGACCGACTTCGAGTTTCGCTTGGCGCGCGGGATGAGCTTGGAAACGCGCTCTCGCATTTCCCGCGCTGCCTTGTTGGTGAAGGTCACGCCCAGGATATGCCCGGGGGCAATGCCGCAGTCGATCATTCGAGCGATGCGGAAGGTGATGACCCGAGTTTTACCGGTGCCGGCGCCGGCAAGGATCAGCACCGGTCCCTTGACCGCCTCGACGGCCTGGCGCTGTTGCGGATTCAACGAACTCAAGTTCAACATCGGGCGCGGAGTCTAGTGCGCACGGCCGTGGATGTCAAAACGAGGAGGCGGTTTGTGGTTGCGCCGGGACAGAATACCCAAACGTGGTTTGACTGCCCTGCATAGCTTACAGCGGTCGCTGCGGCCGGTGATTCCTGAGGCTCCCCCCTCCTCGCCGTCCGGTCACTTCCGATCCGCTGAGAGCACAATCGACTTAAGGACCATCTCGTCCCCCGGACGCGGTTGGATGACGGGTTCGATAGCCAAACCCGTGATGAGGCCTCGATATTCGAGCGAAGCTGCAAGGTTCAGGTGGTAGGCGCGCAACTTGCCGTCAGAAGCCAAGTCCAGCATGAGGCTTTTACGAGCATCATATTTGTCCTCGTCCAGGCGTTTCCAAGAAACCCTTGCGGTCGTTGCTTGTCCGCGGTAAGCGACCTCGAGATCCATCGAGGGGGCGCTCTCCGCCCGCCAGGACTGAACGGCGCTCTCCAGGCGCGGCTTCTCCGCACCGAACTTGATGCGCCATTCGCCATTCATCGGGAAGCCAGGATCGGCGGAATTGACCACGGTCCAATGTTGTCGGTCGCTGACAAAGCGCCAAGCCGGGGGCGTTTTTGTGGCCAGATCATTGAACCGCCGGCGAATATGGGCCAACTTGCCTACCGCGAAGTCGGTACGATGCTCGTAAACGATATTGGCATCGAAATTCTCCCGGTGGATGGGGGCGACATAGGCGGTTGAACCGTGCTTGGGATCGTCGGATCGGTCATCACCGTAAATCCCGCCATGGAACTCGCCGCCGTCGTCCTTGAACACGCCTAAGCCCCAGCCGTCGTTGTCCACCAAAGCGGCCCAGCGTTCGGTGGCCACAAAGCGGGTCCAGGGCCAAGGCTTCCTCCAGTCGTTCGTGACCTGGGTAAGCGCATCCTGGGTAAATGGTTGGTTGCCCGCGTAAGTCATCAAGCGCGATAGCCGGGAAATGGTATAGACGGCTGGCAGTTCCTGCGGGCAGGGAGGGTAGGCGGTCTTATCCAAGCGCTGATTCGTACAGCGATAGCGCATATGAATGACAGGGCCTTCCAGCGTCGTCCAGGTTTCGAAGAGGCAGTCACCCGGAACATTATTGAGGGGCCATTGCATGGGGATGCATCGGATGTAAAGTTCCTTGCCGTCGTTTCGGTGCTCGATCACCTTCGAAGGATTCATGTAGCAGTCACCGGTCTGAATCGGATTCCAGCCCAATCCAGCCCAAGCTGGGTTTGGCTTCTTATCGCCGACCTCAAAGGGCCATGGGCCGGAGTAGTGCGACATCTGGATCTGCCGCCCAAAATCCGCGCTGTTGATAATGTTGCCCGGATGGTCTTTGCTGGAGATGAACGTCACGGCGCCCCCCAAGCCCAAATCCATGCCGACACGAACCTCGCCGTCGTCCAGAAAAGACATCCGAGGCGAGGGTGGCTGAGCCGGCCCGCAAAAAGCCCCAGGGACGCAGAGGGTCGCCATAAACCAGAAGCAGACAGCAGACCCCGATCTATTCTTCCTCCGCCCGGGTCCAAGACTGCCAGCGAATCTTTGCACCCGGAAACGCCCGCTGCGATTTTCTGTGTGAATCATCTCGCCAAACCTAATTGAAACCAGAGCGAGGCGCAACCAACGGAGAACTCGCGCAACTTCTACGAATGTCTCGGTGGAATCCTTACACGCTGGAACGCATCCTAGGACCGTAGAGCGGCATCGGTATTGGGCGCCGGTCCCGGCGGGAAGTGGGAGAGTTCACTGGTGAATTTACGAAGGCAGTCCGGACAGACCCCATGGGTGAAGACGGCCTCGGAGCGGCTCTGGATATAAACCTCGATGTGCTTCCAGAAGCCCTGATCATCCCGAATTTTTTTGCACCAGGCACAGATGGGAACCAGACCGCTGAGCGTCTTGACCTTGGCCAGGGCATCCTGCAATTCGCTGATGAGCCTTTCGCGTTCCGCCTCGGCGCGCTTTCGCTCGGTGATATCGGTTCCGTAGAAATTGGCATAGCCGGCTTCAGGAACCGGGACGATCAGTACCGCGTAAACCCGATCCTTGAAGACCGTTTCAAATTCGTGCCGCGCCTCCTTCTCGAATGAATCTCCCAGCATGTCCATCCACTCGCCAGAGATCAGATCGCCCACCTGCCAACCCTTGGCGCGCAGCGCCTCGATGCCGCTTTGGTTGGCGTAAAGGACGCGGCCGCTACGGCTTAAGCGCAGCACCGGACTTGGGCTCTCCCCGGCAATGCGGGCCAGAACCTCGTTTTCCTTCAAGGCGCGTTGGAGGTCCGTATGAGCGGCCAGGATCTTGTTCTGGAGCTCTTCAGCCGTCCGCACCGCCCCCAGGGTGTTAGAGGCCGCCCCCAGGAGGATCGAGAGCAAGTTGAAAGTAACTTCCTGGCTCGGCACATGCTCCTTCTTGAGAACACCGCAGAACATTCCCAACCGGTGCGTGGCCACCCCCAACGTATGAAACACCCCGCGGATAGGACCCGTTTCGGACTGAGAATTGAAGAACACCGGCCGATTTTGTCGCAATGCCCACGCGAATCGTCCCGACCGGATCTCCTGCCGCGCCAACTTATCCAACGAAAGGGCTTGCCCCTCCGGCGAGCAATGCAGCAACTCGAAATCGAACGTCTGCGAGTTGGCGAGAAAAAACCCTGTGACGGTGAACAGATCCAAGCCGGACACGTACAATTCCGTCACGCGCAAAACCGCGTCCAGGTCGCGCTGGTCCGCAATGTCCCGCCGAAACTGTTCGAGCGCGGAGAAGAGGCCCAAAAAATCCCCGGTGCAGGCGTCTCGCTGTTGGAGTTTGCCGACGCCCGTCTTCAGGAACTCAGGATAAACCGACTCGTAATTCACTTGGCTTGAGGTTGGACCACCGCATCGGTTTTCAAAAACGTTTCCTGGACCACATCGATCTGTTGGTCAACCGATCGCATAACCGATTCCAGAATGTCGGCGCTCAGGCCCACCCGCTCCCAGGCCTTGGCGTTCAAAGGCGGCACAAACCGTTCCCCGGAATTCCCCATCTGCATGGCATGCACCAGGTAATCCGCGAGATGCACCAGCGAACTCTCCAGTTGATAAACCCCGCCCGACATCGGCGTATGATGATAGGCCACCGCATGGACCAAGTTGGGCGGATATTGCCAGGCCCGCATCATGGCTTCGCCGATCTGCGCGTGATCGAAATCCAGGACTCTAACCTCGGCCTCGCGCAGGAGAAGTCGACCGCTCTGGTAACACTGGAAGACCTCGATGGCCTTCTCGGGGGCTTTCGAATAGAGCACCAGGCGTCCCAGATCGTGTAACAACCCCGCCACAAAGAATTTCTCCGCCTTGGGGGTTTGCCGCGCTATCGCCAGACAACGCGTGGCAATCCCGCACGCCAATGAGTGCTTCCAGAATGATTCCATGTTCACCAACTCGGCGGAAATGCCGTCGAACACCTCCACCACGCTCGACGCCAGAATCAAATCCTGGACCTGCTGAATTCCAATCAGACTCACCGCCTCGGAGACCGTCTCCAGACGATTGGGAAAACCGAAGAATGAACTATTGCCCAGGCGCAATAATCGGGCGGTCAGGGCGGGATCCTTCTCGATGACTTCTCCCAAGTCGGCCAGCGTGCTGCTCGGGTTGTTGAGCACGGTTTCAATCTCCGCGATTACCCCGGCATACGAACCGAGGCTCGGAATGCCGTTCACCAGATTTTGAATGGTCATTTTCATGGTCGACACGTCTATTTGCCCAATATCTGCCTGGCTTTACGTCGCAACATCAGATCGAAAACGTCTTTCTGGACCAGGTTATTCTCGATCGGCTCCCAAAAGGCGGCTTTCAACTCTTCGCTGATCTGGGCCAGCATCCCGGGAGGCAGTTGCTCCAGGATATCCGGCGGGTCCTCCGGACCATCGCAGGCCTGGACCTGGATTTCAGGGATCCCCCAGGCGTTGAGCACATCGATCTGACGCTCCGTTAAGGCGCAGCCCGACGGGATCAGAAGCATGTTGTCCATGTTCCGCACGTCGGTGGTCACGATCATGCCCACTTGCAGCGCTTCGAGCTTCACATTTGGCATTCGGCTTTGTTCCAGGCTTGGCTGCGATAACCAGAGCAGAACACACCTGCCCAGGGAACACGGCTTGCTCCCGCTCCGCGCTTTCGCCCTTCACACTGGCTTATCGGCGGGTTGCCGCCAAACTTGAGACTGCTTTCTTGCTCCCCCGCTCCCTCCCCGCCGGATCGCCCGGCGCGGGGCTTCGATTCGATCCGCCAAAATATGTGAAACAATAGCCAAGCAATGTTGAGCCATTATCCAGGCGCGACGGAATCCTTATAGAATATGGCATGGTCTCGAAACAGACACGGGCGAGTGGTCGCAACATTTCTTGTCTTGCTGGCATCGCTAATCGCCTCTCGCGGCGCCGAGATGATCAAGAATAGCGCGTGTCTGGAATGCCATGGCGACAAAACCCTCACCAAAACCAATGCCGCCGGAAGAGAAGTCTCGCTATTCATGGACGCGGCGATACTCGCGGGCTCCGTCCATAAGACCAACACGTGCGCCGCTTGTCATGCCGATTTGACAGCCAAGCATCCCGACGACAATGTGGCGGCCAGACCGGTGGCCTGCTCGAAATGCCACGAAAAGCAATCCGAGACCTACGGCGCCAGCGCGCATGGCCTTGCCCAAGCCAAAGGCCAGCAGGCCGCGGCTGGGTGCGCGGACTGCCATGGCGCTCACAACATCCTACCGCCGGGCTCCCCGGCCTCCCCGCTTCATTTCTCCCGTCTGGCCGAAACCTGCGGCGCCTGCCATGACCAGGTCGCTAAGGACGTCGAACAGAGCGTACACGGCAAAGCCGTCGCCGCCGGACATCGCGAAGCGCCCACCTGCACCGACTGTCATTCCGAGCACCAGATCCAAACCCTCAAGAGTACCTCCCCTTTGAAGATCTCCGCGGACGTCTGCAGCAATTGCCACGCCTCGGAGCGCCTCAACACCAAGTACAACCTTCCGCCGGACCGCGTGAAGACTTTCTTCGAGAGCTACCACGGCTTGGCTGCGCAATACGGCTCAACGCTGGCCGCCAACTGCGCCAGTTGCCACGGGGTCCACAAGATCCTGCCCTCCAATGACCCGGCCTCCACCATCTACAAGACGAATCTCGTGGAGACTTGCGGCAAGTGCCATCCCGGGGCGACCGAGAATTTCGCGCAGAGCAAGGTCCACGTGGACGCCAGCTCGATCGTCGCCGGCACCAAGCCGGGCGAGCAAATCAATTGGTGGGTGCGACGCGTCTATCTGGTGCTCATCGTGGCGACCATCGGATTCATGCTGGTTCACAACCTCCTGGTATTCGCGAAGAAGGTGAGCGCGCGTTATCGCGCCGCCAACCTGGTGGTGGTCCGTATGGATCTTTCGCAGCGCCTCCAACACTTTACGCTGGCGACCAGCTTTATCGCGCTCGCCATTACCGGCTTCGCCCTGAAATTCCCGGACTCCCCCATCGCCAGGCTGCTGGGCGCTAACGAGATGTTTCGGGGCTGGAGCCATCGCGTCGCGGGCATCGTGCTCCTTTTGGCCGGCGTCTATCACCTCATCTACCTCCTGACCCGGGAAGAAGGCCGTCAGTTGCTCCGCGACTTCTTGCCCAGCAAGAAGGATCTTGCCGACTTGACCGGCAGTGTCCGCTACTTGAGCGGGTTGAGTCAGGACAAACCGCGCATGGGCCGATTCGGCTACGCGGAGAAGATGGAGTATTGGGCAGTTATCTGGGGCACGTTCTTGATGGGGGCGACCGGCCTGGTCATCTGGTTCAAAATGGACGTCACCCGGTTCCTGCCACGATGGGCAGTGGATGTCGCCCTGACCATCCACTATTACGAGGCGATCCTCGCCTGCCTGGCGATCGTGGTGTGGCATTTCTACCACGTCATTTTCGATCCGGACGTTTATCCCATCAATTGGGCCTGCTGGAATGGCAAAGTGTCCAAACACTGGCAGGAGGAAGAGCATCCTCTGGACCCAGCCGGCCGCGCGAGTCCGCAAACCGGCGCGGAGGCTAACACGCGCGCGACATCCGGACGAGGCTCCAGCTCCCAGCCGCTCCCCAAAGCTTAATCGATTACCTCCAGCGTCCGAGCCAGCTCGGCGTCCGTGTTGTAAAAATGGGGGGAGAGGCGAATGTATTTTTGCCCAGCCCGGTCGACGCGCAGGGAGGTCATAATATTGGCCGCCGTTAACTTTTGGTGCAGCGGCGACAAGTCTTTCCCCGGTTGGAAAAACGACGTGATGCCTCCGGCGTTGACCGGGGAGACGTCGGCATGGAGAACCTGATAACCTTTGCCTTGCAAGGCGCTGGTCAGGAAAGACCGCTTGCGCAGCAATTCAGTCGAAATGTTCTCTAACCCAACCTCAAGGATTAACTCGATGGCGGTGATGAGGCCCACTAAGCCCAGAAGGTTGTAGGTGCCCGCTTCGTACTTGTGCGCGCCTTGGCGCAAGATCAGTTGTTCCTGAGCTACAAAATCGGGACATTTCACGTTATTCCAGCCGTAAACCGGCGGACGGATTTGATCCTGGATGGGCCGACGCACGTACATGAGCCCGGAGCCGCAAGGGCCCAGCAGCCACTTATGCGCGTCGGCTGCCATCATATCAACCAGCTCCATGCTAAAGGGAAAGGCCCCAAGCGTCTGGATGCCGTCGAGGCAAAAAAGAATGTGGCGCTCCCGCAAGGCCTTGCCGATAGCCTGGTAGTCGATGCGATAACCACTGACGAAATGGCACGATGCGAGGGCGACGAGGCGTGTGTTTTCGTCCACTTGGCCCAAGACGTCCATCGGCCGAATCAGGCCGAGCCCTCGCGTGTTCATCAGCCGCACCTCGACCCCCTGCTCGGCCAGCGCCATCCACGGATAAACATTGGACGGATAATCGTCAAAATAGACCAGGATATTGTCGCGCCGCCGGAACTTCAGGCCGCTGGCGAAGAAGCTCAACGCCAACGAGGTAGGCCCCACCAGAGCCACTTCGTCGGGCTCGCAATTCAAGAGCTGCGCCCCCGCTTTGCGCCCTCGTTCGAGAATCGCCGGGTAAACGAATTGCTCCTGGTCCCCAGTGGCGCAGCTCAAGGCATATTGAGACACGGCCTCGGCCACCCGCCGTGGGAGCGGGCAATCTCCCGCGTGCGCCAGAAATATTTTCTCCCGGACCACTGGAAATTCGTAGCGGCGCAGCTCTTCGTTCGCAAGGATCTCAGCCAAGTTCATGGCGTAGCTATACCGGGTTTCCGGCGGCGCGTCCAGTCCGGTTCTCCCGCCCTCAGGGGCCGATGGCTCTCTGGATATCCTGAAAGTGGCCTATCCAGAATTGAACAACATGAATCGCAATACAGATCACAATCACGAGGTAAACCAAAATCGGCACCCACCGGCTCAGCGCGCGCAGCTTGCTCGACCCCTCCTCTTGGTAATAAGTGTGGAGCCGCCTCAAGGTGTCATCGAGTTGGCCGCTGATCTCGCCGGTCGCATATTGGCTGGCGAACAACTCGGGGAAAAGGCCCGAGGCGCTCAGGGCTTCGGCGGGGGTGACGCCTCCATCCACGGCGGGGCGCCAGCCCAGCACGGCGCGACGGAGCGCGGGCGAACCGCATGCGGCGGCCGCCATCTCCCATGCCTCGATGATGGTCACACCAGCGCTCAGCAACGCTTCGAGGGCCGCTGCCAACCGTCCCAAAGCCAGGCAACGTCGAGCGCTCCCCAGCACGGGCACGGGACGTAACAACGCTTCGATGACCGCTCGCCAACGCTCGCCGTGCTTGCTCTGCGTCGAGTAGATCACGATCGCAATCAGGCCGTACAGAGGGATCAGGATGCCGAAGGTCTGAAGCAAGTAATGCGCCGCATCCCCGCTCAGGAAGAGCTGCGGGAAGGGCGTGATGAAAATAAAAAAATGGAAGAGAAAAACGGGATAGGCCAGATCGGCAATCATCTGCCGCAACAGTCGGGTGCGCTCAGCGTAATACTCGCCCAGCAGTCGGAAGCACGAATCCAACCGCCCGCTCTTCTCCCCTGCCTGTATCAACGCAATGTCGAACTCCGGCAACCACGGCCGGTCCAGATGCTGTAAGGACTCGGAAAAGGTAAACCCGCTAGTCAGCCGCCCGATCACTTCGCGAAGCGGCGCCTGGTAGGATCGGGCCGGAGGCTTGGCTTCTAGATGGCCCAGCGCCTGAACCAGCCCCAGACCGGCGGCGGTAAGCTGGGCGAGCTGATGATAAAACTCAGCCCGCCGCGAAAATTGGCTGGGCGCGAAGAGAATCGCCATAGTTAAGCCTCCCAGTGATCACACCAGAGAGCGAGAACCAAAAAAAGCCCCGCCGTCGCCCCAGACGAAAGGCCATTCGCAAAAGGACATAACCACCCCTAGCCAATTCCTTGGCCTTAACCTCCCGACCGTCAACGACGGCTGGACAACTGACCCACCTCCCAAGAACTCTTAGACGGCAACGCGGTCCAAGCGGGCCTTCAGGTCCCGCTTACTGCGCAAGCCGACGAATTGCTCGACGACTTGACCTTTATCAAGAATTAGCAAAGTGGGTATGTTTTGAACCCCATACTGACTCGCCAGCGCTTGGTGCTCATCGACATTGACCTTGCCGAACCGCACCCGGCCGTCGTACTCAGTGGCCAATTCATCCAGAATAGGCGTCAGCG
>Ga0316217_10000283_pt1 | contig 74588 bp, 66 predicted proteins | sample 1anoAmetaG_FD_203633 | JGI IMG/M metagenome (GOLD analysis project Ga0316217, IMG submission 203633) | Freshwater microbial communities from Trout Bog Lake, Wisconsin, USA - 1anoA | ecosystem: Environmental > Aquatic > Freshwater > Lake > Hypolimnion/Profundal zone | place: USA: Wisconsin... | reverse complement strand
TCCTGCCCGCGCAGGCTCCTGTGGCGCTGGCCGGCGCGCACGCTCCCGCCGCTGCCGTCGAGGACAGCAGCAAGGCGCTGAACACGATCTTTCAGGACTACTGGGAAGACGTGCTGCAGCACAACCCGGAGATGGCCTCCGCGCTGGGCGACAAGCGGTATAACGACCAGATCTCCGACTACTCCGTGAAGGCCTATAACGATGGGTTGGAGCGCCAGCAGGGCTTTCTGCTGCGGCTGGCCGCCATCGATCCCGCCGGGCTCACGGCGCAGGAGAAGACCAGCCGCGACCTGCTGATGCGCAGCTTTACCGAGAACGCCGAGGCGGCGGAGTTCAAGACGTGGGAGATGCCGTTGAACCAGATGGGCGGCATCCATACCGAGTGGCCGCAACTGGTGGCCGAGCTGAGCTTCACCTCCGTGAGGGACTACGACGACTGGATCGCCCGCCTGCACGCGATTCCGCGGGCCTTCAGCCAGGTGACGGAGAATATGTCCATCGGCGTGGAAGACCAGCGCGTGCCGCCGAAATATCTGCTGGAAAAAGCGCTCGTGCAGGTGAAGGAGTTGGCCGGGCAGAAGCCGGAAGACTCGCCGCTGGCGCTGCCGCTGAAGAAGTTTCCCGCCTCGGTTCCGGCGGCCGATCAGGAGCGGATCAAGACGGAGATGCTGGCCGCGATCGGCAAGGAAGTGCTGCCGGCCTACCAGCGGTTTGCGCGCTTTCTTGAGGCCAGCTACGTTCCCGCCGGGCGCGAAAAGCCCGGCGTTTCCGCGCTGCCCGATGGCGCAAAGTATTATGCGTATCTGATCCGCCGCACCACGACCACGAACCTGACGGCGGAGCAGATTCACCAGATCGGCCTGGACGAGGTGAAGCGCGACGAGGCGGAGATGCTGGGGATCGCGCAGAAGCTGGGCTTTGCCGACGTGAAGAGCTTCCGCGCCAGCCTGAAGACGAATCCCAAAATGAAGGCCGCGTCGGCGGCGGCGCTGCTGGACGCCTATCGCGGCTACCTGGGGCCGATGCAGGCAAAGCTGCCGCAGCTTTTCGGCCGGCTGCCCAAGGCGAAGTTTGAGGTGGCCGCGGTTCCCAGCTACCTGGAGAAGAACTCCGCGCCCGCGTATTACCAGGGAGGCGCGCCGGACGGCAGCCGGCCGGGACGGCTGTTTATTGACACTTACGACGCCACCAACCGCAACCTGTACCAGGTGGAGGACATTGCCTACCACGAGGGCCTGCCCGGCCACCATCTGCAGATTTCCATTGCGCAGGAGATGGAGGGCCTGCCCACCTTCCGCAAGCACGAGCACTACACGGCCTACACCGAGGGCTGGGGGCTCTACGCCGAGCGGCTGGGCAAGGACGTGGGCTTCTACCAGGATCCGTATTCGGACTACGGACGGCTGGAGGGTGATATCTGGCGCGCCATCCGCCTGGTGGTGGACACCGGCGTCCACTCCGAAGGCTGGACCCGCGAGCAGATGGTCCAGTACTTCCACGATCACTCGAATATCGACGAGCCCAGCATCCAGGCCGAGGTGGACCGCTACATTGCCACGCCCAGCCAGGCGCTGGCTTACAAGATCGGCCAGCTCAAGATTCTGGAGCTGCGCGGCCGCGCGCAGAAGGCGCTGGGCGCGAAGTTCGACATCCGCGCCTTCCACGACCAGGTGCTGGACTCGGGCGCCTTGCCGCTGGACGTGCTGGAAGCGCGGATTGATGCGTGGATCGCGCAGCAGAAGCCGGCGGTTCCGTAGGCCTAAAAGCCGACGAATGCGCCGATTTCAGCGGCTTATACGCATTGATTCAGCAGAAATGGGACGAGAAAATCCGGCAGGCTTATACTTGAAAGAAAAGCACACTTCATTCAAGTGCAAGCCTGCCGGATTCATCCTTCCGAAATTGGCAGTTTCAGGCCAGTTTTGTCAGCTTATAGCTGCTCTTGTACTGTTTTGTTCGCCTCTGGACGCACATCCTTTCATGAGAAGACGCTGACGGACCGTACAGTAAGCCAATATCCTCTCATGGTATTCTGAACAGTTCCTATAGGCGACTTGTCTGCTCGCCGCCCCATTTCAGTTGCCCGTGCAGCCACTGCATCGGCTGGAGAAGATAGCATGAAGCGTTTGTTTGTTCTGGCATTACTCATTTGCGCCTCCGCGTGCGGCCTGTACGCGCAGGTCGTCGATACAACAGTTTGCGACATTCTCAAGAATCCGGTGTCGTTCAATGGCAAGTTGGTTCGCATCAAGGGCACGGTTACGGCCGGGTTCGATCAGTTTGTGGTGAAGGACGTGAGCTGCGCCCAGGACGTGAACGCGATCTGGCTGGCCTACCCGGAGAAGAGCAAGGCGAAAGCCGGCCCGGCGGCGGTTGTGGAGATGCAGCCGGCGCGCAATTTCGCAGGCACGGTGGTGGCCACGGCGCGGACGCCGGTCACGCTGGACAAGGGCGGGGACTTCAAGAATTTCGATTCCCTATTGGCGACGCCCCACGAGCACGGGAACGGCATCTGCTTTGGATGCGGGCGCTATGAAGTGTCTGCGACGCTGGTGGGCCGGATTGACGGCGTGGCCAACGCCGCCCTGGCGCGCGATGCGACAGGCAGGATCACCGGCCTGGGCGGCTTCGGCAACATGAACGCATACCCCGCGCGCCTGGTGCTGCAGTCGGTCTCCGGCGTCACCTCCAAGGAAATCGACTACTCGAAGACCGACTACATGAAGGGCAAAGCGGTGTACAAGGGACCCACGACCGTGATGTCTTCGCATACCGTGATTCAGGACCCCCTGTTCACCTTGCAGCAGTTCGCACAGGGTCTGGGAGGCGCCACGGGTGGGGCCGATATTCAGCGCGCCGCCGAAGCATACGGCCCGCATGGCTCGCACGTTGGCGTCAACGTCGCCATCTCCTACAACACCACAAACGAAGTCTCAGACAAGCTGGAAGCGCAGAGCGGGCAGGATTCTCCGGACGGAGTGATCTACAATTGCGCCTTTAACCATAGCCGTTTGGAAGGCGATGCGCTGATTCTGGCCCTGGTCCATATTGGAAAGCACGCCGCGGATATGCGCGCGCCCCTGCCGGGAGCCGCGCAGGCCAACCTCTATGCCAATGAATACAACTCCTGGATCATTACGGCGGAAGTGGCCGCGATCAACCGTCAGAATTCTCTGTCGCTGCCTGGCGGCTATGAGATCTGGAACACGGAGTGGGCGAATGACAATCCAACCGATCATGTGAACGATGGCGTCACGGGCTACCTTACCAAGGAAGCGTTCCTGATCAAGTAACTCCGCGCCGGCATTGCCCTGGGGTCCCGCGCCGCCTGGCCGGGACCCCAGACCGCATCCGGGCATCCATGCGCGTATCGTTCAACATGGATCCGCGCAACGAATCCAGCACAAGGAAAAGGAAAATCATGGCGGAAATAGCCGTAGAAGCCACAGAAGTACCTGCGCAATTGCCGCAGGTCCGCATAGCCGTACTGGGCGCAGGCAAGATGGGGGGCATTCTGGTGCAGGCCTTCCTGAAGCAGAACCTGTTTGCACCCGACCAGATTCACGCCACCGTGGGACACGCCGAGCGGGCGCTCGCGCTGAGCACGCAGTGGGGCGTGGACGTGAGCACCAACAACCTGGAAGCGGCCAGCAAGGCCGACCTGATCCTGATCGGCGTCAAGCCGTTCCAGGTGCCGGACCTGATTGCGGAGATTCGCCCCGCGCTGACGGCGAAGAAGACCCTGGTTTCGTTTGCTGCATCGGTGAAGACCCGCGCCATTGAAGAAGCGGCGGGGTTGGAGATCGCCGTGGTCCGCGCCATGCCCAACACGCCCTCGGCGCTGGGGGCGGGCGCCGCAGCCCTGTGCCGCGGGCGCTTTGTTTCCGCCGAACAGATGGAACTGGCGCAGCGCATGTTTGAAACCGTGGGCCGCGCGGTAGTGGTGGACGAGAAGCACATGGACGCCGTCACCGGGCTCTCCGGCTCCGGACCGGCGTACATTTACATCATCATCGAAGCGCTGGCCGAGGCCGGCGTGAAGGTGGGACTGCCCCGCGAGACGGCTACGCAACTGGCCGCGCAAACCGCCTTTGGCGCCGCCAAGATGGTGCTGGAAACCGGCTATCATCCCGCATTGTTGAAGGACGCGGTGACAACTCCGGCCGGCTGCACCATCGACGGCATTCTGGAACTGGAAGAAGGCGGGCTGCGGGTGACGCTGATCAAGGCCGTGATGCGGGCGACGGAGCGGGCCAAGCAACTGGCGGCGGGCTAGGGACAGTGGTCAGTTGTCAGTGGTCAGTTGTCAGTGGCGAATTGAGGGTTGTGGTTTCCCGGGTCCTGGAGGCGGGACCTGGGGCGCCCGGCCCGCAAGTTTGCTAACTCGCCCTGCCGATCTGCTACCCTGCTGACTTGACCCTTCAACGTCCAACCTGGCTCCCTGCTTATCTGCCGGAACTCGACGGGCTGCGCGGCCTGGCGATTCTGGGGGTGGTCCTCTACCACTGCAATCCCCGGCTGGTGGGCACATGGATTCACTACGGCTCGCTGTGGGGCTGGTCGGGAGTGATTGTCTTCTTCACGCTGAGCGGTTTTCTGATTACGTCAGGCCTGCTGGGAGCGCGCGACAAGCCGCATTACTTTCACAACTTTCATGCGCGCCGGGCGCTGCGCATCTGGCCGGTGTACATCCTGCTGCTGGCAGTGGTGTACCTGGAGGCGCCGTGGTTCATTGGGCCGACGGTATGGGATGCCGTCAGGACCGCGCCGTGGCTGGCCTACATCTTTTTTGTGCAGAACCTGTTTCACCTGGCCCTGCCGCCGGCCATTGCGCCCACCTGGGCGCTGGGCATCGAGGAACAGTACTACTTTTTGTGGGCGCCCGCGGTGCGCTTTCTGCGCAGGCCCTGGATGCTGGCGTCGGTTTTGTGCACCGCGCTGATTGCGTCGCCGTTGCTGCGCCATGCAAACCTGCACTGGATGACGCCGACGAACACGCTGATTCACCTGGATGGAATCGTGCTGGGCAGCCTGCTGGCGCTGGCGATGTATACGCTGCCGCTGAGCCGCCGCGCCTGGCTTTGGCTGGGGCTGGGCGGCTTTGCGCTGGGCATTGGCGCGGCCGCCACCGTGGCCGGCGGGACCGCTTTTTTGGATTCCGCACTGGCCGTGTGCTTTGCCGGCGCGATGGTGACCGCGATTGCCTCCAGCGGCGCGCGCAATCCGCTGAACGCGCTGCTGCGCCGCGGACCGCTGGCCTTTTACGGCCGCATAAGCTACGGGCTCTACATGGTCCACATTTCGGTCTTTATCTTTTTCGGCTGGTTCGATCTGCGGATGGACCCCTACGGCACGGCCGGCAACCTGGCGGTGGTGGCCTTCCGTCTAGCCGCAAGCACCGCCGTGGCCACCGCGCTCTGGTACGGATTCGAGTCGCAGGTTCTGAAGCTCAAGCGGTATTTCTAGGGCCTGAGTCTAGAGTTCTTGAAAAATGAGCGAAAGAACAAACGCAGATTCTTCGCTCACCCCCCCGAACTGAAAAGCGTTCGGGGCCCCGTTCACTCAGAATGACAGCCTCTGCTTTTTTGAAGGATGTCTCTGCTTTTTTTGAATCACAGCCTCTTTTTTTACGTGAATTTCAGAGACTGGACACCAGAGCACTTCAGGCCTTCAGTTGCGCAGACCAGTCGGGATGCGGGTCGAGTCCGGGCGAATCGCTTCTAGTGCCAGCGCCCGACAATGACAAACAGCGCCATGAAAAACAGGGCGATGGTCGGCGCCGCCGATTGCTGGTTGCGCACCCGGTAGACGCTTGCAGCCGCGGTCAGCAGCGCAAGTCCCACGGCTGCCAGCCGCACCAGTTGAGCGTGCAGCACGGGGTCAACCGGCGCCACCAGGGCCAGCGCCGCCGCAATCTCAAACAGCGCGACAATCAATTGCAATTCGTACGGCAGGCCGGCGAAGCCATGCGCCTGCGCGACAGGGTTCTCTGTTCTTTTCCGCTTAAAAGAAAATATCCTGATGAAGCCGGCACACAGGAACACGACAGCCACAAAAAACTCTGCAAACTGATCCAGACTGTTCATCGTTCCGCTCACCTCTTTCATTGCGCGCTGCCGTGGCCGGCAGCAGGCGTGGGTGTGGGGCGCAGCGATACCAAGGGCCCATGAGATGAGGAAAACATGAAGACCGCGTGAAGTCCATGAAGACGCGTAAGGATTGTGAAGATACTTTTGCGGGGCAGGCTGGGCAGATGGTATTGCGGGGCAGGCTGGGCCGTTTAGCGGGGCCAGCGCCCGACAATCACGAACAGGGCCAGGAGAAACAGCGAGACCGCGGGCGCGGCCTCCTCGTGGCGGCGGAGATGATAGATGCCGGCGCAGACCATCAGCAGCGCCAGGCCACCGGCCGCCAGACGAACCGGAAGATGCTCGGGGCACAATGCGCCCGGCGTCAGCACGCCCAGGGCTCCTGCGATCTCTGCCGCGGCGATGGCGGCTGCCTGCCCGCGCGACACGCCGACCTGGCCGCCTTTGGTCCGCTGCTCAACCCTTTTCACCAGCCGGTCATAGGCAAAGAGCTTGCTGGCTCCGGTAAACAGGAACACGCCCGCCAGCAAAATCTGCGCAATCCAAAGCAGACCGTTCATCGTTCCAACTGCCCCCTTGCACACAACCCGGCGTTCTCCCCGCAAGCAGCCGGGCCTTTGCCAGAAATCGATTGAACCCCGGAAGCGAGGTCCCTGTCAAGAGCGTAACTGCACAGCGCGGGACGGGAGATTTCGCTAAAAAGGAGTGGAGTCTATCGTCCCACAAACTGGTTTTCTGTCTCACCCGCGTGTGACATCAATCACCCATAACCGGCACCAATGGCTGCTAGGCTTTTCATAGCACGCAATTGGTATCTTGCGAGGTGCGCCATGGTCGAAAATTCAGGCAGTGAAACAGCAAGCACAGGCCCCCTGAGCCCGGAACTGCTGGCTAAAATGAACGCCTACTGGCGGGCCGCCAACTATCTCTCGGTGGGCCAGATCTACCTCAAGGACAATCCGCTGCTGGAGCGGCCGCTCACCCTGGACGACGTGAAGCCGCGGCTGCTGGGCCACTGGGGCACCACGCCGGGGCTCAACTTCCTCTACGTGCACTGGAACCGGCTGATCCGCGAGCGCAACCTGAACATGCTTTACATCATCGGCCCTGGACACGGCGGTCCGGGGCTGGTGGCCAACACCTACCTGGAAGGCTCCTACTCGGAAATCTATCCGCACATCGAGCAGAACAAGGACGGCATCAAGCGCCTCTTCCGGCAGTTCAGCTGGCCCTATGGCATTCCCAGCCACGTGGCCCCGGAGACGCCGGGATCGATCCACGAGGGCGGCGAACTGGGCTACTCGCTGGTGCACGCATACGGCGCGGCGTTCGACAATCCCGACCTGATCGTGGCCTGCGTGGTGGGCGACGGCGAGGCGGAGACGGGACCGCTGGCGACAAGCTGGCACTCGAATAAATTTCTCAATCCCCTGACCGACGGCGCGGTGCTGCCGATTCTGCATTTGAACGGTTACAAGATCGCCAACCCCACGGTGCTGGCGCGGATTCCTCATGCCGAGCTGGAAGATCTGATGCGCGGCTACGGCTACGAGCCGTTCACGCTGGAGGGCGATGACCCGGCTATCCTGCACCAGCAGGCGGCGGCGGTGTTCGACACCATGCTGGACCGCATCGCCGCTATCCAGAAGGCCGCGCGCGAAGACGGCTCCACGGCGCGCCCGGCCTGGCCCATGCTGATCCTGCGCACGCCGAAGGGTTGGACCGGACCGAAATTTGTGGACGGCAAGCCGGTGGAGAACACCTGGCGCGCCCACCAGGTGCCGCTGGACCAGATCTTCGAGAAGCCGGAACACCTGCGCCAGTTGGACGAGTGGATGCGCAGCTACAAGCCCGAGGAACTGTTCGACGAAAAGGGGAAATTCCGCGCGGAACTGGCGGAGATTGCGCCCAAGGGCAGGCTGCGCATGGGCATGAACGAGCACGCCAACGGCGGCCTGCTGCTGAAGCCGCTGAAGATTCCCAACTTCCGCGAATTTGCCGTGAAGATCGAAGGCCGCGGCCAGCACGACGTGGAGTCCACACGCGTACTGGGCCGCCTGCTCCATGCTGTCATGGAAGACAACAAGGAGCAGAAAAACTTCCGTGTCTTCGGTCCCGACGAGACCGCCTCAAACCGTCTGGGCGACGTGATTACCGGAACCGGCAAGGCCTGGATGGCGGAGACGCTGCCGGTGGACGAAAACCTGTCGGAGACCGGTCGGGTGATGGAAGTACTGAGCGAGCACATGTGCCAGGGCTGGCTTGAGGGCTACCTGCTGACCGGCCGCCACGGCTTCTTCTCCTGCTATGAAGCGTTCATTCACATCATCGATTCAATGGCCAACCAGCACGCCAAGTGGCTGAAGGTCACGCGGGGGATTCCCTGGCGCAAACCGATTGCGTCGCTCAACTATTTATTAAGTTCACTGGTTTGGCGGCAGGACCACAACGGCTTCTCGCACCAGGACCCGGGCTTTATCGATCACCTGCTCAACAAGAAGGCCGACGTGGTGCGCATCTATCTGCCACCCGACGCCAACACGCTGCTCTCGGTTTCCGACCACTGCCTGCGCAGCCGCAACTACATCAACCTGATCGTGGCCGGCAAGCAGCCCGCGCCGCAGTGGCTCACCACCGACGAAGCCATTGCGCACTGCACGACGGGACTGGGCGTGTGGCCGTGGGCCTCGAACGATGCGGGCAAGCCCGAAGTGGTGATGGCCTGTTGCGGCGACGTGCCCACGCTGGAAACCCTGGCCGCCGTTTGCCTGCTGCGGGACAAAGTGCCCGACCTGCGCATCCGCGTGGTCAACGTGGTGGACCTGATGGCCTTGCAGCCCACCTCAGAGCATCCGCACGGGCTGCCCGACGAGGACTTCGATCAGCTCTTCCCGGTGGGCGTGCCCGTCATCTTTGCGTTCCACGGGTATCCCTGGTGCATTCACCGCCTGACGTACAGGCGGCACAATCACGACAACATCCACGTGCGCGGCTACAAGGAAGAGGGCACAACCACCACGCCCTTCGACATGTGCGTGCTCAACAACATCGACCGGTTCCAGTTGACGCTGGACGCCATCAAGCGCGTACCGCGGCTGGCTGCGCAAGCCGATGCGGCCGAGCAGTGGTACTCCGAACAGATTCAACGGCACAAGTTGTACGTGGCCGAAAACGGCGACGACCTGCCCGAGATCAAAAACTGGCGCTGGCCGAAAGAGCTAAGTTCCTGCTAACTCCGCGCACGCCGCGGCTAACTGACTAGAGCATTTTCGATTCACATGTTGACGCTTGGAGATTGTGGAAGGTGGCTTTTTCTTGAGGAAAAAGCCACTTGGCTTCAAGGATTCTGTAAAGAGCAGAATCGAAAATGCTGTAACCCGCTGATTCATTCAGCATAACTTCGAGGTGCTTTTTTATGTCGTCTTTGCCTGTACTGGTTTTGAACAGCGGTTCCTCTTCCATCAAGTTTTCAGTCTACGAGGCCGGCAACGGCGAACGCGCCAAGCTTGTTGAGGGCGCGGTCGACGGCATCGGCACCGACCAGGGAAAGTTCTGGATCAAGGATGCCGACGGCAAGAAGCTGGTGGATCAAACCCCGGCTCTACCCACGCGCGCGGTTGCCTTCAAGCTGGTGGCCGACGCGCTGCACTCCGGCGCCTTCCCTGTCCCGACGGCCATTGGCCATCGCATGGTTTGCGGCGGACCGACGGTGCAGGAGAACCAACTCATCACGCCTGAACTGGTGGACGAGATGGAGAGTTACACGGCCTTTGCGCCGCTGCACACGCCGATCGCCTGCTACATCATGCGCGAGTCGCTGCGGCTGTTTCCCGGCGTGCCGAATTTTGTGTGCCTGGATTCCTACTTCCATCGCACCATGCCGGAAGTGGTCAGCCATATGCCCATCCCGGAGGAATACTCCGCCATGGGCGTGCGGCGCTACGGAGCGCACGGCATCTCCTACGAGTCGATCGTGCACCAGTTGCAGCCCAACGTGCCGGAGAAACTTATCGTGGCCCACCTGGGCAACGGCGCTTCGATCAGCGCCATACGCGGCGGCAAGTGCCTGGATACATCGATGGGCCTGACGCCCACCGGCGGCATCATCAGCGGCACGCGCACGGGCGACATCGATCCCGGCGTCTTGCTGTTTATCCTGCGCAAGATTGCAGAGACGGCCCAGAGCGCAACCGAAGCCGCCGACAAGCTGGAAGTGGTCGCCAGCAAGAAGGCGGGGCTGCTGGGCGTGAGCAATCTCTCCAACGACATGCGCGACCTGCGCGACGCCATCAAGGAAGGCAACGCCAAGGCGCGGCTGGCCGTGGACAAATTCACCTGGACCATCGCCAAGTGGATTGGCAGCTTTGTGGCGGAGTTGAACGGGCTTGACATGCTGGTCTTCACCGGCGGCATCGGCGAGAACGATATCGCCTCGCGCGCGGAGATCTGCGCAGGCCTTAGCGCGCTGGGCATCGTGCTCGATGCGGAACGGAACAATGTGCGCGGCGAAGCCACCATCTCCGCCGCTAACTCGCCCGTGACCGTGCGCGTGATTCCGCCGGCGGAAGATTTGATTATTGTGAATCACGTGGTGCGGCTGCTGGCGCAGTAGGCAGCAGCAGCAATTCAGTTCAGGATGCGCACCACCTAATTCGCATCCTGAACAGATTTTTAATTTATGACGTCGCTGCAGATTTGCCACTATCGGACCACGAAAAGCTCACGTCGCCAGCGGCAATATGGATTTCGGATACCCAGTCAAGGATGTAAAGCGAGTAACAAAGTACGTCCGGGGCGAGAACTTTCACAATCTTCTCCTGCAATACTCTCGGTTCCATTCGGCAAAACTTGAACCAAATGCTTCCTGGATGCCCAAGTATTCTTTCATTCTCCGGAGTCTCGACAGTGCAAAATAGAACTCGATGGAAAAATATCTCGCCGTTACGATAACGGTATCGATCGAGCGGGGCATCATCCGGCAATCCAACTAAAATCGCAACCTCCAACTTCACGATTGCCTGCTCATAATCGTGTGTCATTGCTTTGATCTGCGCGTCATGCAGACCGTTTGGCAACGTATCGTCCAATTCTTCCAGCGTCATTGTGCGTGCCTCGGTAACGCCAGGACTTTCAATTGCTTGCCGAGCTTGGCGAACTCCGGATCGGCAGTCACCAGCGTGGCGCCTGTCCGCAGCGCCAACTCAGCGGCAAAGCAATCGGCCAAGCCTAATTTGTATCGAATGCGCAGGATTGCCGTATTGGTCGCGATTTGCTCGTCTACCGGCACAGCCTCTACGGCTGAGCGTATTTTTTCCATGCACAGTAGAGCCTTTTCCTGGCCAAAATAACGCGCAAGTATATAGAGGACTTCAGTCAGATTGATCACGGATATGCTCAGGTGTGCCCGCCCTGACTTGGCTTGCTTTACCAGATCATCAACAGCATCGGCCCCTGGTGTGTTGCGAAATAGACGTACAAGCGGATTCGCATCCAGCACATATTCTTTCACAGAAATTCCTCAAACTTGGCATCCTCGCGTTCTCGTTCTTTACGCTTCTCTTCCATCCACCACGCCTCAACATCTTCCTCAACATGGCTCAAGCATCCACGAAGAGCCAGAAGTGCGTCATAGGGGTTGAGAGTGAGCGTAATCTCTCCGTTCCGTTCATTGACTGCAACGCGGGTTCCACCTTTGATTCGCAATTTCTTTCGAATTGAGGCTGGAATCACCACCTGCCCCTTTGAACTGACTGTCGCCATCTGCCCCATAACGTCTTACCTCCAGGTAAGACAAATTGTACGCCCGGCGCAGACCGCGATTCAAGCCGCCAGCCGCTGCGCCGTGCCGCGTGTTCTACACTGGTTGGGTTCCATCCGGAGTCTTCCTTCATGCCTTCTACCGCCGCTCCCGCCGATGCAATACGCCTGCCCTCGCCCGCCCTGCGCCGCTTTGCCTGGGGTGTGCTGGCATACTTCATCGCCGTCATTCTGTGGGGCACGCTGGTGCGCGCCACCGGCTCGGGAGCCGGCTGCGGCAACCACTGGCCGCTGTGCAACGGCACCGTCCTGCAGCACTCGGCCAGCGTCAACACGCTCATCGAGTTCACCCATCGCATCACCAGCGGGCTCAGCTTCTTCTCGGTCGTGGGCTTGCTGGCGTGGACCTTCGCCGGCACGGTGCGCGGCCACCTGGCCCGCGCGGCAGCCGTAGCCTCCGTGGCCTTTACCCTGGTGGAGGCAATCCTGGGAGCGCTGCTGGTAAAGCTGGGATACACGGCGCAGAGCCAGTCTCCCATGCGCCCCGCCTTCCTGGCGCTGCACCTCACCAACACCCTGCTGCTGCTGGCCGCGCTCACCCTCACCGCGCACCTGCTCAGCCGCCGCAAGGGTTATCTGCGCGGCTCCATCCGCCTGCGCGCTCCCTTCGGCGCCGTGGTCACGGTGATCATCGTGATGATCGTGGGCGTCACCGGCTCGCTGGCTGCGCTGGGCGACACGCTGTTCCCGGTTTCCTCGCTGGGCGAGGCCTTGACGCAGGACTTCTCCACCTCCAGCGGCTGGCTGGTGCGCTGGCGCTGGACGCATCCCGCCGTGGCGTTTTTCGCCAGCATCTTCCTCATCTGGCTTCTGGTGCGCGCGGCGCAGCGCTCCACGCACTGGGACAATCGCGGCCTCTCCGCGCTGGTGCTGCTGCTGCTGGCCACGGTATATACGCTGGGCGTGCTGGACGTGGTTCTGCTGGCTCCGCTCTGGCTCCAGGTGGCGCACCTGCTGGGCGCGGACACGCTGTGGGCCTCGCTGGTGGTGTTGACGGCAAGGCTGACACTGGTGCCGATTGAAGAGAAATAGCGGAGTTAGCGGTGTTAGCGAAAAGGCCCCTTGCGGGGCCTTTTTCTTTGTGCAAATTTGCAACGAGTGGGTTGTTCCCTGGTACCTGGCGTGATGACTGCGTGGATTGGTCATTCGCCATGGAAAAGCGTGGGCGAGGACGCCCACGCTACAGCCGGCCGGGAGGCCGGCGCTACCTTCCAAAACGTGCGGTTATGGTCCCTGTCTTGACTAGTCCTCAAGCTCGGGGTGGTAGTGGCTCTCCCAGCCCAGGTAGCGCGTGGCGGCTTCGTGCACGGCCCTGGACACATCGCTGAAGTTGGCGGCTACGTGGTGCTCGAAGCCTTCGCGGCAAATGTATTTCAGCAGCTTTTGCAGTTGCGGAATCTCTGCCACGCCCGCGCCGCCGAAGGTCTCAAGCGGATCGTCCGTGAACTTGCCCGCGCCGGTGTAGCCGCGAATGACGCCGCGGCGGTCGTCGGTGGAGTAGCGCGCAAAGCTCATGGCGCCGGCCTTGACGCGGCCCACGCAGGTGCCGAACGTGTTCTCCTTGCCCACCGTACCGGCGATGATCTCCTGGTAGTCCATGCGCACATCCTTGAAGAAGTGCTTGGGCAGGTTGGAGCAGTGGAAGCAGACGCATTTGTCAGGATGCGCGCCGTAGTTGTTGTTCCAGTCCAGCAGAGCCGAGGGCGTGCCTGAAGCCAGGGCCAGCATGTACATGCTGAGCGTGCCGGGCACATCCACCTCGCAGGCCGAGGGAATCAGGTCGTTCGACATCATGCTCATGATGGTGCAGGGCACCACGCCGAAGAATTCCTCGAACGAGGTCCAGCACTGCACGGCGCTGATGGTGACGTTGGTCTGCTTCATCCAGCCGTCGACGACCGCGCCCAGCTTGGCCATCTTGAGCAGCGCGGCCTCGGCGATGCCGGAGGTGCTGACATAGGACTTGATGGCGGCGAGCTTGGCCTGCGCCGCGTCGTCAGTGTCTTTCATGCGGTTGATGCGGCCGAAGATTTCAGACAGATCGATGGTCTCAATGCTGATGCCCGCGGTCTCCAGGATGCGCTCGGAATAGCGCACCGTGTTAAAGGCCGTGGGGCGCGCGCCGATGGAGCCGATGCGCAGATTCTTGAGCCCCTTCACAATGCGGCAGACCGCGGAGAACCACTCGAGGTCGGCCTTGAACTCGGCGGAGTCGAGCGACTCGGTGTGCAACGTGGTGAGCGAGTAGGGAATGCCGTATTGCATGAGGTTGTTGCAACAGCTCATTTTGCCGCAGAAACTATCTCGTCTGGTCGCGATGGTCATGGCGTCGGACCGATCTGGAGTCGCCTGCACCAGCACCGGAACCCTGAGCCCGGAGAGCCGGATGGCGTCCACAATGCCGCGCTCCTCGCCGAAGTTGGGCAGCGTAATGATGATGCCGTCAATCTCTTCCGCGTGCTTTTTGAAGAGCTCCGCGCAGCGCTGCGATTCCGCGTAGGTTTCGACCGCGCCGTGCCGGGACTCCTCCGGGCTCAACACCACGGCCCGCGCTCCCGCCGCCTCAAGAACCGAGATGATTTCATCGCGGCCCGACTTGGCCAGATGACCGGGGAAAAATCCGCGATTGCCGACCACCACGCCAAACGTCATTGCTTTTTGCGTTGCCATTTTCTCTGCTCCTTCAATCCTTTTTAACTGCTGATTTTTCTCGACGACGCCCAGAAATCATTTCATACCCGAATACTCGACGTTTCCGAGCTTTCCCTCGGGGGCCATTGACGCCTGCATCGATAATGTCCTTGCGCCGTCCCTACGGGACTCCGTAACGAACTTATGGAATCCCTTTTCCCCACGCTGAAGCGCGGGGCTAACCAACACTGCGCCTCCGGCGCGTTTGTCCGGACATTGCTTATGCAGTCCTCAATAAAGCATTTGTGCAGTCCTCAATAAAGCAATTATGCAGTCCTCAATAAAGCAATTGTGCAGTCCTCAATAAAGCATTTGTGCAGTCCTCAATAAAGCCCCGGATATTGATGCTCTGCCAGCGGCGCGTGACCCAGTGGGTACCCCGCCCCGCCCTTTCAAAACGTGGACTCATTCGTAGGTCCACAACCCCAGTTCTTATTTTGCGCGTCCGGGCCGGAACTTGACTGTGTAAAAGAGGCCGAGCGCGGCCAGCACGCCGCCCCACCAGATGGGCGTATGCAGGCTGGTCAACTGCACCAGCGGCGGATAACTGCCGGTGGCCAGCTCGAAGACGCCATAGCCGAAGATCATGAATCCATAGATCACCAGCAGCACGCCAATGAAAAACCAGATCTGAATTCCCGAACCATGCATATGTTATTAACTCCCTCCGGGCGTTGCCGGCGAAAAAACTCCCGCTACCAGAAGATGATGTTGAGCGCGACAAAGATGATGACAACGAGAATGGCCCACGTGTATTCGTTTTTGTAGAACGGAACCGGATCTTCTTGGGGAAGCGGCGTTACGCCATAGACCAGCCCTTCCAACTCCGATGCGGGCCGCGGCTTGGTGACCATGCTGACCAGGAAAATCACCAGCGCGGTGAACAGGCAGGCCCATAGCGCGCGGAAGACATTTTCAGCCATCGGTTTGGCCGCGTCAGAAAGCGCGACATAGCGCAGATTCGCGGGATTGAGATGGACCCACACGAACATGCTGACGGAAAAGACGATGCCGAGCAGCAAGCCGAGGAAACCGGCGATCCGGGTGGCGCGCTTCCAGAACATGCCCAGGAGAATGGTGGCCAGCAGAGGCGCGATAAAGATGCTGAACAGGGCCTGCACGTAGTCCATGATGCCGTGCGCGTGCTGGACCAGATAGCCGGCGCCGATGGAGATGGCCACGCCGAAGACGATCGATAATCGGCCCACCATCACGTAGTGGCTGTCCGTGCCTTTCATGTTGATGAGCGGCTTGTAGAGGTCGTAGGTCCAGACCGTGGAGAAGGCGCTGATGTTGCCGGCCATGCCGCTCATGAAGCCGGCGATGAGGGCGGTGATGCCCAGGCCCAGCAGGCCCGGGCCGAGATAGCGGACCATCATCAACGGCAGGGCCTGGTTATAGCTGTGCAGTTCGGCGTCCGGCGCGCCGCTGAGTACTTTCTGCTGATATGCGGGCGGCAGAGTGGTCTTGGCCATGGCCGACGAACAGGCTCCGGGATCGCTGAGGCTGCCTCCGCCGGAACCGCCGGCGCAGGCGGCGACCACATCCTCGCCCACCAGTTGGCGGCGGCTGCCGTCGGGATTCTGCAACAGCACCAGGCCGAGCAGACCGGGCAGAATGACGATGAACGGAACCGCCATCTTGAAAAACGAACCGATAATGGGGGCCATGCGCGCGGCGCGGAGATTGCGCGCGGCGAGAACGCGCTGGACGACGAGAAAATCGGTGGTCCAGTAGCCGAAGCTGATGGCGAAGCCGAGGCCAAAGACAATGCCGGTCCAGTGGACTCCCATGGGGTTGGCGGAGAAACTGCCGGTGTCGCGCCAGAGATGGAAGTAGCTGTCCGAATGCATGTTGGCGATGATTTTGGTTTTGAGTCCGCCGACGCCGCCGGCCTGAATCATGCCGAGGATGGGCACCAGCAAGGCGCCGCCCCAGATGAGCACGAACTGCAGGACTTCATTGAAGATGGCCGAGCGCAGGCCGCCCAGCGCGACGTAGAGCGTGACCGCGAAGGCCGAGACCAGAATGCTGAAGGTGATGCTCCAGCCAAGCACGACCTTCATGACCACGGCCATGGCAAACATGTTCACGCCGCTCATCAGGATCATCTCCAGAGCGAAGGAGAAGGCCGCCAGGACGCGGGCGTGCTCGCCGTAGCGCAGGTGGAGATAGCCGGGCACCGAGTGCGTCTTCGAGACGTAGTAGAAGGGCATCATCACCAGGCCGAGGAAGAGCATGGCGGGGATGGCGCCGATCCAGTACCAATGGGTGGCGAGGATGCCGTACTGGTAGGCCGAGCCGGCCCAGCCCATCAGCTCCAACGAGCCCAGGTTGGCGGAGACAAAGCTGAGGCCGGCGATCCAGGCGGTCATCTCGCGGCCGGCCATGAAGAACTCTTCGCTGGTGTTGGAGCGGCCCTTGAGATAGAAGCCGATCCAGATCACCATGCAGAAGTAGATGGCGATCACGGCGACGTCGAGCAGCCGCAGTTGCGCCATGGGCACGGTTGCGAAGGCCAGGAGGGCGGGGAGCGAAGTGAAGGAACCGGCGGCGAGAGTGGCTGGGACCAATCCGTACATTGAGTCACCTGAAGAGGGATGAAATCATCCGCGTAGGCTTCGGAGGTTCGCCCTTAAGTAAATGGGTTTACTGCAATGCCTGTCAAGCGGCAAGCCGCCTGCGCGCGGGAAAAATCCGGGATTTCTCCGGCGCCAGGCCGCGAAACCGGAGAAGCGGCAAATTGGAGCGCGTCCCGGGCCCGGTAAGCGTTTACCGGACGAAGTGTAGCACCCGCCGCCCGGCCTCGACGACCCTGGAGCAGGAGAGGCCGCGCGCCGGTTTCGGGTTTGCCTGGGATGCGGATGAAATGAGATGGAGACAGTTGAGCGCGCCGCATGAATGCGGCGCGCCAGCGTCCTGTCTCTCAAGTTCATCGACAAATGCGCGGAAAAACAAACGCAGATTCTTCGCTCACCACCCCCGAACTGAAAAGCGTTCGGGGCCCCGTTCGTTCAGAATGAGAGCCTCTGTTTGTTTGTGAATGACAGCCTCTGTTTGTTTGTGAATTTCAGAGACAGGAGGCCAGCCCAGAATTGGATCAAGCGGTCTGCAGAGAACGATGGACGCGCAGTTTTCTGGCTTCCGTCTGCACAAAGACCATGCTGGGCAGTTCCAGATCTGTATTGGCGGGCAGTTCCACGGCGGCAACCGGTTCGGCGCCGGCGGCGGTAACGTCGAGCTTGCCTTTGAAGAACGATCCTTCTTCGATGCTGACGCGGGGAGCGGAGACATCGCCGGTCACCGAGGCCGTGGCGCGGATATCCACGCGATTCGATGCCGTCAGGTTGCCCAGCGTCGTGCCCATCACCACGATGTCGCGGGCGGCGATGGCGGCCTTTACCTGGCCGTTGACACCCACGGTCACGCGGCTGGAGGGGAGGTTGATGACGCCCTCGACCCTGCCTTCAATAAACAGCGACTCCAGCGAATCTGCGCCGGTGATCTCTCCCACAATGACCAGGTCCTTGCCGATCGAGGACTGGGCTGCGGCCGAAGCCGCCGTGCGGACGCTGGGACGGATTGCCGGAAGGGCAGGCTCAGGGTGCGTGGGCTCAACGGCGGTGGTGATGGAGAAAGTTCCGGCATGGCTGTTCTTCCACATGGCGACTCCTTGTGCTGCTGTTTGAGGAGTGAGCAAGGAAGGAACCATGCATTCGGAAGATGGATTAGAAAGTTCTCATGAGAAAGCATGAAAGCTTGCAGAACCCAGGGCAGCGCTGCACGTCTGCAAAAAAACGCCAGTGTGGTGAGTCAAAAAAACATTGCATATTTGCCGCGACCGAACCGCAGCGAGCACGAGGAAAAACAAAAGCAACCGCAGTCATACATGGCCCTACAGGCCACCCAAGACCATAAAGATTCGACGGTTCTTGCTGATCCAAATCTAAAGGACTTAGCCGAATCTTTAGGGCAGATCCTTCGACTCCCTGCGCTGCGCTCCGGTCGCTCAGGATGACAGCCATATTACTTTTCTTATCAAGTACTTACCCCGCACCTATCGGTCGATACGGCCTAGGCCTGTACGGTTCCCATGGGCGCGATCAGCATGAGGGTTACGGTGCCCTTGGTGATGCGGCGGTGCAGGGTTCCGCGCGGCAGCACCAGCATGTCGCCCTTTTTCATGGAAATGTGCGCCCCGCCCTCGCGGGCCGGCGCCATCCACTCGCCCGGATTGACCGTGCGCGCGTTCACCGGCGTGCCGCCGACTTCGTAGACGGTCTCGCCCTCCAGAATATGCAGAATGTGGTCGCGGCCGGCGTGCCACTCGAACTCCGGGGCGCTTTTGGCGGTCTCGGTGGTCAGCACGATTGTAAAATTCTTGTTTTTTACCAGGTTGCCCGCAGCCGGCGTGGCGGGCATGGCCTTGATGTCGTCCTGAATGGTTTCGGCGGAGAACATCTGGAAGGCGTTGGGGACAAACGTGGCTCCGCTCTGCGCTTCAGCGGAAGAGGCGAACAGCGTGGCATCGGCAAGCGCCAGGCTTGCGGCCGCGGCAACGGGCGCCGTGCGCAGAAAGTTGCGCCGGCCGGGATTTTTGATTGCGGTATTTTCCATGGGAGACTCCTCGAAGAAGTAAATCATTCGAGGCTTCATCCTGTCAGCCTGGAGCGCCGGAATGCAGGCGTTTTCCGGCGCATGAGCCCGCCTTATTCGTTGGCCGTGGCCGAGACTTCGTGCAGCCAGCCGGGGGCTTTGAGCAGTTCGCGCGGGCGCGAGCCGTCGGCGGGACCGACCAGGCCGTCGTTCTCCATGAGGTCAATCAGGTGCGCCGCGCGTCCGTAGCCGATGCGCAGCCGCCGCTGCAACAGCGACGTGGAGGCCTTGCCGAACTCGAAGACCAGCCGCACCGCATCGTCGAACATGGGGTCGTTCTCATCGGGATCGCTGTTGGAGCCTTCCACATTCGGGCGCTCGTCCTTGGGCGACTCGAGGAAGCCGTGGACGTATTCCGCCTCGCCCTGCTCCTTCCAGAAGTTGACCACCGCCGCGGTCTCTTTTTCGCTCACATAGGGGGCGTGCAGGCGCACCAGGCGGCTGGTTCCGGGAGGCAGAAAGAGCATGTCGCCGCGGCCCAGCAGAGCCTCAGCGCCGTTGGTGTCGAGAATGGTGCGGGAGTCCACCTTGGTGGCCAGCCGGAAGCTGATGCGGGTGGGCACGTTGGCCTTGATGAGTCCGGTAATCACGTCCACGCTGGGCCGCTGCGTAGCCAGAATGAGGTGAATGCCCACGGCGCGGGCCATCTGGGCAAGACGCGTGATGGACTCCTCGACGTTGGCGCGGTCCAGCATCATCAGGTCGGCCAGCTCGTCGATGATGATGACGATGTAGGGCAGCGGTTCTTCGTTCTCGCCTTCGTCGAAGAGCGAAGGCATGGAGCCCTCGAACAGCTTGTTGTACTGGTCGATGTTGCGCACACTGCGCGAGGCCAGCAGCTTGAGGCGGCGCTCCATCTCGCGGACGGCATTGCGGAGCGCGTTGGCGGCCAGTTTGGGCTCGGTGATGATGGGCGTGAACAGGTGCGGAACGCCCTCGTACATGCCCAGTTCCACGCGCTTGGGGTCAACCAGAATGAGCCGGACCTGCGCGGGCGTGGTGCGGAACAACAGGCTCATGATCATGGCGTTGATGGCCACCGATTTGCCGGAGCCCGTGGAGCCGGCGATGAGGATGTGAGGCATGGAGCCGAGGTCGGCGGTGACGATGCGGCCGTTGATGTCTTTGCCCATGGCCAGCGTGAGCCGCGACTTGGCCTTGTGGAAGGTTTCGCTCTCCAGCACGTCGCGCAGGTGAATGGTTTCGCGCTCGTGGTTGGGCACCTGGATGCCGACCGTGCTTTTGCCTGCCATGCGCTCGATGAGAATGCTTTCGGCCCGCATGGCCAGGCACAGGTCCTCGGCCAGCCCGGTGACGCGCGAGTATTTGACGCCCGCCTCGGGCTTGAACTCGTAGGTGGTGACCATGGGCCCGGGATTGATCTGGACCACCTGGCCGCGCACGTCGAACTCGGCGCATTTCTCCACCAGCACCTTGGCTTCTTCGCGCAGTTCATCCTCGCGGACGGTCTGCGGGCCTTCGCCGGGATTGAGCAGGGTGCTGGGCGGCAGCTTGAAGCCGCTCACATTCTTGGGCGCAACCGTGGCTGAGCGCATGTCCGCATCGGCGCGGCCGTGAATGGCGATCTCGGCGGCGGGACGGCGGGCAGCGGCCGGAGCCGGCTCAAACCGGGGCTCGGCGGGACGCGCGGGAACCAGTTGCGGCTGCAGCGCCGGCGGCGGCACGGCCTGCATGGGCGTGGGCGCCGGGGCGGGCGCATCCCCTGCCGGCAACGGTTCCACTTCAGCGCGCTCCCAGATGCTGGTGCGCCGCGTGGGAGGGGTAATGGGAATCTCTTCTTCTTCAGCGCGCTCGAAGCCTGCCCGGCGGAATGCCGGAATCTCTTCCGGGTCGCCTTCAGAGGCGCGGCCGCGGCGGCCGAACAGCGCCGCAAGGCGGCTGGGGGGCTTCACGGATTGCTCCGCATCGGCGCCTGCGCCGGCCGCGGCCATGAATTGCCGGCTGCGGGCCGGCTCCATCGTTTCAGCGCGCTCCGCCTTGCGCTCTTCCCGCAACTCGGCACGCTCCTCGCGCCAGTTCCTCCAGCGGTCGCGCCAGTTGACCATATGCAGCCAGCGGTCTTCCAGGCTCTCGCGGATGGCCCAGAAGCTGACGGCGGAAGCAAAGTAGAGCCCGGTGGCGGCCAGCACGCCGGCCACAACCCAGGCGCCCTGAATGTTGAGGTAAACCACCAGCACGCCGGAAACCAGCCGGCCCACCACGCCTTCCACGGGAACCACGTTCAGCCATTGCCAGCGCCATGGCAGCAGCGCGAAGACGGTGGGCACAAAAATGAGCGCAAGCAGGGTTCCGACCCAGCGCAGAAAGGCCGGGCCGCCGGGGCGCGAATGCATCCAGGTCCAGCCGATGCCGCCCATCCAGAGAGGCAAAAGGAAGGCCGTAACCCCGAGGGCTTGCAGCAGCAGATCGCTGAGGTAGGCGCCGAACAGCCCGGTCCAGTTGCGCGCGGCATGGGAGGCGGCCAGGTCCGTGGCCGTGTTCAGGGAGGGGTCAGTGGCGTGATAAGTGGCCAGCGCCAGCATCAGCAGGAGCGAGACCAGCACCAGCACAACCCCCAGAAACACGTTCAAGGGGCGGCTTCGCGTAGGCGACAGAACAATGCGAATGGGTTTCATGGCGGGCTCACTCTCGCTCCGCAACCGCCGCGAATGCCGCGAACGGGCTGCGGGGTCGGCAGAAGAGTCCCAGAGCAGCTTCTATTATCCCCGTCCCGGAGGCGGTTTCAGGGCAAAACAAAGCGGGGGGAACCTTGCTGTGGACCCCCGGAGCTACCCGATGCGGCCATCGGCCCGCAGGACATCGATGCAGCGCTTCAGGCTCTGGTCGGAGGTCAATACGCCGTAATGGTTTCGGGCAGCCACGGCGCAGAGAAGAATGTCTACGGGACCGCATTGGACGCCATGATCGCGGCATAGATTGAAGAGCCGTGCAGCCTCGACAAAATCGCCGGGGATGATTTCTTCATCGCGGAACGGCCCCAGCAATCCTTCGGTCCTGGCGAACTGCACGTTGCCGCGAATCCCGGACAGGATTTCCTGGCGGATGGGGCCGATGATGGCGGCGCGGCGGTCCTGAATCGCTTCCCTGAGTTCAGAGATGATTTCCTGCTCGGCAGGGCTAATCCGGTCCGCGTTCTGACGCCGCAGCAGGAGCGACCATACGCAGGTATCGACGAGCACTTTCATTGTTCATCCATCTGAATTCGATCGAGCTGCCGCATCTTCTTATAGTCGTAGTCCGGATCGAAGTCGATCGTGCCCGCATGGTCCAGAATCTCCAACTGTTTGCGCCAGCGGATATATTCATCGAGCGCGGCAGTCACAGCTTCTTTTTTGGTTTTGTGGTGGCCAATCCGCCGCGCCTCGTCGATCAGCCCGTCGTCGATTGCCAAATTGGTAGCCATGGCCGCACCTCCACACATCTTAATGTGTAGTATGCCACACATTAAGATGTGTGAATGAGCTTCTTGATGTGAAATTGCGAGGCGCACGGGCGATGTACCCGGCTTTTCACAATCTAGCTGCCGATGTACTTGGCCCCAAACAGCAGCAGTGCGCCGCCCAGCAGGATGCGGTAGATGGCGAAGATGGTGAAGCCGTGCTTGCGCACCCAGAACAGGAACCACTCGACGACGCCCAGGGCCACGATGAACGAAACCACCAGGCCGATGGCCAGGACAACCCAGCGGTCGGCGGTCATGACGACGTGCGCTGCGGTTCCGGCGGCCAGGGCAGCCTTGCCGGGGTGAATCTCCTTGATCAGGTCCCAGCCGGTGGCGGCAATCATGGTGGGGATGGAGAGCAGGAAGCTGAACTCGAGCGCCGCGGGGCGGTCAAGACCCACCAACTGGCCGGCGGCGATGGTGGACATCGAGCGCGAGGTTCCGGGGAAGACCGCGGAAAGCGTCTGGCAAAGGCCGATCCAGATGGCCTGCGGCAGGCTCATCTCTTCCACGTCCCGGGAATTCGGCTCGTGGCGCTGGCTCATGGCATCGATGACCCACATCACCACGCCGCCGATGAGCAAGGCCAGCGCCATGGCCGTGAGGCTGCCCAGGTTTTTTTCGCTCCACTTGTGCAGCAGCAGGGCCGGCGCCGAGGTAAACACAAACGCGATGAAGGTGAGCGAGAGGGGATGATTCCACCAGGTGCGGTCCCGGTTTTCGCCCTTGGGGAAGGTGCGCATAAAGTCGACAATCCGGCTGAGGAACAGCAGCAGCAGCGCCAGAATCGCGCCCAACTGAATGACGATGGTGTACATCTTCCAGTAGGCGTCATCCAGGGGAATCTTCATCAAAGCTTCAGTAATGCGCAGGTGCGCCGTCGAGCTGACCGGCAAAAATTCGGTCAAGCCTTCCACAATGCCAAGTAAAACAGACTGAATATAGGGATTCAAAAAGCCTCCAGGGAGCAGTGCGCTTTTGCCGGCAAAAAAGCTAGAGACCTTACCAGCCGCTCACTCCCGGTCAATACCGTAGACAGGAATACCCTCATCCAATTTGTACACCAGAGCCCCGGCCCTCCAGGCATAATCGGACTGCGCAAAGTGGTCTTTGAGCCGCGCGGCCAGTTCGCGGGCGTGGCTTTTGGCGTTGTTGGTCTTGTTGTCGTTACCGTCGGCGGCAAACATATCGGCAAGTACCGCCTGGCGGTACACAGCCTGGTAAAGCGCCTGCGCCGTGCGCGGCCCGTCGGGGTGCGCGGCCGCATATTTTTCGTAGACTTCCGACTCTTTCTCCGGGCATTTTTCCGATCCCTGCCAATCGCCGCATAGTTGGTTGTCGATCAGGTTGAAGGCCGCCAGATCGGCCTGGCGGCTGTGAGGATATTGCTTGATGACCTTCCTCATCTCCTCCTCATCGATCAGATCGCGCAGGTAGGCTTCTTTCGCCTTGGCCGAGGGCCGCGTGGAAGCATCCGCCTTCCACAGTTGCCATTGAATGTCGGCTGCCCGCCACGCCGCCTCGGGCGTCAAAGGCGAGTTGGGATACATCTCCACCACCCGGCGGTAGAGCAGCCGCGCGCTCTGGGCGGCGTTGGCCGGTCCGCGCGGATCGCTGGCCAGCGACTCCTGGTTGGCCGCTTCGCCCATCAGCACCTGGTCTCCGTTGGCGGTGGTTTCCACCACCACGCCTTTCGCCTCCATCCAGCCGGAGATGGGCGGCGTCTCGTCGCTGCCGAATTCGGGCGTGTCCCGCTGGCGCAACTCCACCATATCCGTGTTGGCGTAGACGCGAATCCACGGTCCGCTCTTTTCCGCCACCACCATCTCGCGGCCAATCTGCACCTTGTCCACCTTCTGCGCGGTGGTGTCGGGCGCAATGTAGAGCCAGGTGACGCGCAGCGCGGCGGCGCGGGGGCCGGCCATGGGCTTTTCCAGTTGCGGCTTCTTTTCACCGGTGGCGGGCAGCGCGCACAGCAGCGCCAGGGCGAAGATCAGCATTCCAGTCGAGGGGATTCGTTTCATGGGGATTTCCGCCTTCATCACGGTGAAAATCATAGTTGAACGACGCTACTCCGCGCTTTCCGTAAGCACTTCGGCCAACTGCTTAGGGTCCACATTCCCGCCGCTGACCAGGGCCACGGCTTTTTTGTAGGGCGGCAGCTCTGAGGTGTGGAACAGCAGCGCCGCGGCAGCCACCGCGCCGCTCGGCTCCGGGACCAGCCGCGTGGCCGCCACAATGGCCCGCATCGCGGCGCGAATCTCCGCCTCGGTGACCGTAATGATTCCGTCCACAAACGCCTGGATGTGGGCAAAGTTGCGCACGCCCACGCTCTGGGTGCGCAATCCATCGGCAATGGTGCGGCTGGTCAGTTCCGCGCCCCAGGTGACGATGGAGCCCGTGCGGAAACTCTCCGCCGTATCGCCGGCCAGCTCCGGCTCCACGCCGAAGACTTTCGCCCTGGGCTGGAGTTGCTTGACCGCCGCGGCCACGCCGCTCAGCAGGCCGCCGCCCGAGACCGGCGAAAGCACCAGGTCCACATCCGGCAGCGCTTCCACAATCTCAAGCCCGCAGGTGGCCTGCCCGGCGATGATCTGCTCATCGTCGTACGGGGGCACCACCACGTAACCGTGCTCGCGCACCAGCTTTTCAGCCACGGCCAGCCGCTCGCTCGAGGCCAGGCCCACGTCCACCACTTCAGCGCCCAGAGCCAGGGTGGCCGCGCGCTTGATGGCCGGCGCATTCGACGGCATCACGATCACGGCCTTGGCGCCCACCTCGCGCGCCGCATAGGCCACGCCCTGGGCATGGTTGCCGCTGGAGTAGGTAATGACCCCGCGGCGAATCTCCTCCGGGGAGAGCTGGAGAATCTTGTTGGCCGCGCCGCGAATTTTGAAGGCGCCGATGGGTTGCAGGCTCTCGGCCTTCAGCCAGATGCGCTTGCCGGTTCCGTAACCGGAGAGCCCGGGAAACGCGGCCTCCACCAGCGGCGTCTTCACGGCAACGCCCGCAATCCGCGCCGCGGCCGCGCGAATCTCCGCAACTGTAACCAATCCTTCGTTCATCTCTACCCCGTCAGAACCTATTTACCGATCGCACAAACGCAGAAAGGGACAGGCCAAGGCCCGTCCCTTTCCACTCTATTCTCTGACCCGACCTCAGATCTCCATGATCACCGGCATAATCATCGGCCGGCGGCCTGTGGTCTTCTGGATGAGCCGCTTCATCTCTGAGCGGACCTTTTCCTTCACCATGCCGTAGTCGGTTTTCTCCTCGCCGTTCAACCCGTCCAGCGTCTTGATGACCAACTCGCGCGCTTCATCGGTGATATCCGCGCCGCCGAAGCCGCGCATCACCACTTCCGGCGCCTGCTGCATCTTGCCGGTGCGCTTGTTGATGGCCAGAACCACCAGCACGACGCCGTCTTCAGAGAGGACGCGGCGGTCGCGCAGCACCAGCTCTTCCACCACGTCGATGGCAGAACCGGAGTCGATGAGAATGCGGCCCGCCGTGACCTTGTCCTTTTTGCGGGCGTCGTTCTTGTCCAGCTCGAGCACGTCGCCGTCTTCAATCACCATGGCATGCTCCACGGCGCCGGTTTCCATGGCGACCTGCGCATGTTTCCGCAGGTGGCGATAGTCGCCGTGCACCGGGATGAAGAACTTGGGCCGCACCAGGTTGATGAGCAGCCGCAACTCTTCCTGGCTGCCGTGGCCGCTGACGTGAATCATGCCGTTGGAGCCGTCGTCGCACACCACGATGGCGTCGCGCCGGTAAAGATGGTCGATCACGCGGAAGATGCTTTTTTCGTTGCCGGGAATGATTCTGGAGCTGAGCACCACGGTGTCGCCCGCGTCAATCTGCGCGTGCTTGTGGTTGTCCACAGCGGCCCGGCTCAGCGCGCTCATCGGCTCGCCCTGGGTGCCACTGATCAGCACCATCAACTGCTCGGGCGGGTAGTCGCGCATCTGCCCGGGATTGATGACCAGTCCCTGCGGAATGTCGATATAGCCCAGGTCCTGCGCAATCTCAGAGATCTCCATCATCGAGCGGCCCACGATGGCCACCTTGCGCCCATGCTTGCGCGCCAGTTCCATCCCAATCCGGATGCGGTAGATGGACGAAGAAAAGCAACTGAAGAAGAGCTTCTTTTTGGCCTGCGAAAAAACCTCGTCCAGGCGGGGAATGACCGCCCGTTCGCTGGGCGTGTAGCCGGACCTGTCCACGTTGGTCGAGTCCTGCAGCAGGCAGAGAACGCCGCGCTTGCCGTACTCGGCAAAGGTGTGCAGATCGAAGGCTTTGTCGTCCAGCGGCGCCAGGTCGATCTTGAAGTCGCCGGTGTGAATGACCACGCCCACCGGCGTATCGATGGCGAGCGCCACGCAGTCCACCAGCGAGTGGGTTACACGGATGGGCTCGATGGTGAACGGGCCCACCGTGAATTTTTCCTTGGGCGTGATCTCGATCAGAGTGGTCTCGTCCAGCAGGTGGTTCTCTTCGAGATTGCCCTCTACATAGGCCAGAGTGAACTCGGTGGCATAGACGGGAACCTTGAGCTCGCTGAGGAACCAGGACAGGCCGCCGATGTGGTCCTGGTGGCCGTGCGTAAGGATGATGGCCCTTACATGCTGCTTGTTTTCAACCAGGTAGGTGATATCGGGAACCACGATATCCACGCCCAACAACTCCGACTCCGGGAACATAAGTCCCGCGTCGATCACGATAATGTCGTCTTCCCAGCGCAGAGCCAGGCAGTTCATGCCAAACTCGCCCAGGCCGCCCAGGGGAATGATTTTCAGTTTTTTCGTTTGCATCTGTCATCTTTGATGCTAACACCCATTGGCTTCAGGGGTTGGAACGGCACGGCCTCTGCGCGTCAGCCGCCCGGCGCCTGCGGACAATAGCGGCTCGCTACTCGCCGGGGAAGCGGACGCCAAGCTGGGCGCGCGCTTCCTCCAGCATCCGCGCCATGCCGAGAGACATTGCATGGGAGATGACGGGGCTTTCGCGCAGGCCGTCGCGGACGAGCCCGCAGAAATGCTCCGTCTCATAGTTGAAGCCGCCGCTGGTGAACGGCTCGTCCAGCTCCACCCGCCGCCCGTCCTTGTAGTGAACGGTGGCGCGCGCCGGATTCCACCAGTTGGCGTGGATGGTTACATTGCCCAGCGGCCCGCACAGCAGCGCATCGCCGCGTCCGAATAAATCAAGCCCGGCATGCAGTTGCGCCATTCCGCTTTCGTGTTCGGTTTGAAACAGCGCCAGAGCGTCCACGCCCGCCGCGTTCAGGCGGCCCATGGTCTGCACGCGTTTGAACGCGCCCAGCCAGTCCAGCGCCAGAAACGCCTCGTAGGGCCCGATGCCCATGATGCCGCCGCCGCCCTGCTCCGCCGAATGCAGCGCGTGCGTCGCGGGCAGGCTTGCGTCCACGTGGCCGGCGCGCACAAATCCAACCTGTCCGATGGGGTCGGCCGTGAGGTGCGCCCTGAGCCGCCGGTAGAGGGGAAAGAACGGCGGCTTCATCGCCTCCATGAACAGCCGGCCGTGCCGCCGCGCCGCCTCCAGCACGCTCTCCAACTGGCGCACGTTCAGCGCCGCGGGCTTTTCGCACAGCACGTGCTTTGACGCCGCAAGAGCCTGCAGGCAGATTTCCGCGTGGCTGTCAGGATGCGTGGATACGTACACAGCGTCCACGCCGCAAGCCAGCAGCGCGTCGAGCGACGAGGACACGTGCGGCGCGCCAAATTTCAGCGCAAAGGCCCGCGCCCGTTCCTCATTGCGGCCCCAGACCGCCTGCAGCCGCGCGCCTTCAACGGCCTTGAGCCCCTCGGCAAAACGCCCGCCCGCGTGCCCCGGCCCGGCAATGCCCCACCGAATCATCTGCAATGTTTCACTGACTTTCGGGATGGTCATCGATTCAGAGTACCGCGTTCCCCTCGCGTCCAGCTTTAGTGTCCGGCGCCGGAGCCTTCCATGCTCCGCAAAGGTCAACACGTAAATCGAAAATGCTCTACCGCAGCAGGTCTTCGAGAGTTGTGCTCAGGTTGGTCTTGTCGTCGCGGTACTTCACGATCACCGGCGCATACAGGCTCAGGCCCCACTCCTGCCCTTTGCCCTTGCTCACGGCGCGCGAGCCCGGCACCACCACCGCATTTTCCGGAATGATCAGCGGCAACTCCTCTGTGGCCCGCAGCACCGCGCCGTTCACCAGGTCAAAGACCGGCGTACCGCGGGTGAGAATGGTTCCCGCCGCCAGCACCGCGCCCTTGCGCACGATGGTTCCCTCGTAGACGCCGCAGTTGCCGCCCACCAGCACATCGTCTTCAACGACCACCGGGGTGGCGTTTACCGGCTCCAGCACGCCGCCGATCTGCGCCGCGGCGCTCAGGTGCACATGCTTGCCGATCTGCGCGCAGGAGCCCACCAGGGCGTGCGAATCCACCATGGTGCCTTCGTCCACCCAGGCCCCGGCGTTGATGTACATGGGCGGCATGCAGACCACGCCGCGCGCCACGTACGCGCCGGCGCGCACCGAGGAGCCGCCGGGAACCACGCGCACGCCATCGCCCGAACCAAAATGCCGCACCGGGTAGGAGCTCTTGTCTACAAAGGAAAGCGCGCCGGCCGGGAAATCCTCGAGCACGCCCAGGCGGAATCCCAGCAGGATTCCCTGCTTGACCCACGCGTTGACCCGCCAGCCGCTGGCCGCGCCGGGGTCGGGCGAGGCGGCGCGCACTTCGCCCGCTTCAAGCGACGCGCGCAGCGCGAGAAATGCGTTCATGGCGGACTCGTCCCCAATGGCGGCGGGGCCGGCGGCAAAGTGCCGCTCAATGATTTTCTGGAGTTGCGTGATGGTGAAGCGGCTTGTCATTGCATTCCAAGTCTATCAACTCGCGGAAGTTCCGCAGCCGAGTCCTGGAATGTTTGCTCAATGTGTGGCGCGGCAGACTCCTGCGGTGAAGCAGAACTCCGCGCCCTTGGGGGGACAGCTCTACTTTGCGGCGCGCGTTCAGTCCGCGGTACCGAACGACGGCTTGACCTGCGGCTGCCCATGCCCGTGGGCGGGTTGCAGCCGGAAGCAGTTCTTGCCCGTGGGAATCATCGCCAGAGGAGTCGGAGGCCGGTCAGCTCTCCCTTGAAAATTCTTCGACTCCAGCCAGGCGCACAACCGGGGATCGTAAATCTCCGGCTGGCCCTGCCAGAAATCGGGCGCCAGCCCGCACTGAATCTGCAGATGATCCAGAAGCAACTCAATGACCGCGATCTGTTGAGGAAAATAGCGCCGGACATTGGTTGCGCCCACATTCAACCCGGTAACACCGCGTCCCTTGCTTTGTGTTTTGACTACCATACATACCTGCCGTTCTACGACGGATGTGGACAGTCTAGGGAGCAAGGTCAAGAGCCGTCTCCTTCTAATGTGGGTAAACTGCAATCCTGCTTCCTCATTTGAAACCGTTCATCCAGGAGGACAGTTTTGGGAAGAAGGGGGGGATCTCCTCTTGCACCCTGAATGGGAACCATCCGCTTGCGTGCATTGGTTTGATTCGCCTCATTGGCAATGAGGCGCGTTCTGGCTTACCCGGCTTGCGCTTAATATAGCCCGGATTCTTATCAGAAAATGTTCAAAATTGAACATTTTTTTGTTCAATTTTGAACAATTTTGCGGCTTGCAGGCGAAAACAGGAGCAGCCGTTGCGCGCGAATGGCCTGGCACTGGTTACGAAAGCGGTAATTGTGCGGCCTGCCTGTTTCAGAAACCGCGCGATTGGTGCAAAATCAATAACGACATGAGCTTCCGATTTGCACTTCCCGTTGAACTTCGCGACGCCGTTACCCAGGCCGCCGCCGACTGGCAAACCAACAATAAAGTTGCCCGCTTCTGGCAGAAGGACCCCGGCCTGTGGACCCGCGACGGCGAGGAGAAGTGGATGGGCTGGATCGACATTGTCGAGCGCCAGCACGAGGACGTGGCGAACTTTGCCGAGCTGGCCGCGGACGTGGAAACGGGCGGCTTCAAGACGGTTCTGCTGCTGGGCATGGGCGGCTCCAGCCTGTGCCCGGAGGTGCTGGCGGAGACGTTTGGCCAGCAGCCGGGCTTTCCCGCGCTGCACATCGTGGACTCTACCGACCCGGCGCAGGTGAAGGCGGTGCGCGACAAGCTGAACCTGAAGGAAACGCTGGTGGTGGTGGCCAGCAAGTCCGGCTCCACGCTGGAGCCGAACATTCTGAAGCAGTATTTTTTTGACGAGATGAAGTGGGCCGTGGGCGCCGACCAGGCCGGCAGCCGCTTTATCGCCATTACCGATCCCGGCTCCAGGATGGAGCAGGTGGCCCGGGCCGACGGCTTCCGCTACATCTTTTATGGCGATCCCTCGATCGGCGGGCGCTACTCGGCGCTGTCGAACTTTGGCGTGGTGGCCGCCACGGTGGCCGGCCTGCGCATCGGCAGGCTGCTGGAGGAGGCGGCGCGCGCGGTGGACTCGGCCAAACTGCCGGTGGATCAGAATCCCGCCGTCAAGCTGGGCCTGATTCTGGGCTCGGCGGCCAACGCCGGACGCGACAAGATCACCATTTTCACGTCGCCGGAGATCTACGACCTGGGCGCGTGGATGGAGCAACTGATCGCCGAATCCACCGGCAAGCTGGGCAAGGGCATTACCCCCGTGGACCGCGAGGCCATTGGCGCGCCCGAGGTTTACGGCAACGACCGCATCTTTGCCTATGTCCGCCTGGCAGGCACGGTCGACGCCACGCAGGACGCCAAAGTGGCGGCTCTGGAGGCCGCCGGCCATCCGGTCATTCAAATCGAGATTCGCGAACTTTACGAGATCTTTGCCCAGTTGTTTACCTGGGAGGTGGCCACGTCGGTGGCCGGCTCGGTGATGGGCATCAACCCCTTCAACCAGCCGGATGTGGAGGCGGCCAAGATTGAGACCCGCGCCCTGACCACGGCGTACGAAACCACTGGCAAGCTGCCGGAGCGCAAGCCGGTGCTGCTGGATGAAGGCATCGAACTCTACGCCACCGACGCCTATGCCGCCACTCTGGCCGCGGCAGCGCCCGCCGCCACGCTGGCCGGCTTTCTGCGCGCCCATCTTGACCAGATCCATGCCGGCGACTACTTTGCCGCGCTGGCGTTTCTGCCCATGTTCCCCGCATACGAAGCGGCGATTCAGGGCTTCCGCCACAAGGTGCGCGACCGGAAAAAAGTGGCCACCTGCCTGGGCTTCGGCCCCCGCTTTCTGCACTCCACCGGGCAGGACTACAAGGGCGGCCCCAACACCGGCGTGTTTTTGCAGATCACCGCGGACGATGCCGTCGACGTGGACATTCCCGGGCAGAGATTCAGCTTTGGGGTGGTGATTGCTGCCCAGGCAGCCGGGGATCTGGCGGTGCTGGAGGCGCGCGGCCGGCGGGCGCTGCGGGTTCACCTGGGGGCCGATGTGGCCGCCGGACTGGAGACGCTCTCTGCCGCCTTCGACCAGGCGCTCCAGTAGGAATCGCACCTAATCGGAGCAAAGCAGGGCGCCCGGCACAGGCGCCCTGCTTTGCCTTGAACTCTTCTTCGCCACTGCGGAACTTTTTCCCGCCTGCCGGGTTCTCACCAGTGACGGCTTCCGCCGGACCTCGTCTAACGGTTAGTGCTGGAAGCGGCACCTTCAAACATTCATGCAACCGGCCACAAGCCCTTGCATCCATGTTTCAGGCAGAGGAGAAACACGAAAATGATTCGGCCATTCTTGAAGAGAGTTATCCCGCAGGCATTGGCGTTTGCCGCGGTGGTTGCCATGGGCGCCGTGTTTGCGCTTGCCCAGGACGCGGCTCCAGCGGCCGGCCAGCGCCCGGACGGACAGATTGAGATGGACGTGGTGCACGCCCTCGACGCCTCTCCCGTACTGAAAAACGACCTGATCACGGCCGCCACCATCCAGAGCGAGGTCACGCTGGCGGGAACGGTTTCCAGCCAGGCCTCAAAAGAGCTGGCGGGGTCGATTGCCGGCCAGGTGGCGGGTGTAACCAAGGTCAACAACAATCTCAAGATCGGCAACCCGCAGCAGGCACAGGGCGCGCAGCCCGCTCCCGGCGCGGACCAGGGCGACCCCAACGCGCAGCAGGCGGCCAGCCAGCCGGACTACGGCCCCATCCCGCCTCCTCAGGCTTACCCGCAGCAGGCCCCTCAGCCCGATCAGAATCAGGGCCAGGGCCAGCCACAGCAGGCGCCTTATCCGGCTGCGCGGCCGCAGTATGCGCCTTATCCTCAACAGCAGCAGCGCGCCAATAACCCTCCGCTCAGGTATGAGGCTCCCAGGGGTCCGGTGACCATTCCCCAGGGAACCCTGCTGCAGGTACGCACCAGCGAGCCGGTGGACGGCAAAAGAGCCAAGGACGGCACGCCGGTTCAGTTCACCGTAATCCAGGACGTGGCCTTCGGCGGCGTGCTGGCCATTCCGCGCGGCGCAACGGTCCATGGCGTGGTTACGGAGAGCAAGCGCTCCGGCGACCTGGGCGGCAGCCCGGTGCTGGCGCTTACCCTCACCTCGCTGGACCTGGGCGGGCAAAGCTACGCGCTGGACACCGACCAGTTCAAGGTGAAGGGCCCCAACAAGGCCGGCAGAACGGTGGGCAACGCCGTGGGCGGCGCGATTCTGGGCGCCCTGATCGGCGGCGCCGCGGGGCGCGGTGAAGGCGCGGCCATCGGCGCCGGGGCAGGCGCGGCCGGAGGCACGGCAGTTTCCGCGGCTTCTCCCAACACGGCAGCCTGGATTCCCGCAGAAGCGCTGGTGGATTTCCACCTGAACTCGCCGCTGACGGTGAACCCGGTCGATGCACAGGAAGCGGCGCGGCTGGCCCAGGGACTTTACCAGGGCGGCCCCAGCCTCTACCGCCGCGGTCCTTATCCTTACGGCCCGCGGTATGCCGGCTATCCGTATTACGCTTATCCCCCGGTGTACTACCGCCCCTACTACATGGTGGGCGGGTTCTACTACTGGCGTTAACCGCAAACCGGCCGGCCAGGACCCCAACGGGCATTCCAATCCCTGGAATGCCCGTTGTGCTTTTGCATGCAGCAGGAATTTGCACTTTGCCTTCCCGCAAGGCCTGCCCGGTTCTCACTCGTCTATAATGACTTTGAATCGCGTCGAGCGAGAATTGCGCATCCGTGGGAGATGCCCGCACCGTGCAGCCGGTCCCGTACTGGACCCTGGTTGACCCGGGATTGGCATACCCTGCCCGCGCGTAGAGAGTTGAAGGTTCAAGTCCATCCATGATTCGTTTCCTGCAGACAGATAATCGCGTAACCAAGGCGCTTCTCGTCGTCATCATCGGCGCCGCCTCGGTATCCATGGTGGTGTACCTCATCCCCGGCCTGACCGGCCAGGGCGCCACTTCGCCCGATACCTATGCCATGGTCTACCCCCACTGGTACAGCCGCTTCCTGTCCGCGGGAATCCCGGTGAGCCAGCAGCGCGTAGAAAAAATGGCCGCCCAGCAGATGCAGCAGCAGCACTACCCCGACAATCCCATGATCCTGAACCTGATCGAGCAGCGCATCGGCCAGCAACTGGTGCAGCAACAGGTTCTTATCGCGGAAGCGGAAAAGCTGGGCATCCACGCCACCAAGGACGATGTGATCCAGTACCTGCACACCGGCCAGGCCGGCCAGGTCCTGTTTCCCAACGGCAAGTTCATCGGCACGGATCTGTACACGCGCCTCATTGCCGAGCGTTTCGACCTTTCCGTTGCCGAGTTTGAAAGCAACGTGAAGGACGACATCACCATCCGGCGGCTGCAGGCCCTGATCACCGGCGGCGTCACGGTGGGCGATCAGGAAGTCCGCGATACCTATCGCAAACAGAACATCAAGATCAAGTTCGACTACGCGGTCATCTCCGGCGACGACCTGCGCAAGACCATCAATCCCACAGACGGCGAGCTGCAGTCCTTCTTCACCAAGAACGCGCCGCGCTACGCCGCCGCCGTGCCGGAACAGCGCAAGCTTCTCTACTTTGCGTTTACTTCCAGCCAGTTGCCCAGCAAGGTGCCGCAGCCCAGCCAGCAGGAAATTCAGCAGTACTTTGCCGCGCACCAGTCCGAGTACTCGGTGCAGGAGCAGGCCAAGTCGCGCCATATTCTCATCAAGGTTGCAACCGGCGCGGACGCCAAGACCGATGCCGCGGCCAAGGCCAAGGCCGAGGGCATTCTCAAGCAGCTGCAGAACGGCGGCAACTTTGCCGAACTGGCCAAGAAGAACTCCGACGACCCGGGCAGCAAGGACTCCGGCGGCGAGCTTGGCTTTGCCCAGCGCGGCCACATGGTGCCGGAGTTTGACAACGCCATCTTCACGCAGAAGATCGGCGACTACAAGATTGTGAAAAGCCAGTTCGGCTATCACATCGTGCAGGTGGAAGAGCGCCAGACCGCTCACTCGCAGTCGTTGAGCGAGGTGCTGCCCACCATTCAGGCCACGCTCATCCGCCAGAGCGAGGCGCAGGCTGAAGACAACTACGCGCGCGCGCTCACCGCCGAGGCCGCCAAGAACGGCCTGGAGAAGACCGCCGCCGCCCACCACCTGGACCTGATTGCCACCCAGTTGCTCACCAGCCAGGGCGTTATCGCCGCGCTGCCGGACGGGTCGCAAATCCTCTCCAAGGCGTTCGTGTCCAAGCAGACCGATCCGCCGCAGTACGCGCCCACCGGCGAGGGCTATGCCATCTTCCAGGTCGCGGGCATCGCCGCGGCCCACGCGCCCAAGTTCGAAGACTGGAAATCGCACGTGGCGGACGACTACCGCGACGAGCAGCTTCCTGCCCTGATGGCGCAGAAAACCACCCAACTGGCAAACACGGCCAAGAGCCTGAACGATCTGGCCAAGGCCGCCAAGCAGATGGGCTTGACCATCAAGACCAGCGACCTGGTTGGCCCCGCCGGCCAGGTGCCCGATCTGGGCCAGGTAGCCCAGGTGGCGCCGCAACTGTTTGACCTGGCTCCGGGCAGCATCAGCGGACCCATCAACGCGCAGCGCACCGGCGTCGTCGCCAAGATCCTGGACAAGCAGGAGCCCTCGGCCGACGAGATCGCCAAGAACTTTGACCAGACCCGCGAACAGATTCTCGACCAGCGCCGGTCCGAAGCCTTCAACGTCTTCCTCAGCGGCATCCTGGACGACTACAAGAAGCACAACCGCATCCGCCTCAACGCCAAGCCCCAGGGCCCGCAACTCCCCGGCATGTAATTCAGGCAGCGGTTTCAAAACAGAGCAGCAGAAAGGCCCGCAACCGGCATGGTTGCGGGCCTTCTTGTGTCTGCCGCATATGTTCTATGAGGACTCTCCGATCGAGTCGTTGTCTTGAAAGAAGCAGAGACTGTCATTCTGAGCGAACGGGACTCCGAACGTTTTTCAGTTCGGGGGGGGAGCGAAGAATCTGCTTTTGTCCTTCCGCTCATTTTTCAAAGAACTTCAGAGACGCAGTTCTAGAACCCTTCCAGCACATCGGCCACCAGTTGGCGCGCAAAGTTGCGCGAGAGCCGGTTGACGGCCGCCGGATCTTCCTGCAGAAAAGTGGGCAGGTTGGCGGTGGACTGATACTGCTCGCGATAGACGTAATTGTTGTTCCGGTAAAGGATTTTTCCGTCCCGCCCGGTGAGCGTAACGGAAACCACCACGGTGATGAGAAAGCTGGAGGTCTCCTGCGTCGTTGCGTTATAGGTGAGCGGCGTCAGCACTTCCTTGAGAAGGGTTCCGTGCAGCACGGCATCGGCGTCCGGGCTGGCATTGGGGGTGACGCGGAAGCGGGTGCGCGCGGCAAACTCGCGGATCACCGCATCGGTCATCACCGTCTCCGTGTGATAGGCCTCGGTGTGCGTGGCGAACAGCGGCACAGACAGCGTGTGCAGGTTGGGCGGCATGTGGGTGGCGGCGCCCAGCGTGTGATACCCGCACCCGGAAACCCCGAGCAGTGCAAAAGCGGCGGAAAGAAGGACGAACAGACGCATGACTCATCTTAAAGCAGTTCTCCAGTTTACGTAGCATGACCGGCCATGTGGAAGGCGGCTTTTCCTTAAGGAAAAAGCCACGGAGCTGTCATGTTTTTCCGCTGCAGCAACTGGAGAACTGCTGGAGCGCGCAGCTCCGCTGTTTCACTGCGCTTCGCGCCACTGAAGAATCAGAGATCTTGGGCGATGGCCGAGTGCAGCGCAGCTATACCCAGGCGGTGACCAGCATCCCCAGCCTCACCGCGGAGAGCTTGAGCCCGTCGGCGCGGTCCTTGAAGTAGAGCTCGTTGAGCCGGTCGGAGTTCAACTGCTCGAAGCGGTGAAAGCCGGCGCGGCGTAGCTCCTCCGCCATGGTCTCCGGCGTAAAAAAAAGCTGGAACGGCTCTCCGGCCTTGGCGACGCGGTCCGAGAGCCGCTCGAAGGCGATGCGCCCCAGCGGGCCCAGCGTCTCCGGCGCAAGCGCGTAATCGAAGCTGACGGCGGTTCCCGCGGGCAGTTGCGCGAGGTCGGCCAGCGTGGAGCGGAAGGCCTCAACGGTGAGGTAGGGAACCACGCCGAGCCAGCCGAAGAACGCCGGTGTCGTGCGGTCGAATCCCGCCTCGGCTAGCCCTGCGGCCAGGGTTTGATGCTCAAAATCCAGCGGCACAAAGGTCAGCGTGGCGGGCAGGGCAATCTGCGCATTGTCAAGCATCGTGCGCTTCCACTCCTGCGTGGCGGGAAAGTCCACCTCGAAGACCCGCAGCGCGGGGAATGGATTGCGATAGGCGAAGGTGTCCAGGCCTGCGCCAAGGATGACGTACTGCGTGACGCCGCCGGCCACGGCCACGGCCAACTGGTCTTCCGCATAGCGGCTGCGCACCGCCATGAAGCAGCGGAAGTCGCGCGCCACCGGGTGCATGGCGCGCTCCATGCGGCGGGGATAGACGTGGCCCACCAGCCGCAGCGCGATGGGATCGTCCAGCACCGGGGGATGGTCCGTCAACTGGTGCGCGGCGCGCCGTATGGCCACACCGAGAGCGGTTTTGCTGGCGCGGCCAGTCTCCATAAGCTCCAGTGTAAATGTGGGCGGAAAACTGCCGCGCGCGCCGCGTACCATGGTGTGCATGAGTTGGATTGGATGGGCACTGCTCTCCGCGGCCTTTGCCGCCGCCACCGCCCTGCTGGCCAAGGTGGGCGTGGCGCATGTGGATTCAAACCTGGCCATGGCGCTGCGCACCACCGTGGTGCTGGTGTTTGCCTGGGGCATCGCGCTGGCGCTGGGCAAGCACGGCGAGCTGCGCGCGCTGGACCGCCGCACCGTGCTGTTTCTCACGCTCAGCGGCCTGGCCACCGGGCTCTCGTGGCTGTGCTACTTCCGCGCCCTGCAACTGGGGCCGGCCTCGCGCGTGGCGCCGCTGGACAAGCTCAGCGTGCCGCTGGTGATGGTGTTGGCCTGGCTGCTGCTGGGCGAGAAGATGACCGCCCCGGTGGTGGTGGGCGGCCTGCTGATCACCGCCGGAGCAATCGTGATGGTGCTGGGCTGAGCCAACGCGATTGCCGCTTCCCTATACTGGAGAGAGAAAGCGATTTTCCGTCGCGCACGAGTCCCGATGAAACCACCCGCACAATCCGCATCGCAGCCTGCCCCTCCCAGCCGCATCGTCCTCACCGGCTTCATGGGCTCGGGCAAATCGACCGTCGGTCCGCTGCTGGCCGCGCGTCTGGGCTGGAGCTTTCAGGATGTGGACGACGCCATCGAGGCCGAGGCCGGAGTCACCATCGCCGAGCTGTTTGCGCGCCACGGCGAGTCTCCGTTCCGCGAGCGCGAGCACGCGGCCATCCGGCGTCTGGCTGAAGGCGACGGGCTGGTGCTGGCCCTGGGCGGCGGAGCCATTGAGCACGCGGCCACGCGCGACCTGCTGCTGACCGCTCCCGGCACGCTGCTGGTGCACCTGGAGGTGGAACTGGCCACCACCCTGGCGCGCTGCCGCGGCACCGAGCACCTGCGCCCCATTCTTGCCGACCAGGCGAACCTGGCCAGCCGTTACGGCCGCCGCCTGCCGCTCTACCGGACGGCCCACGTCTCGATTGCCGTGGACGCCCTGACGCCGGAGCAGGCCGTGGACGCGATTCTCAAAGCCGCGCGGCTGGGCTGAACGCGGAAGATCGTACATTTCGGTAATATTGCAATCACGTGTAAAACGTGCTACACGTATTACACGTGACGTAGAGGTGTCTTCAATATGCCAGTACTCGATGAAAAACAGAATATTACCCTTCGACTGAGCCGGGAAACGCTCCAGAAGGCGCGCGTTCTCGCCGCCCAGCGCTCCACCTCCATCAGCGGTCTACTCACGAGTCAGATTGAACAACTGACAAGCACTGAAGATGATTACGAGCGCGCTATGCGGAGAGCTATGGCCCGGATGGAAGTAGGTTTCGATTTAGGCGGAACACATACGATGGACCGGGACGCATTGCATGAGCGCTAAAGTCTTCGTCGATACAAACGTCCTGGTCTATGCTCACGACAATAAGGCAGGCTTCAAACATGAAGCGGCATTAGATATACTGCGCGGGCTCAGACAAACGCGTCTTGGCGTAGTGAGCATGCAGGTATTGCAGGAGTTCTACTCCACAGTTACGCGGAAATTAGCCATTCCTCTATCGAAGGAAGAGGCACGAGAGATTGTCGAAGATTTCGCTTATTGGTGCGTTGTAACAACCCCTGAGGATATCCAACAGGCTTTTCTGATTGAAGACGGTGCGCGGATTGGCTTTTGGGATGCGATGATTGTTGCTGCCGCGGTCAAGTGTGGCGCTACACGGATTCTTTCCGAAGACTTGAATCACGGCCAGACGATTGCCGGCGTAACCATTGAGAATCCCTTCGCGGCTCATTAGAGATCATTGCTCTGACTCGTACAGCCTTTCAAATCTCAGCCACTGAGGCTTCCCGCGCTTGCTATCATCACCACAGGCGTCCGGGAACCGATTCCGGGCGCGCACGTTGAGGTCCCCAGCCTTCCCATGACTCCCGCCTCCCAGGCCACTCCTCCGGCAGAGATCGACGCGCCCGCGATGGAAAGCCACGCACACGTTCCCGTGCATATCCACGCGCCGCAGCCGGGCGCGACGGCCACGCTGATCCACGATCTGCGCGAGCTGTTCAAAGTCAAAGTGGTGGGCATGGTGCTGGTGACCGGGTGGGGCGGATTTTACCTGGGGTCCATGCAGTCGGGCATTTCCAGCGTGCAGCGCGGCCTGCTGGACACGCTGCTCGGCATCGGCCTGGTTTCAGCCGGGGCCGGCGCGCTGAACGAGGCCCTGGAACGCAAGACCGACGCACTCATGGTGCGCACCGCCGACCGCCCGCTGGCCACCGGGCGCATTCCGCTGGCGCTGGGCATTCTGGGCGGGCTGGGCGCGCTGGGCCTGGGCGCTTTCTGGCTGCTGGTCACCACCAACCTGCTCACCGTGTCTCTGGCGCTGCTCACCGCATTTACCTACGTGGCCATCTATACGCCGCTGAAGCGCTTCACCACCATGGCCACGTTCATCGGCGCGTTTCCCGGCGCCATGGGACCGCTGCTGGGCTGGACCGCGGCCCGCGGGCGCATCGAGTGGCCGGGCGTGGCCCTGTTCGCCATTTTGTTTGTGTGGCAGTTTCCCCACTTCATGGCCATCTCCTGGATGTACCGCGACGACTACGCCCGCGCCGGCATTCGCATGTTGCCGGTGGTGCAGCCCGACGGCTGGTCCACCGTGGCCGAGGCGCTGTTTTTCGCGGTGGTGATGATCCCCGTGAGTCTGGCTCCGTGGCGGCTGGGCCTGACCGGCATGACCTATGCTGTACTGGCCGTCGCGCTGGGCGTGCTTTACCTGGGTTATACGATCCGTTTCGCGGGCATTCTGCACGCCAAAAATGAAACCGAGAGCCGAATGCTGGCGCGCGACCTGCTCAAAGTAAGCGTTCTCTATCTGCCCCTGCTGTTCACCACGTTGATGCTCTGCGCAAACGCAAGACACTAGGCGACCATGACGACCACTGCTCCAACTTCCCCTTCCTGTACGATTCCGGCGATCGCCACCATTCTGGTGATCAGCGCGGCGGCCACGGTGTTTCTTTTCTGGCTCATCTACGTACACCCGGCCGCGGATGCGGGCAGCGCGCGCATGGCGTTTCTGCCCGCGCTCAACGCCTTGCTCAACGGCCTCAGCGCCTCGGCTTTGCTGATCGGCTACACCTTCATCCTGGCGCGCAAGATCAAGGCCCACCGCGCGTCCATGCTGACCGCCTTCGGTTTTTCCACGCTGTTTCTGGTCAGCTACATCCTGCACCATGCGCTGCACGGCGACGTCCGCTACCCGGCCCAGGCGCCGCTGCGGATGGTCTATCTGCCGCTGCTGGCCAGCCATATCGTGCTGGCCATTGTGGCTTTGCCGCTGGTGCTGGTGACGTTCTACTTCTCGCTCAGCGGGCGGATTCCCCAGCATCGCAAGGTAGCCCGCTGGACCTTTCCGCTGTGGCTCTACGTCTCAGTCACCGGCGTGGTCACGTACGTGATGCTGCGCCTGGCGCAGGGATAGAAGGACACATGCTGGCAAGCCGCCCGAATTCCGACGAAACGAGCAAGGACCGCGCAAACGGCATGGTCCAGCCGGACGACGGCACGCGTCAACTGCTGCAATGGGGCTCGTCGATTCTGGGCACGGGCCTGTTGGCCGTTTTGCTGCTTGAGACCCTGCTGGGCGGTTTCTCGCCCACCGGCGCCAGCACCAACACCGGCTGGTTCGCCCTGATCGTGGCCCTGATGTGCATTCCGTTCGGCGGGCTGCTGCTGGCCCTGGGCGTGGCCAAGTGGCTGCGCAACCGGTGGCTGGGGCGATTGCGGTAAGACACTGTTGAAATGCCCGGCAGGACGCCCGTCTGCGCGGCTGCTCAGTTCTGCGGGCTCGGATATTGATCCTTGACCGTGTAGCCCTCGGGAACCCGGAACAGAGCAGGGTCGGGTTCGTTGCGGTCGACGTCCGTCAACTCTGAGGTGCGGACGCCGGTCCGGGGATCGTCGGTAATCTCGAGCACCGCGACGCGCAATTCGGCAGACATCCATGTCTCGTGGGTCACGGTAAACGGCTGGTCGTTTCCCGCCTTGCCCGCCGGATAGGTCATTGTGGTTCGCGTTCCCACGGTATCCACGCCGTTGATTGTTTTTGTGCCCAGTTGTTCAATTTCCGGCTTGATTGCGGACTGCCTCATCGCCGGGAGCTTGGCTTGAAATGCCAATGCGGCTTTGCGTGCCTCGCTCGGGTCGGGCTGGTGAAATACCGTCGCTTCTTTTGAGTTTGTATTCCAACTGATGGTGACGCGGCTCACCGGGTCGAGCACATAGAAGTACGAATAAGCGGGTCCTTGCCCCTCGGCGCCGACCGGCATTTCGGGCGGATTTTCCCGGTAGGTTTTGCCGCTCGAATCTTGAGCCTCTTTCGCCGTGCTCCCGGTGGTAATCGTCACGCCGTTCGCCAGCTTCTGGACGCGCGTCGTCTTGCGGGTCGCGGTATACGGCGCAATGGCTGGTTTTTGGGTTTCTGTCTCTGAGCAGCCGGCTGCGGTGGCCGCTGAGGTGCTGCCTTTCAGTTGAGCTGCGGCATTCTGCGCGGGCATCGCCTGGGACGCGAGAAGCAAGAGGGCAAGACCCGCAAGACTGAACGCAAATTTGCCTGTACGCACCGAATTTCCTCTCCCAAACATTAAACAGGCGATTTTAGCTCCGGACGCAGGGATTGCAACATCGTTCTTCGTGAAAATGCGCAAAGAATGGAAAGCGCCCCAGGCCGCCATCTGCTATCCTTTCCCCTTACTGGAGTGCATGAACATGGCAAGAAGCGTTAACAAAGTCACCCTTTTAGGCAATGTGGGCAAAGACCCGGAGATTCGTTCCACCGCCAGCGGCGTGATGGTAGCCAGCCTGACGCTGGCCACCAGCGACCGCCAGAAGGACGCCCAGGGCAACTGGCAGGACCGCACCGAATGGCACAACCTGAAGGCCTTCAACCGCACCGCCGAGATTGTGCGCGATTACGTGAAGAAGGGCTCCAAGCTGTACGTCGAGGGAAAAATCTCAACCAACAGCTGGGACGACAAGGAGACTGGCCAGAAGCGCTACCGCACCGAGATCCTGGTGAATGAACTGGTGCTGCTGACCGGCCGCGAAGAGGGCTCGGGCGGCGGCGGATACAACCGGAGCGCCGGCGCCGGCAGCTCCAGCAGTTCGTCGGCCAGCTTTGACCAGCGTCCACCGGCCGGCCAGGACGACATTGCCCAATCCGCCGAGATCTCCGACGACGACATACCCTTTTGAGGTATACCAGCGAAGGGGCCGATTTTTGCCGTAGCATGAACTGCCGCGATTCAAGCAGCGGCGGGATTGCAGGAATCGCTCCCGGAGCAAAACGGGAAAGGCGGAGGTTCGCCTTTCCTGAGTTGGTTCGCCCCCGAAATTGCCGCAACCAAATATGTAGCCAATCTGCCGTCAGGCGCAGTACCATCCTGTGGTATGAGGCTGCACCGTGCTTGAAACGCTGGCTGGCAGATTAACCCGGGAGGAAACGCCCAGGGGCACCCACGTCCTGATACCGGCGCGGCGGAGCGCCATCACGGCATTCTGCAGCCCGCTGGTGGTGATCTGGGCGATCATTGCGGCGATTCACTACGGGCATTTGCTGGCGATGCCCCACCCTGAGGACAGTCAATTTACCCTGCAACTGATCGCGATCGGAATTTACATTGCGGGCAGCATTTTTTTTGTTGGCTGGCTGTCGTGGATTTTTACCGGCGAGACCATCCTCACCCTGAGTTCGGACGAGATAAAGGTAAAGCACCGGGTTTTCGGCATCACGATAGATTCACAGAGGATTTCACCCGACGAGATACGCAGCCTGCGCTATACGCCGCCGGTCGATTCCTGGCCTTTCAAGACGTATACAGACCCAAGCACAAGCAGCATCCGGTTCCGGGTGGGCCAGAGATCGTATCGTCTGGCCAAGGGAATCACCGAGGCAGAAGCCTTTGCGCTGCTTCTGGAGATGCATAAGGTCTACCACTTTTCGCAGGGATTCACGCTCCACCGCCTGGACGTATTGAATAGCAGATACCAATAGACCAGGTACATCTAGATAGGGTCCTCTTCCTCCGGCGTGCCCAGCGGATCATTGTCCCTGTCAGCCACTTCAGCCAGATCTGCCAGCCGTGCGGCAAGCTCCGGCTTCCAACTTGCCTCCGGGGCGCGCCAGCTCCAGTTGCCTGAGGGAACAGACGGCGTGTTCATGCGCGCCTCCGAGCCCAATTCCAATAAATCCTGCGCGGGAACGATTGCGATCTGCGCCACGCTGCCGTTTGCGGCGCGAATCAGCGGCCAGACGGGACGCTTGCCCACCGGACCCACGTAAGCCTCGACGGCAGCGCGCTCGTTTTTTCCTGAAGAGTTCCACCAGCCCTGCGTGGTGTCGTTGTCGTGCGTGCCGGTATAGGCCACGGTGCCGGGCGTGAAGCGGTGCGGCAGGTGGATGTGCGCGCCCTTGCTGTTGAAGCCGAACTGCAGCACCTTCATGCCGGGCAGGCCCAGCGCATGGCGCAGCGCGTCCACTTCGGGCGTGATCAGGCCCAGGTCCTCGGCCACCAGCGGCAGCGGGCCCAGAGCGGCTTCCAGGGCGCGGAAAAGCTCGAGGCCCGGCGCCTTGATCCACTCGCCGTGGATCGCCGTCTCCTCGTCCGCGGGAATGGCCCAGTAGGCCTCGAAGCCGCGGAAGTGGTCCAGGCGAATGATGTCGTAGAGCTGGGCTGAGCGGCGGATGCGGCTGATCCACCAGTCGTAACCGCGCTCGGCCAAAACGTCCCAGCGATAGAGCGGATTGCCCCAGCGCTGGCCGGTGGGAGAAAAGTAATCGGGCGGCACGCCGGCAATGCGGATGGGCTGCAAATCCCCGTCCAGCTCGAAGAGATCGGGATGCACCCACACATCGGCCGAGTCCATGTTGACGAAGATGGCCACGTCGCCCAGGATTCTGATCTCGCTTTGCGCAGCGGCCTTGCGGAGGTTGTTCCACTGCTGGGCGAAGGCGAATTGCAGCACCTGCTCGCGGGCCAGCGCGCGGCCGTGCTGCGCGGCGGCTTTGACCAGGGCTTGCGGCTGGCGGCGGCGCACCGGCTCAGGCCAGGCCGTCCATGCGCCGGTCTGGTATTGCTGGCGCAAAACGGCGTAGAGCGCGTAGTCCACGAGCCAGACTGCCTCGGTCCGGCAAAACTCCTCATACTGCTGCCATTGCGCGGCCAGCGCCGGCTCGCGCGGCCCGCGGTCAAGAAAATTCTCCGCCGCCTCATGCAGCAGCGGCAGCTTGCGCCGCTCCACTTCTTCAAAGTTCACATTGCCGCTGCGCCCGGCCAGGCCGGCGATGCGCTCGCCCTCAATCCAGCCCCAGTCGGCGAGGAATTCCAGGCTGATGAGCGAGGGATTGCCGGCAAAGGCCGAAGAAGCCGCATAAGGCGAGTTGCCGTAGCCGGTGGGGCCAAGGGGCAGAACCTGCCAGACGTGCTGCCTGGCCTGCGCCAGAAAGGCGACAAACTCATGCGCGGCTGGCCCCAGGTCGCCGATGCCTCCGTACGAGGGCAACGAACTGACGTGGAGCAGGACTCCGGACGAACGCTGAAATTCCATCTTTCCATTATCGACGGGATGGGGGACCGGGATCGGACTGAGCGCCAGGGCAATCGCATGAACACGGATGAGTTCCGATGAGAGGTTTCGCAGCGACCCTCCGGGGCGCTGCAGCATGGTTGGATTGCTTTCCCAGGATTGCGTCCGCCACAGCGGACTCCATCCTGGGCTATTTTCGGGCCTCCCTACGGGAGGCAATGCCGCGGTTGAATGGTGGGTACATTGCTCGTTCAGGGAGGGAGATTTTCAGCTGCCCCTACGGGAGGCAATGCCGCGGTTGGCCGGTGGGTACATAGCTCGTTCAGGGAGGGAGATTTTCAGCTGCCCCTACGGGAGGCAATGCCGCGGTTGAATGGCGGGAGCGAGAAATGCAACCGGCTCTGTCAACAAAATATGTTCATGCGATTGCCCTGGCCTGAGCACCGGAACCTCTACAGCGGAACCAGAGTCGAACGATCCCGAAACCACAGCATTCAAGTCGACGCGACCACCAGGGAGCGGCGACCCTCAATAAAACTCAACAGGAAACAGCTACTCCGGTTCCGCTTTATAATCCGTGTGTCCGTTCCATACAGCCTGTATGGTGTTTCTAGCGTGGTGTCTCTGAAGTTCTTTGTAAATGCGCAAAAAGTACAAACGCAGATTCTTCGCTCACCACCCCCGAACTGAAAAGCGTTCGGGGCCCCGTTCACTCAGAATGACAGCCTCTGATTTCCAGCGAATTTCAGAGACAGGACATTCGCAAGATTTGGGAGATCAATCCGTTGCAGATACAATTCGGCCGTTCCTTGTTTTCCGCCCTGGCAGCCATTCTTGCCGTCGTTCCGCCTATGTCCGCCGCAGCAAAAACCATTCCGCCGCAACCGCTGGTGCTCAGTTCCGGCTGGCAGTTGCAGGACGCCGCCAAGGTTGCGCAGCCGGGCGCTGAAGTTGCGGCTGCCGGCTTCAATGCGAGCGGCTGGTACAACGCCACCGTCCCCGGCACTGTGCTGACCTCGCTGGTGAACGACCATGTGTATCCCGAGCCGCTCTATGGCGAGAACAACCGCCCGGAAGTTATTCCCGAGAGCCTGGCGCACAGTTCTTATTGGTACCGCACGCAGATCGACGTTCCCAGGAATTACAAGAATCACCAGGTCTGGCTCAACTTTGACGGCATCAACTACACCGCTGCGATCTGGGTGAACGGAACGCAGGTGGGCGCCATGCGCGGAGCCTTTATCCGCGGCATCTTCGACATCACGGCCCTGGTGAAGCCGGGCAGCAAAGCGGTGGTGGCGGTGCTGGTTGATCCGCAACCGCACCCCGGGGCGCCGCACGAACACACGCTCACCAACGGACTGGGCAGGAACGGCGGCATCACCGCCATCGACGGGCCCACCTTTTTGTCCACCATCGGGTGGGACTGGATTCCCGCCATCCGCGACCGCGACACCGGCATCTGGCAGAAAGTCTTTCTCTCCGCCTCCGGGCCGGTGGTCGTGAAGGACCCGCTGGTGACCACCGATCTGCCGCTGCCGCGCACCGACTCGGCCGACGTGGGCGTCTCGGCCACCGTGGAGAACGTGAGCGACAAGCCGGTGAAGGGTTTGCTCAAGGGCACAATCGAGAACATCGTCTTCCAGAAAGAGGTCGAGCTCGCGCCGCACAGCACCGAGACAATCAGCTTCGACAGCAAGACCACGCCGGCGCTGCACATGGAGCATCCGCGGCTGTGGTGGCCCAACGGCTACGGCGCGCCGGAGATGTACAAGCTGCATCTGAGCTTCAATCTCGGCGGCAATGTGTCGGACGCGCAGGATGTGGATTTCGGCGTGAGAAAGTTCAGTTACAGCGTCCCCGGCACCGACACGCTGACCATCTCGGTCAACGGTGTGCAGGTGTTTATCCGCGGCGGCGACTGGGGGCTGGACGAGGCGCTCAAGCGCATTCCCCGCGAGCGGCTTGAGGCCCAGATCCGCATGCACCGGCTGGCCAACATGAACCTGATCCGCAACTGGGTGGGCCAGAGCACGGGCGAGGACTTCTACCAACTGTGCGACAAGTACGGCATTCTGGTGTGGGACGAGTTCTTCCAGCCCAACCCCAGCGACGGTCCCAATCCCACCGACATTGAACCCTATATTGCCAACGTACGCGACAAGGTTCTGCGCTACCGCAATCATCCCTCGATCATGTTGTGGTGCGCGCGCAACGAGGGCTTTCCGCCGCCGGAGATCGACGCGCAACTGCGCAAGCTGCTGGCCGAGCTGGAGCCGACGCGGCGCTACCAGCCAAGCTCCACCGACGGGCCGGGCGTGCGCTCCCACGGTCCTTACTTCTGGCGCGAGCCGCGCGTGTTTTACAAGGTCACCGACGACTACTTCAAAACCGAGACGGGCAGCATGTCCGTGCCGACCCTGGAATCCATCCACGGCATGATGCCGAAGAAGGACTGGGAGACAATCACCGACGACTGGGCGGAGCACGACTTTGCCAAGGGCGCGCAGCGCGGCGACAAGTATCCCGGCATTCTGACCGCGCGCTACGGGCCCATCGCCAACCTGGCCGACTTTGTGCGCAAGGCGCAACTGGCCAACTACGAGGCCTTCCGCTCCATGTACGAGGGGCGCAACGCGCAACTGTTCCACCCGACCACGGCGATCATTACCTGGATGAGCCATCCGGCGCAGCCCAGCTTTGTGTGGCAAATCTATCACTACGACCTGGAACCCAACTCGTCGCTGTTCGCGGTCAAGAGCGCGGGCGAGATGGTGCACATCCAGTTCAACGAGTTGAACGGGACTCTGCAGGTGATTAACAACCTGCCAACAGCGGTGAAGAATGCGACGGCGCACGTCTCCGTGTACAACGTGGACGGCAAGCTCGCTTACAAGCACGAGACCAAGGTCACGGCGGAGCCCGATGTGGCCACCGATCTGGGCGCGGTCGAGTTTCCGGCCGGTCTGTCTGCCGTGCACTTCCTCAAGCTGGAGTTGAAAGACGCAGAGGGCAAGGAGCTCTCGTCGAACTTCTACTGGCTGGGCCAGCCCGACGCGCCGGACGATCTGACCGGCCTGAACAAGCTGCCCATGGTCAAGCTGGAAGCGCAGGCGGCCAGCAAGGACGAGGGAAGCAAGCGCATCGTGACCGTCACGCTGCACAACCCGACGGAGAACATCGCCCTGATGGCGCACCTGCAACTGCGGCGCAAGGCCGGCGAGCGCGTGCTGCCCGTCTACTACAGCGACAACTACGTTTCGCTGCTGCCGAACGAAAGCCGCACCATCACCATGGAAGCCGGCGTGAACGGCTTCCACGGCGAGGACGCGCTGGTGGTCCTGGACGGCTGGAACGTAAGCGTCGCGCCGGCATCGTTCGCGGGCGTTTCCGTGGAGTCGAATCTTGAGGCAGACCCCGCGCATTCGCCGGCGACAGGCCTGCCGTTCCAGACGGTCGGACTACGGTAATTTTTTCTCCGAAGACCGCGCGTTCCGTTCTTGCCGCAAGAGCCACAAGGCGGCAGGAATGGGACGGGTACGGACCGGTCACATCCCTGACAGATTGAACCGGGGACACACTCCATTGCCTCTCCAGTATGCGGCATCGGAAGGTAATTCTCTGCAAATTACAGAGATCAGAGAATTAGAGATCAGGGACTAAGGAACCAGGGACTAAGGGACTAGGATGGAGCACCGGTTCACGCACAGCCTGGGATTTTGTACCTTGACAAAGCCTTCGTCCTTATCGAGGGCCATCCGCCACCGGCAAGGCAGGCCATCTTTAGAGCATTATTCGATTCACATGTTGACGTTTGGAGATCGTGGAAGGTGGCTATTTCTTGAGGAAAAAGCCACGTAGCTTCCAGGATTCTGTAAAGCGCAGAATCGAAAATGCTGTAAACGGGCCACCGTCAAAAGACGTGAAGCCACAGCGGGAACAATTCACCTGACCGTTTCGTACCCTACTCTTTCCAGACTGCTGTTTGCATGCAGCCGTTGCATTCGCTTCAGTGCAACCCGATCCGGGCTTTACGGCCCGGTTATACGGTCCTTTTTTTCAGGGGGCTGAAGCCCCCCTGCTCCCTCTGGATTCAATATCTGCAACCGCAGTTTCAAGAAACTCTGAATATCCAGACACCCCCGGCTTGACAACTACTAAGCCGTCTGTGTATTAAGATGTCTTAGTATGAAAAAGACAGACACCATGCAGGGCTCGCTCGATCTTCTCGTCCTCAAAGTTCTCTCGCGCCAGCCGAAGCTGCACGGCTACGCCATCATGACGGCCATCAAGCGCACCTCCGGCGACGTGCTCAACGCCGAGGTCGGCTCGCTCTACCCGGCGCTGCACCGCATGGAGGAGAGCGGCTTGATCCGCGCCGAATGGGCCGCCAAAGACACCGGCCGCCGCACGCGCATCTACCAGCTCACCGCCGCCGGCAAAAAGCAGCTCGCCGCCGAAGTCACCCGCTGGCACACCGTCAGCTCCGCCATCAACCGCGTTCTGCAAGAGGCCTAACCATGTCGCTCTGGTCGCGCATCACCTACGTCTTCCGTGGGGACCGTCTCAATCACGAAATCGACGAGGAATTCGCCGCCCACATTGAAGAAGCCATCGCCGCCGGCGACGACCCCGCAGAAGTGCGCCGCAGCTTCGGCTCCCCGCTGCGCCTGCGCGAAGAAAGCCGCGACGCCCGCATCGTGGCGTGGCTGGACTGCCTGCGTGCCGACGTGGTCTTCGGCTGGCGCCTGCTGTTGAAGCGCAAAGTCACCACCGCCGCAGCCGTACTTTCGCTGGCCCTCGCCATCGGCGCCTGCACCTCCGCCTTCCGCCTCATCGACGCGCTCTTTCTGCGCCCGCTTCCGGTCGCGCACGCCGGCCGTCTCAATGTTCTCGCCATCCGGATTCCCGATTTCAACGGCACGCCCCTCACCTTCGACACCTTCGCTTATCCCGACTTCGCCCTCATGCGCGCCGCCGCCCAGGGCCAGGCGGAACTGATCGCCGCCTCCCTCACCAGCCGCACCGACCTCACCTACGCCACCGGCAATGACATGGAAAAGGGCTACGTGCAGTACGTCTCCGGCTGGATGTTCGACGACTTCGGCCTGCAGCCAACGCTCGGCCGCCTCCTCACCGCGAACGACGACCGCGCGCCCGGCGTCAGCCCTTACGCCGTCCTCTCTTACAACTACTGGACACGCCGTTTCGGCAACGACCCCGGCGTCCTGGGCCGCACTGTCCACATCGGCAGCGGAATCTTTCAGATCGTCGGCGTCGGCCCCAGGTCTTTCACCGGCACCGAGCCCGGCACCGTCACCGACATTTTTCTCCCCGCCATGATGAACCCCGCCGTCGTGCGCGACGACAACAGTTGGCTCCGCACCCTGGTAGTCGTCAACCCCGGCGTACCCATCGAGCCGCTCCGCGCCAAGCTCGACGCCGTCAACCTCCACTTTGAGACCGAACGCTCCAAAGGCTGGGCCGGCATGTCGCAACACAACATCGACATGTTCCTGCAGTTGAAGTTGCTCATCCAGCCCGCCGCCTCCGGCGTCTCGCGCCTGCAGGACGATTACCGCCGCGCTCTCGTCTGGCTCGGCGTCCTGGTTCTTCTCGTGCTGCTCATCGCCTGCGCCAACGTCGCCAACCTGATGACCGCCCAGGCCGCATCGCGCACCCGCGAAATGGCCCTCCGCGTCTCCATCGGCGCCGGCCGCGCACGGCTGGTGCAACTGGTGCTGGTTGAGAACGCCATGCTCGCGCTGTTCTCTGCCGCGCTGGGCGCGCTGTTCGCCTGGTGGGCCGCGCCTTTTGTCGTCAGCCGCATCAACCCGCCCGACAATCCCGCGCAACTGGTTCTGCCCGCGGACTGGCGCGTGCTCGTCTTCGGCCTGCTGCTCACGCTTGCCGTCACCCTTCTGTTCGGACTGGCGCCGGCCCTGCGCGCCTCCTCCATCCAGCCGGTCACCGCGCTCAAAGGCGGCGAGGAGCCGCACGCCAAACGCCGCTCCATGTATGCGTTGATCGCCGCGCAGGTCGCCTTCTGCTTCGTCGTCCTCTTTTTTGCCGGGTTGTTCGTGGCCACCTTCCGGCATCTCAACAGCCAGCCGCTGGGCTTCGAGCCTCACGATCTGCTGCTGCTTGAAACCGTCGCCCCGCACGGTCAGCCGCCGGAGTCCTGGTCGCAGATGGCAGACACTCTCCGCGCCGTACCCGGAGTCAAGGACGTAGCCATCGCCGGCTGGCCGCTGCTCTCGCACAACAAATGGAGCGGCAACATCGGCATCCCCGGCATTCCGCGCAGCGAACAGTGGGGCTACTTCATCTCCACCTCGCCCAACTGGCTCGGCACCATGAAGATGCGGCTCATTGAAGGCCGCGACTTCAACTCCACTGACTCGTTCCCCGGACAGGCTATCGTCAACCAGACCTTCATCAAAACGTTCTTCAACGGCGCCGACCCCCTCGGCCGCACCTTCGAAAAAGTAAATCCTTCCGGCTCGCGCCAACTCTGCCAGGTCATCGGCGTCGTCCCGGACGCGGCCTATAGCAGCCTCCACGACCCCATCCTCCCCGTCGCCTACGTGCCCTTCCGCCAGTTCGATTCCAAAGGCGTTCCCAATCCCGCCGGCAGCGGCGTCTTCCTCCTCCGCACCTCCGGCAACAACCCGCTCTCGCTCGCTCCCACGCTGCGCCGCCTGGTGGCGCAAACCAACCCTGCATACCGCGTCAGCAACGTGCAAACCCAGCAGGAACTGGTCGACAACCAGACCATCCGCGAACGCCTGCTCGCCTTGCTCGCGTTGTTCTTTGCCGCCGTCGCCCTGCTGCTGGCCGCCATTGGACTGTACGGCGTGCTGAGCTACTCGGTCCTCCAGCGCGAACGCGAGATCGGCATCCGCATCGCCGTCGGCGCGCGCCTCGGCAGCATCGCCCGCCTCGTCACCACCCAGATCTTCGTCTCCGTATGCATTGGCGCAGCCGCCGGCATCGCCCTGGGCATGGCCTCGGTCCGGTCCGTCCAGACTCTCCTGTTCGGAGTCAAAGGCAGCGACCCATCCATGCTGATCGCACCGGCGCTGGTTCTGCTGGCCGCAGCCCTGCTGGCCGCGCTTCCCGCCGTACTGCGCGCCGCGCGGATTAACCCCTCGATCATGCTGCGCGCCGAATAGGCTCCTGGCGTGTTTTGCACTGCAAGCGCATCGGTCGAGCCGTGAAGTGGAAAGTTTTTCATGCGGGGGTTGAACGGCCCCCAGCAGGTTGAAATTTTGAGGCTCTTGCGGCAATGCCGAAGCTGTGGCCGCGCTAGCGCAGGGGGCAGGTGCCGGTTTTGGTCACCTTTTCCTCGTTAGCGCTGGCCTCGCCGCGCCGCAGAAGGTATTCTGGAGCCGCATGATGCGCGCATCGACAGCCCGGAGACGAGTCCTTTGACGGCCGGGCGCTGGGGCGCTGGGTTTGCCGCAACGGCCCGTTTTGTGGCCGAGATCGAGGCCGCCGCTGCCGGCAAGGGGCCGCTGCGTGCCGGGTACGTGCTGGCCGGCGACGAAGTGTTTCTGCTGGACCGCTGCCGGGCCGCCGTGCTCAAGGGCTTTGTTCCGCAGGAAATGCGCGATTTTTGCCTGTCCGATCTGGACCTGGCCAGTACGTCGATTTTCGAAGTGCTGGACCGCGCGCAGACTCCCTCGCTGATGGCGCCTTTCCAGGTGATTTTTGTGCGCAACGTGCGCCAGCTTTACACGCGCGGCGCCAAAAAGGACGAGTTTGCGGCGCTGGAGCGCTATTTCCGCTCGCCGAACCCGCAGGCGCTGATTATTTTTGTGGCCGACTTCCTGCGCATTCCCTCTGACCCGCGCCGCATGGAGATGGACGACAAGAACCGCTTTGAGCGGCTGACCGAGACGCTGGGCGAGCACTGCGGCATGGTGGAGCTGGCGCGCGTGAACGAGGAAGACGCCATGCGCTGGACGGTGGCCACGGCGCAGCAGGCCGGGGTCCGCATGGAGCCGGACGCGGCCCGCGAGCTGACCGACGCGCTGGGCGCGGACATGATGCTGATCGCGTCCGAGATGGAAAAGCTGCTGCTGTATACGCTGGGCCGCGGACGCATCACGCTGGGCGACGTGGAGACCATGGTGCTGGGCGCCAAGCAGCGCTCGCTTTACGAGCTGACCGACGCCATCAGCGCCCACGACCGGGCGCGCGCGCTGGCGCTGCTGCACGGCTTGCTGAACAGCTCGGACGCCGGCGAGGACGCGGCCATCGGCCACCTCTACATGCTGGCCCGCACCTTCCGCCAGATGCTGGTTATTCTGGAGAAGAACGTGCGCGACTCGCGCGCCATCTGGCAGGCGTTGTGGCAGGGCTTCCGGATGCCGCCGTTTGCCGCCGACGATCTGATCCGGCAGGCGCGGCGCTACAAGAGCCGCCGCGAGCTGACGCGGGCGCTGCGGCTGGTGGCCCGGGCCGACCTGGAACTGCGCTCCTCGCCGCCGGACAAGCGGCTGGTGCTGGAGCGGCTGGTGTACGAGCTGGCCAGCGAGCCCAAGCCGGCGCCTCCGGCCTGGGCCGCGATTCAGTTGTCGTTCGAGGGCTAGCGCAGTGCCCTGTCTCTAAAGTTCTTTGAAAAGTGCGCAAAAGAACAAAAGCAGATTCTTCGCTCACCACCCCCGAACTGAAAAGCGTTCGGGGCCCCGTTCGCTCAGAATGACAGCCTCTGTTTTCTTGTGAACTTCAGAGAATGGGCACTAGCTGACGCCGTGCTCATGGAGCCAGGGGCCGTACTCCTTGTCTGTTTTCTGAATGTGGTTGGTGAGCCAGTCGCGCAGAAAATTCATGAGAGCCAGGTTCAGGGTGATCTCCCCTTTTTCAAAGCGGGCAACGTACTCCTCTACCTGTTTGGTCAGGTCGCGATGCTTTTCGCGGTGGCTGGCCAGCTCCGGGTAGCGGGTGGAGACCAGCATGGCTTCTTCCGCCGCAAAATGCCGGCGGGTATACTCCACCAGCTTGCGCAGCAGGGGTCCGGTCAGGCTTTGCGCCTGGCCTTTCAGCATGGCGGCGTGCAGATCGTTCAGGGTTTGAAACAAACCCGTGTGCTGCTCGTCGAGCGTGCGCACTCCCACGGAATACTTGTCGCTCCAGTTCATTAAAGCCATAGGCCTCCTCATGCCGGGATGTGCCGGCAAGGTGGTTATCGGAGGCGGGAGCGAAAAGGTGAGGGGAAAATGCGGGTCAGCGTATGCCGCGCTCATTCATCCAGGGACCGTATTCCTTGTCCTCTTTCAGCATGTGGGTGGAGAGCCAGTCGCGTACAAAGAACAGCAGGGGCAGGTACATGGTCTGGTCGCCCTGCTGATGGCGTGCAACATATTCATCGAGCTGCCGGAACAGCTCGCGGTGTTGCTCGCGCTGCAGTCCGAGCCCCGGAAAGCCGGCGCCGGCCAGCATCTCCTCTTCCGAGGAAAAATGGGTGTGCGCGTAATCGGTGAGCTTGAGCAGCAGCTTGCCGGTAGCGCTCTGTGCCTGACCTTTCATGATTGCGGAATGCAGCTGGTTCAATATCCTGACCAGGGCGATGTGCTGATCGTCCATAGCCTGCACGCCCACAGAATATTTTTTGCTCCACCTCAACAGCGCCATGCACCCTCTCCCGGCGGAAGCTGTCCGTCAAGACGCGCACCGGACAGAATCCAAAGAAGATGAATGGAAATCCAGGCCGCGCGAACAGGCTTTATGATACTCCCCGCTCGTTGAGCCACGGCCCATATTCCTGGTCCAGGCCCTCGGTGTGCTTCATATACGCGTCCCGCAGCCGGCGCAGCAGCGGGTTCATCTCAACGCCTTCGCCGTACTGCACGCGGTGGGCGGCTTCCAGCATCTGCGCCAGCAGGCAGTGGTGCGCCGCGCGGTGCGCCGCCAGGCCGGGAAATCCGCTTTGCTCCAGCAGTTGCTCCTCGCTCCAGTAGTGCATGCGGGTGAACTCGATGAGCTGGTCCAGCAGTTCGCTGACCTGTTCGCGGCCGCGGCCGCAGACCACCGCGAGGCGCAGCTCGTTCATGGTATCCATGAGGATGCCGTGCTGGTCGTCCATGGCGCGCACGCCGACGCCGCAGGCGTGATTCCAGGTTAGAAGTGTCACATGAGCCTCCACTTATCACTAAAGACAGTATCGGCAGAACACAGTCGTTGCTTACCCGCAAATCACTCTCCTTTGGTAACCGGGGATTGGCGGCGGCGGCGGCGTGGAGTCTAGGGCTGCGGGGAAGGAAGCGGCGGGGGCGCGGGCCGGGAATGCGTATGACTGTAGGTGAGGTAGCCCAGGCCAACGCGCATGTTGTGCACGGCGGGCCCGGGAATGGCGATGGCGACGGTGATGCCGAGGATGGCGTGCGCCACGGCCAGCGGATAGAGGTTGCGGTAGTGCAGAAACAGCAGGCAGGCCGCGAAGCCCCATAGAAGCGTCACCGGAGTGAGGATGGGGTTGGGCAGGTGGGCAAGGGCAAAGATAATCGCGGTCGCCAGCGCCGCGGATTTGCCTGCCGGCAGCAGGCGCGCGATGCGCGGCAGGAAGAAGCACTGCATGAGGAACTGCTGCACGAAGGACCAGAGCGCATAGCCCCAAAAAGTCTTTACGAAGGCAATGGGGCTTTCAGGGACGTGCAGCGAATGGGACCAGAAGGAGACCGTGACGGCCACGGCGGAGACCGCCAGCGCCGCGCCGGGAATCCACAGGGAGCGCCGTAAATTTTTGCGGCGCAAACCCATGGCGTCCAGCCCATCAAACGAGAAACAGATCATGCCAGCGACCGCGCCTGCCGCCACCATCCAGAGAATCCGCTGCACGGGCCGCGGCGTCCAGATGACGACAAGAATCAGCCCATAGGCCAGGGCGAGCTCCAGCAGGCCGCGCCGCCTGCCGCCGGAGACAACGGGGCTTGGATCGCCGGAGGGTGAGGGCCTGTCTGCCGCCATGGAAGAGATGGTAGAGCAACCGGCGGCGGCTATTCCAGGATGACGGCCGGTTCCGGCTCGTGGCCGCGCGTGGTGAGGATGACGGCGGCGGTCAGAATCAGCGCTCCGCCGATCCACGCGTAGGGGCCCAGGTGCTCGCCCAGCAGTTCCACGCCCAGCCAGGAGCCCAGCGCGGGCTCAATATTTAAAAACACCCCGGCGCGCGAGGCGGGCACGTGATGGATGCCCCAGTTCCACAGCAGCGTGGTGGTGGCCGTGCACAGCAGGCCACTGATAGCCAGCGCCATCCAGGCCGTGACGCTTACGTGGGCAAAGGGCAGCGGCTGGATTTTTTGATGGGTCAAGGGGCTGAGAACCCAGGGGCCCAGAATCCAGACAATCAGCATCAGCGTTCCGGAGAGGATGGTGTAGGCGGTGACCACCGGCGGGCTGTGCGTCTCCATCAGCTTTTTGCTGAGCAGAATCCAGGCCAGCGCCACGACCAGCGAGGCTACGACCAGCAGGTCGCCGGCCAGCGAGGGCTCTCCGCGCGTGGCCGGGCCGCGGTTGGCGCCCAGCACAATCAGCGCCGCGCCCACGGTGGAGCCCCAAAGAGCCGCCCAGCCCAGACGGTCCAGCCGTTCGCCGGCAAACAAAGCGGCCGCGCCGGCCAGCATCACCGGCATGCCGCCCACCATGAGCGAGGCGTGGCTCACCGTGGTCAGGTCCAGGCCGTGAAATTGCAGAAGAAACTGGATGGGAATGCCCAAAGCCGCGGAAATCAGCAGCAGCCGCCATTCGCCTCCGGTCATGCGGACCCGGTGCATCAGCATCACCGGCAACATGCCGAGGCTGGCAAACAGAAAGCGGTAGAGCACCATGTGCTCCACGCTCATCTCGTTCAGCGCCAGCCGGCCAAAGTAGAAGCCTGTGCCCCACAGGGTACCGGCCAGTGCGCAGGCGCCGTAACCCAGCAGTGCGATGCGCCTGTCTGTGCCTCCATCCGCCAAAATCCATCCCTTCGATCCATGGAGCAACGTTCGCCCGCTGGAGAGACAGGCAGCACACCCCGCAACATTTTCAGGTGATTTGCCGTCCCTTATTTACTGTCGCACACGGAGCGGGGCGGGGTGTCACTGCGCAAGACCGGGCGCATCGGCGAAAATACAGATCGATGGTGATTCAGTTGCGATTTTTTTGGATGCGCGCGGGCCTGCTTCCGGCCGTGGCCGGGATGGTGTTGTGTGCTTCAGCCGGCGCGCAGGCGCAGGTCCAGGCTCAACGGCTCCCCGACAAGCCCAGCCAGCCTCCCGCGTTCTCCATCTCCGTTGAGCAACTGGGCTTTTCCGCGCCCGGACCGCTGTACCTGGGACAGCGCATCAGCATGGTTTCCCTGGACTTTCTGAACGAAAACCGGGTACTGTTCACCTTTCGCGTGCCCGGGCTGCTGCACCGCGAAAGCGAAGACAGCGATCAGCGCCAGATCCGCGCCCTGGTGCTTGCCTTGCCCTCCGGCGCCGTCCTGGCCGAGTCCGTGTGGACCCTGCACGACCGGGCGCGCTACCTGTGGATGCTGAAGGATGGCCACTTCCTGCTGCGCGACCGGGACACCCTCGCCGAGGTGGACAGCGCCTTGCAGTCCAAGCCGCTGCTGCAGTTTCCCGGCGCCCTGCTGTGGATGGAGATGGACCCAACCGGGCAGTACCTGGTGACCAGTTCCCACGAGCCCGTGCCCGACGCGTCCCAAAGCGGCGGCGCATCGCAACCCGCCCGCACCGACCCGATGCAGACCCCGGGGACCGCCTCTACCCAGATGGACGCGAATGAGCAGAAACCCGCCGGCCAGCCCGACCTGGTGGTGCGCATCCTGCGCCGCGACACCGGAAAAGTGATGCTGGTCAGCCGCTCCCGCACCACCGTGCATTTGCCCATCAACGCCGACGGATACCTTGAAGCCTTGCGCGGCAGGGGCCTGGAATGGCTGCTGAACATGAACTACTTCACCGGCGGCAGCGAGGTGCTGGGCCGCATCGACTCCACCTGCACGCCGCTGCTGGACTTTGTCTCGCAGCGGGAAGTGCTGGTGACGGCGTGCGATAAAGCGGGCGCGCGCACGCTGATCGCCGTGACCACACGCGGCAGCCGCCTGTGGCAAAATACGACTCCGGTGCAGGCCGTTTGGCCGCTGCTGGCCATGGGTCCGGACGGCTCGCGGCTGGCCCAGGAGACCCTGGCCGTCACCCACACAGTCAGCGCGAACGACCCCCTCGGCCGGGAGGACGTGAAAGGCCAGTTGGTGAAGATTTTCGACGCCGCCACCGGCAAAGTGGCGCTTGAAGCCCCGGCCAGCCCGGCCCTGGATGCGGGCGGCAATGTGGCCATCTCGCCCAGCGGGCGGCGCGTGGCCGTTCTCAACGCCGGCGCCATCCAGGTGTTCGACCTGCCCGCGCCGCCGCCGCTGGCCTACTGAGCCCGGCCTCCGGCCGTTTGTGATCCAGGCCATTTCCGCGCAGTCCGGAACTGTGTAGACTGATTGACGGGAGATTTTTTCTTGGCTACGGCTGTCGTGAACTATACGGCTGCGGCGGTTTCCGATCGCGGCCGCAAGCGCCCCTCCAACGAGGACGCATTCGGCTACTCCGTCGAGCACGGCGTCTACTTCGTCTGCGACGGCATGGGCGGCGCCGCGGCGGGAGAGATTGCCAGCTCCCTGGCCATTGACGAAATGCTGCGCCTGCTCACGGCGCGCACCCCCGCCGACCCGCTGCCCACCGTTGCCGAACAGGCCGTGATCGCCGCCAACGAGGCCATCTACTCCCGCTCCCAGCGCAATTACAAGCTCAGCGGCATGGGCACCACGCTGGTTGGCCTGCTGGTGGAAGAGCGCCACGCCTTCGTCGTCAACGTCGGTGACAGCCGCTGTTACCGCCTGCGCAACAGCCGCATCGAGCAGATCACGCTGGACCACTCCCTGGTGGAGGAACAGGTCCGCCTGGGGCGCATGACCTGCTCCGAGGCCCTGCGCTCGCCGCTGCGCAACGTGATTACCCGCGCCCTGGGCACCCAGAGCCGCGTGACTCCCGACATCTTCGAGCTTGAAGCCGAACCCGGCGATCTCTACCTGCTCTGCTCCGACGGACTTACCCGCGAGCTGACAGACCCCCTGATTGAATCCCTCTTGTCGGTTGATCTTCCTCTCGACGGCCTGTGCGACCGGCTGGTCGCAGCCGCCAACAAAGCCGGCGGGCATGACAACATCACCTGCCTGCTGGTCCGCGCCAGCTAGCCAGAGCGTTTGCAGGAATGGGATAGAGGAATCAGCATTCCTTCAGGGCTGAACAGGCTGCGGAAGATTGCCTGTTTCCAAGCCAAGCGCCGGGAGAAATCTCCCAGGAGGCTTAGCCTCAAAACGCTGACTTATTGGGCAGGGTTCTGACCTATTGCGTCCTCGATCTCGGTCGTCTCTGTAGAGCGGTGGCTTATGGTAGCTTCCGGATTGGCGACAATCCGACCATCACCGATCTTTCGACGTTAGTCTGCCCGATAATGAAGCCGACGTTCAGCTAATTTTCGTTCAGCTAATTCAGCGAGGCGCGGACACGCGCTTGCTGGGCTGCCTCTTCCTGGCACTCCGTTGTAGCCGCTAATCTGAGTGCTTCACACCTATCGTATCCTGGAGAGTGTGCTGATTTTTCACGGCCTTCGCCCTTTCGTTCATCATTGTCTTCTCCAGCGCCGAGCTAGCTTCGATCTGCTGCAGGAGGCTCTGCTTCAGTTCCTGGCTTTTGATATCGAGATGACCGCCGCTATTGACTGAGATGCTGCTTGCGTGAGCTTCTGCAAATTCGTAAAGGCTCAACGTACTTGAAACCCATTTTGCCTCATCAAGCTCGATCGAAGCTTCAAGAGAATCACTTTCCTGAAGTCTTGACTCGACACCTCGAAGGAATTCCGGGTCAACTCTCTGCATCTCATCGTGAAATCTCTTTCTAGGCTGTTTCTTGGCCGCAGCATAGGCTTGATCGATTTCGTAAGCCTGCTTTAACTGCGCGGATGTCGATTCCATGGCTGCCTTATTGGCAAATGATCCGACTGAGTACAGCGCTGGCGAGAGCGGCTTCGTCGACTTGGCTATCCTGCTGTTCTCGTCACTGGCTGCCTTCTCTTGGCGGATGAGTTCTACCATCAGCCGTTTGCGATCCGGATGGATCTTATTTAACGGTATATCCGATAGCGCCACCTCCAGATAATTGTCACTTGGTGTCGCTGCAATGGAGATCGTTGTGATCAGTCCAGACAGCAAAACAAGCCCTAATGAGGTCAAGACCATCCATTTTGGAAGATAGCGGCCGCCGACAGGTAGTCGAAAATATGTGGCGACTACCAGTACGGCGGTTAGCCCTGTTGCGGAGATCCATCCGACCCAAATATTTCCGTCATCGCCGAGATAGTTCGCGTTTCTCTGAAAAAATACGAAGGCTGGAATCGACAGATTGACCAAGATCAGTATCCACGCAATGCGGCTATAGACTGCGCCTGTTTCTCCGACTTTTGGCATGATGTTTCATATTATCGGCGAGGTAACAAAGTTGCAACAGAGAGTGGAGTGTGACGCGGCGGAAGACGGGAGGGGCGAGCCATTCAACAGTTCTGCGGCATCATTTAGTCCCCGAAATACCAGTAGTTCCCGAAATACCGGCTAACCGTACATTATGCATTCCGAGGTGTCAAAATCGAGACCTCGGGCACCCGGCAAAGAGGCGGAACGATCATGTCTGGCTTATTCTGAGAATTCCTAGTGACTGATCGGGGGAGTGCATGAAGGCAAAACGAACGCGTTGGCTGGCAGCGTGTGCTCTCACAGCATATAGCGCAATTCTGATCAAGATCGTGGTCTTCAAGTCCATACCCACCCTTCGGATAGGGCGCCTGAGGCTCAGGTTTGCCGGTTATCACACAGGTCCTGGCAACTTCGTCCCGTTCAAGACGATTGTTCCTCAACTCACGGGTCAAGGGAATCATTTGATCGCCGTGGTGAACCTGATCGGGAACATCATCCCGTTTATGCCGATAGGACTTCTCGCTCCACTTGTCTTTCGATCCATCTCATGGCGGAAGGCGCTCGTGCTCGGAGTTGCCACCGGGCTGACCTTCGAGGTGATGGAGGTTGTCTTCCGTGTAGGCATCTTCGATGTTGACGACGTGATACAGAACGCATTCGGCGTCATCCTCGGCTACGGAGCGTTTGTACTGTTCAAACGCCGGAAGCAGACTCTGTGAAGCCGTGCCCTATCAAAGCATCGGTTTGCTCAGAGGCTGACTGATCTACTCGCCAATCACATCGGGGTCCTTCTTCGCGCCGTGGCGCAGCCGCTGAAACAGCAGCACCAGCGGGATACAAAGCAGCGAGAGATACCCCAGCAAGCGGAAGTTATCGGTATACGCCAGAACGGCTGCCTGCTGCTGGACGCTGCGGTAAAGAGCGCCCAGAGCCTCTACCTGTGCGGTGACCGCGTCGGAGCCTCCCATGCGGAACTTTGCCGCAAGGCCCTGGAGCAGCATCCGGGTAGCGGAGTTGCCGGCGGTGAGGTTGGCGGCCAGGTAGTTCTGGTGGGCCTGCGAGCCGCGCACCAGGATCGTGGTCACCGTGGCGATGCCCACGCTGCCGCCGATGTTGCGCATCAGGTTGTAGATTCCGGCCGCGTTGCCGATCTCCTGCCGGCGCAGGCGGCTCATGGTCATGGTGGTGAGGGGAACCCAGATGAAGCCGCCGGCAAAGCCGTTGAGCAGGTTGGGCACAACGACCGAGCCGATCGAGATGCCCAGGTTGAGATGGCCGAGCATTAACGTCGAGTAGCCGAGCAGCACGAAGCCGAAGCCCATCAGGATGCGGCCATCGATGTAGTTGACCAACGCCCCCACCATCACCATGGACAAAATGGAGCCGACGCCGCGGGGACTGACCGCAAGGCCGCTGTCCAGAGCCGAGTAGCCGAGCAGCGTTTGCAGAAACAGGGGCAGCATGGCGGTGACGCCGTAGAGGGCGAAACCGTAGATGCCGGTGATCAGAGTGCCCACGCCGAAGTTGCGGTTGGCCAGAATGCGCAACTGCACAATCGGGTCGTGGCACATGAACTCGCGCACCACAAAGCCCACCAGCGCGATGGCGGAAACCGCGGCCACCCAGCAGATCCAGGGCGCTTCAAACCAGTCCGCCTCCTGCCCCTTGTCGAGCACCAGTTGCATGGCGCCCAGCCAGATGGCCATCATGCCGAAGCCCAGGTAGTCGATGGCCCCGCGAAAGGCATGGCGCAGGTAAGGCGGGTCCTCAATGAACAGGTTGACCATGAACAGCGCCAGCAGGCCCACGGGAAGATTGATGTAGAAGATCCAGCGCCAGGAATAGCTGTCGGTAATCCATCCGCCCAGCGTGGGGCCAATCACCGGCGCCACCACGATTCCCATGCCGTACACGGCCATCGCCGTGCCGTGCTGATGCGGCGGAAAACTCTCCAGCAGAATCGACTGGGCCAGCGGCTGCATGCCGCCGCCGCCCACCCCTTGCAGCACGCGGGCCAGGATCAGCATGGGCATGTTCATGGCGATGCCGCACAGCAGCGAGGCGCCGGTAAACAACAGGATGGAGATGATCAGCAGGCGCTTGCGGCCAATGCGGCGCGCAATCCATCCCGAGGCGGGCAGCATGATGGCGTTGGAAACCAGGTAGCTGGTCAGAACCCAGGTCGACTCGTCGGTGGATGCCGACAGGTTGCCGGCGATGTGCGGCAACGCGACATTGGCCACCGAGGAATCCAGCACCACCATGAAGGTGGACAGCATGACCGAGGCGGCGACCATCCACGGATTGACCGAGGGCCGCCACTCCTGGGGCGCTGCTGCCGTGGATGGATTTGCACTGCTGACCATATGGTCATTTTAGTATACTGGGGAGTCATACTATCTCCAGTACCGTTCGATCCGGTGGAGAGCGAGGCCCGGCCGTTGATGAAAAGCAAGCAGCAGGTGGTGTCGGAGTTCCGGCGCACGGAGATCGTCGACGCCGCGCGCACCGTGTTCGCGCGCCACGGATTTGCCCTGGGCATCATGGACGAGATTGCCAAAGAGGCGGGCATTGCCAAGGGCACGATTTATCTCTACTTCCGCTCGAAGACCGAGGTCTACAAGGCCGTCCTGGCGCACGACATGAAGGCTCTCAAAGGCAGCACGCTGGAGCGGATTGACGCGGCAACCGGGCTGCGCGACAAGATTGGAGCCTTTACCCTGGCGCGGCTGGAAAACGCCGAGGCGCGCAAGGAATTTTTCCGCATCATGGACTCCGAGCAGGGCAGCCTGACCATGACGCGCAGTCAATACCGCGAATTTCTGCGCGAGCCGGTGCTGCGCCTGGCGGCGGCCATCGAAAAGGCGTCCCGCAAGGGCGAAATCCGCCGCGTACCGGCCGAGAAAATTGCCTGGCTCATCGCCGACATGACCCGGGGAACGATTCAGCGCAGGCTGATCGAGCAAAGCGAAACGCCGCCGGCGGAGGACTCGCGCTTCCTGCTCAACTTTATCTGGCCGTCGCTTGCGCTCAAGCCGGATTCGCCGGAACTCTGACGCGCGCCGGTCCTGCTGCGGAGTGGATGGAATTACTTGCGCAGGCTTGAGGCGCGCACTACAAGACTGGGGCTCACCAGCTCGGTCCTGGGCCGCACCGTGCCCTTTGCGCCGACCAACCGGAGCGCCATCTCCGCGGCCAGCCTGCCGATCGCAGCGCTGTCCTGATCGACGGAAGTAAGCGGAACGCGCAAAAAATCCGAGTACAGCACGTTGCCGCAGCCCACCACCGCAATGTCCTCGGGAATGCGCAGCCCCGCATCGAGAATGGCGCGCATGGCGCCCAGCGCAATGGGATCGTTGAAGCAGAAAATTCCGTCCGGCCGCGGCTTCAGGCCGAGCAGCGTCTTTGTGGCCTCATAGCCGCCGGGCGCACCGCGGTCGTCCCCGGAGCTCCCGATGGAGACAATGCGCTCGGACCGCACCGCGATGCCCGCGGCGGCAAGCGCCTGCTTGTAGCCTTCCATGCGGCCGAGGGCCGTGCTGGTTTCTGGCCCGCGGATGTGGGCGATGCGCTGCGAACCCTGCTGGATGAGGTGCGCGGTTCCCATGCGGCCCACCGCCTCGTCGTCCACGCCCACAAAGTTTGCCGGCAGCCCCGCAAAACGGCGGTCGATGAGCACGTAGGGAATTCCGCGCTCCTCAATGCGGCGAAAACTCTCCACCGTCCACTGCGCCGAGGCAATCACCAGCACGTCCACGCGGCGCGCCAGCAGTTGCGCAATCTCCTGCTGCTCCAGTTCCGGATCTTCTTCCGACGAGGTAATGATCAGGCTGTAGCCCTGCCCGCGAATACCCGCCGAGATGGCTTTGGCCACCTGCGCAAAAAACGGATGCAGCAGGTCGGGAACCACCAGGCCGATGGTCCAGGTGCGCCCGGTAATCAGCGCGCGCGCCGCAAAGTTCGGCTGATAATTCAGCTCCTTCATGCGCTTGAGCACGCGCTTCCGCGTCTCTTCGCCGATGTCGGAGTGGCCGCGGAGCACCTTGGAGATGGTCACGGTGGAAAGGCCCAGGTCCTGCGCAATGTCTTTCATGCGCACCGGGGCGTTGCGGCGCGCCGCCCTGGTTTTTTCACCGCTTCCCGGTAACTTGCTCATCGCCGCCGCACCGCTTTCATTTCAGGTAGTTTGCTGTCATCCATCCAAACGCGCTGCTGTACCAAGTATCGCCGATGCAGCAGCTTTAACGATAACTCTATTTTCACTTCTTGCAAGGTGGATGTTGACACATTCAGGGCAGACGCGTATTCTTCGCTGGTCGTAGTTACCGATAACTTTGACGTCGCCAAGGAGCCTGCATGGGCAACCCTCTCAACAGCAATTCGGCCCCCATCGATCCCGCGTCCATTCCGCAAAGGCGGCTTTCTACCGGCGCTCTCATGCCCGCCGTGGGCCTGGGCACATTCGGCTCGGACAGCGTTTCGCCGGCCCAGGTTGCAGAAGCCGTGAAAGGCGCCGCCGCCGTGGGCTACCGGCACTTCGATTGCGCCTCGGTCTACCAGAATGAAGACGCCGTGGGCGCATCGTTCGAGGAGATTTTGCGCGGCGGCCTCCGGCGCGAAGAGATCTGGGTCACTTCAAAAGTGTGGAACGACAAGCACGGCGAAGACGACGTGATCGCCTCCTGCCGCAAGTCGCTGGCCGACCTGCGCCTCAACTACCTGGACATGTATTTGGTGCACTGGCCGTTCCCCAATTTTCATGCGCCAGGCTGCGACGTATCCTCCCGCAGCCCCGACGCCAAGCCGTACATCCACGAAAACTACATGCGCACCTGGCGCAGCATGGAAAAGCTGGTGGACATGGGCCTGGTGCGGCACATCGGCACCTCGAACATGACCATCCCCAAGCTGAAGCTGGTGCTGCGCGACGCGCGCATCAAGCCCGCGGTCAACGAGATGGAATTGCACCCGCATTTTCAGCAGCCGGAGCTGTTCCGCTTTGTCGTCGACAACGGCATTCAGTCCATCGGCTTCTGCCCCATCGGCTCGCCGGGTCGCCCCGAGCGCGACCGCACGCCTGAGGACACCGCGCCCACGGAAGATCCGGTCATCCGCGCAATTGCGAAGCGGCACGGCATCGGCCCCGCGGAGGTCTGCATCAAGTGGGGCGTGCAGCACGGGCAAACGCCGATTCCCTTTTCAGTGCGTCACTACCGCGAAAATCTTGCATGCGTCACCGGCAATCCGCTGACGGACGAGGAGATGCGGCAGATCGCCACGCTGGACCGCAACTGCCGGCTGGTCAAAGGGCAGGTCTTTTTGTGGAAAGCCGGGCAGACCTGGGAAGACCTTTGGGACATGAACGGCGAAATCAGCTCTTAGCTTCTAGCTTTTAGCTTTTAGCTGTTAGCTGTTAGCTGATTCCCGGTGGTTCGCGCTGTATTCGGCAGCCACAAAACCGAGCTAAGAGCTAGTAGCTAGAAGCTGATTTTGGAGAGATCGATATGAATTCCACGATGACCGCTGCTTTTCTGCCTGGCAACTCGACCGTTGAAATGCGCACCGTGCCCGTGCCCGCTCCGGGCCATGGCGAAGTTCTGCTCCGCATGAAGGCCTCGACCATCTGCGGCTCGGATATTCGCTGCATTTATCACGAGCATCTGGGCAAAGGCCCCGAGGGCTACCAGGGCGTCATTGCCGGCCACGAGCCTTGCGGCCAGATTGTCGCCGAGGGGCCCGGCTGCCGCCGCTTCAAGACCGGCGACCGCGTGATTGTGTATCACATCTCCGGCTGCGGGGTGTGCAACGATTGCCGCCGCGGCTACATGATCTCCTGCACCAGCGAGAAGTACCGCCGCGCCTACGGATGGCAGCGCGACGGCGGCATGGCCGAGTACATGATCGCGGAAGAAAAGGATCTCATCGCTCTTCCCGGCGTGCTCTCCTTTGCCGATGGCGCGCAGGTTGCGTGCGGCTTTGGCACCGTGTACGAGGGCCTGGAAAAAATCGGCATCGACGGCAATCACGCCGTGCTCATCACCGGCCTGGGACCTGTCGGCCTGGCCACCGGCGCGCTCTGCCGCAAACTCGGCGCCAACAAAATCATCGGCATCGACGTTGTCCCGGAGCGCATGAAGATCGCCATCGATCTCGGCCTCTGCGATGCGGTTCTGGCTTCGGGGCCGGACAATGTGGCACAGGTAAAAGCGCTGACCGGCGGATTCGGCGTGGAGCGCGCGGTGGATTGCTCAGCCAACGCCGCAGCCCGCGCCACCGCCGTTCGCGCCGCGCGCAAGTGGGGCAAGATCGTCTTCCTCGGCGAAGGCGGCTCGGTTGAAATCAATCCCTCGCCCGACATGATTCACGATCAGAAAACCGTGTACGGATCGTGGGTCACTTCCACCTGGCTGATGGAGGAGCTGGTGGAGCGGCTGGTCCGCTGGAACCTGCATCCGGCCGACATCATCACCCACCGATTCCCTCTGGACCGCGCCGCCGATGCCTATGCGCTGATGGCCTCCGGCAAGTGCGGCAAAGTGGCCGTCTGCCAGGACGAAGAGCTGACCGCCTGAGATGACAAAGGAGACCCTCATGCACCCTGCCGATGCACCGCCTGAATGGGAACGCCAGTTCCGCACGCTCCTGCCGCTCTATGGCCATCGCAACTGGATCGTCGTTGCCGACTCCGCCTATCCGGCGCAATCGAAGCCCGGCATTACAACCGTCGTCGCCGATGACGAGCAGATTCCCGTGGTCCGCACTGTCCTTGACGCCATCGCCGCCGCGCCGCACGTCCGCGCCCGCATCTACGTTGACCGCGAACTGGCCTACGTCGCCGAAAACGACGCGCCCGGCGTCGCCGACTACCGCACCGAGCTCGATCAAGTACTCTCCGTCCATACCATTGAAACTCTGCCGCACGAAGAGATCATTCACAAGCTTGACCAGTCCGCCGAGTTCTTCCGCATTCTGATTCTCAAGACGGACATGACCATTCCGTACACCTCCGTCTTTTTCGAGCTCGACTGCGGCTACTGGAACGCCGAAGCGGAGCAGCGGCTTCGCCAGGCGATCCTGGCCGCGGAACCGAAATAACCACAAAGACCGGCGCAGGAAGTGACCGCGTCTTTTCGATTTTTGGCGAAAGGGGAAATCCCTCAGGGGCTATTGAGGACTGCATAAATAATGTCCGGACAAACGCGCCGGAGGCGGTGTTGGTTAGCCCCGCGCTTCAGCGTGGGGGAAAAGGGATTCCATAAGTTCGTTACGGAGTCCCGTAGGTACGGCGCAAAGACATGATTGATGCAGGCGTCAATAACGCCCACGTTGATTTTTCCCGGTTTAACGTACGGGCTAAAGTCCGTACCCTTCAAGACTGCACCTCGTGCAGAAGTTCTCAAGAGTTACCGTGAAAGGAACAGATCACAATGGCATTGAACAGGCGCGAATTGCTTAAGTCGTTGGGCGGTGCATGTTCCGCCCTTGCTCTCTCCCGCTATACAAAGACCCGGGCCGCGGCCCAGGGCAACAACTTCATCGGCACCCGGTCGTCGCTCGAGGGCTACCGGATTCCCGACTGGTTCCGCGACGCCAAGTTCGGCATCTGGTCGCACTGGGGACCGCAGTCGGCCATCGAAGACGGCGACTGGTACGCGCGCAACATGTACATCCAGGGATCGGAGCAATACAACTACCACGTGGAGCGCTACGGGCATCCCTCCAAGGTCGGCTACAAGGACCTGGTCAACGATTGGAAGGCCGCCAAGTGGGACCCCGACCACCTGATGAGCCTGTACAAAAAAGCCGGCGCAAAGTACTTCTTCTCGATGGGCGTACATCACGACAACTTCGATTTGTGGGACTCGAAGTACACGCGCTGGAACGCCGTGAACATGGGGCCGAAACGGGATGTGGTCGGCACCTGGGCCAAGGCTGCGCGCGCGCAGGGATTGCGCTTCGGCGTCAGCGAGCATCTTTGGATCAGTTACAAGTGGTTTGCCGTGAGCCACGGCGCGGACAAGACGGGCCCCATGGCCGGCGTCGCTTACGACGGCCAGGACCCCAAGTTTGAAGACCTGTATCACGATGCCGATTGCGCCCGGCTTGTGGACCGCTTTGAATGGAACGACAACGACATTCCCGAATCGTGGAAGCGGCATTATCTTGACCGCATGACCGACCTCATCGACAAATACCAGCCCGACCTGCTCTACACCGACGGCCATCTGCCCTTCGAGGATACGGGGCTGAAGATGGTGGCGCACCTGTACAACGTGAGCGCGAAGGTGCACGGCGGCCAGACCGAGGCGGTGTACACCAGCAAGGAAGGCACGGACTGCGCCATCGGCACCTGCCTGCTCGATCACGAGCGCGGCGTCTCCGACCTGATTGCCAAGAATCCCTGGCAGACCGATACCTGCATCGGGCAGTGGCATTACAAGCGCGGACAAAAATACAAGACCGCCAAGAAAGTCATCGACCTGCTCACCGACATCGTCAGCAAAAACGGCAACCTGCTGCTCAACTTCCCGCTGCCCAACTCCGGCGAGCTGGACTTTGAGGAGATGGAGGTGCTGGAAGGCATCACCGCGTGGATGCAGGTGAACAGCGAGGGCATTTATGCTTCGCGGCCCTGGAAGATCTACGGCGAAGGCCCATCGACAGAGGTGAAGATCAAGGCCGGCGGCTTCAACGAAGACAAGCGCGGCGACTTTACCGCTGAAGATGTGCGCTTTACCACCAAGGGTTCAACGCTCTATGCGTTTGTGCAGGGCGTGCCCGAGAAGGAAGCCGTGGTCAAAGCTCTCGGACTTGCCAGCGCGCAGGCTCCGGGCAAAATTCTCAACGTGGAAGTGCTGGGCTACAAGGGCGCGCTGGACTGGAAACAGGACGACGCGGCGTTGCGGGTGAAGATGCCGGCGGAGAAAATCTCCGACATCGGCATCACACTGAAGGTGCAACTGGCATAGACCTTGCTGAGCCGGATTGCACGGTTGGCCGTGCGTATCCGCAAGCAAAGAGAACAGGCAGGGCACATGTACGCCGCAAGCGCAGCGTTCATCGTGCCCTTTCTGGTTTCTGCAAATTAAGTGCGGATTCTGTGACGACATTCCAAACTTTGTCTGCGCTTCCCTCTTCCCACGCTGTGCTTCATATTGCTCAGACTTGAATCATCCGCGCGGCTACAGTTGGAAATGCCGGGGACAGGTAGCAAGCGGCCTCGGCGATGGTGAGGAGAATCCATGCGCGGAATCAAATATCTTGTGTTATCGATTGCTGTTTCTGGAGCGCTCTTTGCGGCAGCCATGCCCAAAGCAGAAGCCCAGATCAGCGTCAACATCGGCGTCGCCCCCAATTGTCCCTACGGATACTACGACTACGCCCCTTATAACTGCGTTCCCGATGGCTACTACGGCTCGGAGTGGTTCAACGGCGGCGTGTTCATTGGCGTTGGCCCGTGGTTTCATGGCTCCAACAACTTCCACGGCAGGGTCGATAACAGCTACGATCCGCAGCACGGCTACAACGGCGCCATGCCCAGGGTGGGCGACAGGCCCGCCGCGCAGCGCAGGCGCCCGGAGCAGTTCAAGGGCAATGAAGACCGCGATGGACGCGGCCACAAAGCCGGACAAAATCGCTAACGCGTAACGTCCAGAGTCTTTCAGTCTGAAAGACGAAGACGGGCAGGTTTCTCATGCAATCGCGTGAAGAGCCTGCCCGTTTTTGCTGCCTGTATGACGCGCCCGGCTTCAGTTCCGCTGCTTGTGAGTCTTCATGAGCTTCAACTCAATCGCCTCTTCAAGAGCTTCGGCTGAATCGTCGGGTTGCGTCTCATTCACAGCCGGTGCGGTTGCAATCACTGTTGCAGTTTCTGCAACCGCCGCAGGCGCAACGGCCGCCGCACTTTCTACTTTCTCCGCCGTCTTGCCAACCCTCTTCGGTTTGACCGCAGCCGCTTTGGCTTTCTTTTTTGCTTTGGGCTTTTTCGGCGCAGCCTTGGCGGGAGCCGCTGCAGCGCCCAGAAAAGCCGACCACAGCAATGCGGGAACAGCCGGCGCAGAGTGCGCTTTGGCAATGGCCAGGTCTGCCACCTTCTCCACAATCCACTCGAAGTTTGCCGCGCCCACGGAGTGCAGGTCCGCATCCGGCGCGGGATTCATGAAGTCGATGGCATAGGGAATGCCGTCTTCGACGGCGAACTCCACGGTATTCAGATCGTAGCCCAGCGCGCGGCACAGCTTCAGCGCGTCCTGCTCCACGCGCCGCAGCACCTTCTTGCTGTACGCCGGAGGGTTCTGCACGTAGCGCTCGGCGTGCGGCATGCGCGGGTCGTAAGCCATGATGCGCACATGCTTCTGCGCCACCACGTAGCAGCGGAAGTACTCCGTGAACTCGACCGCCTTCTGGTACATCATGCACAGGTCGCGCGACTGATCGTAGGCCCTGAAGAACTCCTCGCGATTGTGCACGTGGTACACGTCGCGCCAGCCGCCGCCATCCACCGGTTTCAGAAATCCATGCTCGCCCACGTAGGCAAACACGCTGTCCCAGTCCAGCGGATACTCCAGGTTGCGCATGGAGCGGTCCGTGGTTCCCTCGGGCAGTTGCTTGTGCGGCAGAATCACGGTTGCGGGCACGGCCACGCCCAGTTTTGCGGCCAGCGTGTAGTTGAAAAACTTGTCGTCGGCCGACCACCAGAAGGGATTGTTGACGATCGCCGTTCCGTTGATGGCGGCGTGCTTGAGAAAGGCGCGATAGAAAGGAACGTCGTGGGAGATGCGGTCCACGATCACCGCGTAACTGGGAGTCTTGTCCAGATGCACGGCGCCGGTCTGCACAAACTCCGCCTGAATGCCGTCAAGATTCCTGGCGTTGATGTGCTCCACCAGCGCGCCGGGAAAGCTGTTCTCCATGCCGAACAGAACGCCGATTTTCTTCATAGCTCCTTGACCTCCAGGGGTACAGAGCAGCCTTTGCAAGCCAGTGTACCGCACACGAATCCACATTCGAGTGAAGGGAAGTAGGTTGGCTAGTTGGCCAGACAGGTACGTCCCGCAGCCGATGCAGACAATGCGGCCGCCGGGCAACCCAGGTATCGATATTGAAACCTAGGAAACATGGAAGCCCGGCCCCGGTTCCGATCTCTGCCGGCTACCGCTGCGTGCTCTGCGTAACCACGGACAAGTCGGTATCGAAGGAGAGCGCCGCGATGACGGTATCAAGGTGCGCCCGCGCCGCGTCGCGCTGCTGTTCAAGATCCGCCTGCTGCTTGCGCCCCGCCGCGATTGCGTCCTCGGCCTGATTGAGTTCCTCCACAAACCGTTTGGCGGCGTCGTTGCCCTTCAGCGCCGTCAGGTTGTCGCGGTCCCGCGCTTCGTCCGCGGCCAGAGCTGTCTGCTTCTTCCCGATCTCCGCGATCTTTCCATTCAGATCGCTCAGCGCGGTTTCCGCGTCAATCAATGGCCGCAGTTTGGCTTCAAGTTCAGGAGTGAATTTGCTCATCTCGATCAGGATTGCGCTCTGAAAAAAGTTGGGATTGATCCTGACCTTTTCAGAGAGCGCGACCTTCTCATTTACGTGGAGATCGACCGACTGGTGCGGCTCGACAGAGACGCGGAAGCGGTAGGCCGTGGCCGTGCTCTCCGCCGGTTTGGAGTCTGAGACCAACTCCGCATTGGGCTTGCGCGCATGTTCCACGATCACCATCCGCGCTTCATCGGCGGCGTTGGTCACGGTGTAAGTGCTCTCCGCCACGTCGCTGGTCGTCTCCACCATCACGCCCTGGTGAATGGCGATGTGGTGCAGCTCGCGGGTTTCCTTGTAGCCGCCGCTACGGACCTTGACCGCCTGATCGGCAGCGTACGACAGCAGCCGCTTTTCTCCGGGGTGAATGGGATCAAGCAGCCCCTCGCCGGCAAACTCGCCGCTCTCAAAGATGGAAAAACTGCCCGAGTCCAGCGTCAGTTTCGACTTGTTCTCAAGCCACACCGCGCGGAGCGGCGTGCTCTCCTTTTCGCTCCAGAGCGTGACGTGCTCGGCGGGCAGCTCCTGCTGCAGAATCGGCACCATCGCCGACTCATTCTTGTGAATCGTCACCGGCTGGGTCAGCGCGTACTCAAAGAAATCGTCGAAGGCGTTGGTGGAAACATCGCCCTGCTGCATGGCGTCGGAAACCCGGTCCACGCCCGCATCTCTGTTGAATTCACCCATGCTGCCGCCTTCTCCAGAGCCGGAGCCTCCCACGCCCTCCATCCCCGCCACGCCAAAGGCGGTCGGAGCCACTTCCTTGGCCGCTACCATCTTGATGTCGTGCGGGACCCGCGTCGCCGTTGTGATCTTGTCATGCACCATCTCCGCCGCTTCATGCGTCTGCGGCGTCAACTGCTCCTCAGTGGCAATGGGAATCTCAGGCCGGCGCACATAGAGCGGCTGCGACAACGGCTGGATAAAGCTCTGTGGCGCGCCGGCCACCAGCGACAACTGCACGTTGTCCCAGTCCGCGCCCACGGTGTTATCCACCACCGCCCAGCCCTGCACCATGGCGCTGCCGTTGGCCACGCGCGGAAAGACCATCCGGTAAGTCGACTTCCACACCGGAACCTCGCTGATGTAACTCACGCGCAACTGCCGCGCGCCTTGCCCCAGCGCATTCAGAGTGAGGTGCCGCAGCCCGGTGGAGTGGGTTGCGCTCAGCAGTTCCAGGTAGCGGTCGAGTTGGCCTTGCAGCGCCGTGTCCAGCGGCCTGACGCTCAGCGCCGGCGTCAGCTCAATGACCCGCACCGCGCCTGAGCCTGCCACCAGGGTCAGATAATACTTGTCCACCGTGTTGTCGCCCGTGCCGGATTTTTCCGTCCGCGACTCAATGGCCATCAGCCTTCCGGTGATCGCTCCACCCGGCCCGCCCAGCACTTCGACCCGCTGCCCGCGCAGCGCCTCGAACAACTCCGTCGAGGTGGGGTCGTCGCTCATGCCCAGCGAAAGCGACTTCAACTGCTCGGCTAGCGGCGTGGTCGAGTTGTAATTCACGCCCGCAATCCGCCCGCCGCCTTCATCCAGCACCGTCAGCGACTGCAGCACGTCGTTCAACTGCGGCGAGGTAAAGTCGATGGCCACGCGCTGGTTGCCGTTCACCGTGCCGGCGTGCTCAAAGTACCCTACCCCGTTTTTGTAAAGCACCACCTTGCGCACCGGCAGGTTCTTGATTGTCTCCGGCTCGACGCCGGTTGTGGACGTTGCCGCCGTTTTTGCGCTTTTTGATGGGGTGGCTTTCCCCGCAGGTGTCTGCGCGGCAAGAGTCAGAGTGAAGGCGACAAGGCAGAAGATGGCAAACATCCGGCGCATGGAAGTCTCCTGGCAATTACAAACTGGAATGCTATTCCCTTTGACCCCGCACGCCGCAAAAAGGTTCCCGGAACGCACCCGATCGTTTAACAAGGGCCCCCCGCCTCCACCGAAGAGACAGTCGGAGTTTGACGTTTACGAAAGAAGCGCCGTCCCTCCGGGACTCCGGTTCCATTGTTTGGTTACGCCAACCCCACCCCGCGCTGAAGCGCGGGGCTAACAAACTCCACTCTTGTCCAAAATAGCTTTTGAGCAAATGGGTCTGGCTGCCCTCCTTTGCGGTGTATCAGAATGACTTTATCGAGAAGTCGCTGAAAACCGCTTGGGAGGGCGTCAACGATGGTACAAGTCGC
>Ga0316217_10000282_pt1 | contig 74681 bp, 68 predicted proteins | sample 1anoAmetaG_FD_203633 | JGI IMG/M metagenome (GOLD analysis project Ga0316217, IMG submission 203633) | Freshwater microbial communities from Trout Bog Lake, Wisconsin, USA - 1anoA | ecosystem: Environmental > Aquatic > Freshwater > Lake > Hypolimnion/Profundal zone | place: USA: Wisconsin... | reverse complement strand
ACCTTCAGGAGAACTGGTCTTAGGAGCCGTTTCATGGCGTCCTCCGGCCTGCGCGCCTCCCATTCTCGATATTCCCGCTTTGTTCCCTGACAAATATGGTGCCAACCCGCCGATTTTGCTTCACAAATTGTGCAAACCGTGACCTATACTTCGTTTAGAGCTGGGATTTCCACATCACTATGGCCCCTCCTCGCCTCGACTATGGCCACGCAACTATCCCAGAAGCGCGTCCTTGACTCGCCCGCGATTCCCGACCGCCTCTACTTCAAGATCGGGGATGTGGCGCGCATCTGTGCCGTCGAAACCTATGTGCTGCGCTTCTGGGAGACCCAGTTTCCCCAGCTCAAGCCCAACAAGAGCGGTACCGGCCAGCGGCTCTACCGCCGGCGCGACGTCGAGCTGGCTTTGGAGATCAAGCGCCTGGTCCACGGCGAGGGCTATACCTTGTCCGGCGCGCGCCAGGCCCTGGAGCAAGGGCCGCGGCGTGTCGACCTCCAGCCGAGCCTGCCGCTCACCAGCGGCGATCCCAGTCAGCGCCAGGATTCGATCGCCGCGGTGATCGGCCACGCCCGCGCCGAACTGCGGGAGATCGCCAGCCTTCTTGCTGCGCCCGCCCCCCGGCAGCCGCGCCGCCGCTCTCGCCTCGCCACATTGCCCCTCGCCTCGGACTCCCTCTTTCCCCTGTAGCCTCCGCGCTGCCGCCCAGGGCAATCGCTTGAAGTTCGAAAATTCCGACGCACAACTGTTTTGAAAGGGCATGGCTTTAGCCGTGCCGATCTCGGGGCTTAAAATGCATCGGCTTTAGCCGCTGAGGGATGTTCTTGGGCGATTGAAACCATCCCTCCGGGGCTCAAGCCCCGAATTCTCCTGGCGCATGAGCGGCACGGCTGAAGCCGTGCCCTTTCAAGGCCTCAAAGCCGTGCTCGGAATCTTCATGCGATTGCCCTGCGTTACCGCCTGGAAAGATGCAACGTACCGCACCCCCGCGCTATTCTGGTGAGTCCTCTTCAACTGCATATGAACGAAGATCCACAGATCGCCCGCGCCCGGCGCACCCGCATCCGCGCCGCCGAGCGCAAGCTACGCGAGGCGCAGAGCCGGCTGGCGCGAACCGAGCGCAGCGTCCGCTACTGGACGCGCATCCTTGCCGACCTCAAGCACGAGCGCACCCGTGCGGTGCAGCCCGCGCTTTGGCCGGAAGAAGACGGCAAAGACAAGACCTGAGCCGCCTCGGTTTGAATCGCTTGGCTACCGATAGCTCACCGGCGGCGAGTTGACCGCGGACAGTTCCTCGAAGATCGCGTCGGGCAGTTTGAGTCCCGCCGCAGCAATATTCTCCGCCGCATGAACGGGCGACGAGGTGCCGGGAATCGGCAGAATCGCGCTCGATCGCCGGAGCAGCCAGGCCAGCGCCACTTGCAGAGGCGTCGCGCCCAGCGCCTGCGCGGCCCGCTCCAGGATCTCGTGCGCCTGACGGTTCTGCCCCAGCGGCGCCCAGGGGATAAAGGCAATGCCGTTTTGTTCGCAATGGTTCAGCAGATAATCCCACTCGCGATCGGCGAAGCTGTAGCGGTTCTGCACAGAAACGATGGGGACGATCTTGCGCGCCCGCTCCACATGCTCCAACGTCACGTTCGACAAGCCGACATGCCGGATCTTGCCCTGCTCGCGCGCCCGCGCCAGCGCCTCCATCGAGCCGTCGAACGACACGGCCGGATCGGGAATGTGCAGTTGAAAGACGTCGATCCGCTCGAGACGCAGCCGCTTCAGGCTGCCTTCCAGCGCTTCCAGCAGATGCTTGGGGCTGGCGTTGTGAATCCACTGCAAGGGCCCGACCCGCTCCCATCCGGCCTTGGTGGCGATCACCATGCCCGCCGGATAGGGCGCCAGTGCCTCGGCAATCAGCTCCTCCGAAACATAGGGCCCGTAGGAGTCCGCCGTATCGATGAAGTTCACCCCGAGTTCCGCGGCGCGCCGCAGCGTGGCCAGTGCCGCAGCGCGATCCGCCGGAGGGCCCCAAATGCCTTTCCCGGTAATGCGCATGGCGCCGTATCCCAGGCGGTTGACCGTGCAATCTCCCAGTTGGATGCTCCCTGCGGCTGCCGCAGTGACAACTTGCGTGCTCTGGCTCATGCGAAAACCACCTCCGCTCTAGGATGGCCGAACGGCCCAGCCCGCTGCAACCACAGAAGCATCGCGTCGGGAGGCGGCACAAAGCCTTTCAAGCGACCGGCATTGACCGCACCCCACCCGCCACAAAGCTCCGTGCCCCATCCATGGCGCAGCTCCACCGCGTCATGGGTGGGAAAGCAACCACCCTCAACCAGCCCATTCAAGCAAAACCAGCCGTGCCCCATCCATGGCGCAGCTCCACCGCGTCATGGGTGGGAAAGCAACCACCCTCATCCCGCCCATTCAAGCGAAGCGCATCCCTCAGTCGTAAAACGCCTCCAGTTGCCACACGCTCCGGCCGCCTTCTCGCACCTGGCGATTTCGAACCAGCAGGCACGCAACGGACGCGCCGCTGTTGGTCTCCGCCAGCACATCCCACTCTTCCGCATTCCACCCGTCGGCCGACCACCAGCATCCGCAGGTCTTCCACGGTCCGTAAGCCGCCGCCACCTTGAAGCGGCGCTCGTTATCGCGAAAGGCCACCGGCTTCTGCTCGCGCAGCTCGACGTGAACCGGCAGCGGCGGCCTCATGCGGCGCAGGGCCATGCGCGGCGGGGACGCGTTAGCGGCGTTGGGTGCAGCCGGAGCCGGCTGCGCGGAAACCGCAAACTCCTCCATGCGAAAGCTGCCGGGGCGATGCGAGTCCTCCAGTACCGGCGAACCCACACGGTCCTCCCCGGCGATGGCTTTCAGCCGCGCGATGGTCACATCCAGGCGCGAAGGCTCCGGCGTCTGCGGGGCAAAGAGACCCAGTTGCACCTTGCTCGATTGCCCGGCCTCGGCCGTCAGCGCGAAAGAGAGCACGGCGGCCGTCGGCGGATGCGCGGCGATCTCCAGTTGCAGCAGCTTGAGCAGGAACTTGCGGTCAACGGTGGGGACCGCCGGGCGAATCACGCGCCGGTAGACGCGCCCGCCCACCAGCTCGATGTGCACCACCAGAATGGCCAGCGAAAGAGCCCGCGCCGCGGCCCGCGCGGCCAGGCAGTCGATCATGCGCGCGCCGGCAAAGAGCAGCGATTCGGTATTCTCTACCGGCGTCTCGAAGTCGCAAAACTCCTTGAGCGCAAACTCCGCCTCGATGGGCTGAAAGGTGTGGGGCAACGCCCCTCGGGCCAGGCCGCCCCAGGCCGAGGCCTGCGCGCCCAGCCGCGCGATCAGATCGGTCTCGGGCAGCGCGGCCAGCTCGCCCAGGGTGCGAATCCCCCAGATTGCGAAGGTTTCCGCACGATCCGCTGGCAAGCCCAACACAGCCAGAGGCAGCTTGCCCAAAGCATTCGCTTCCTCCCCAGGCGGGATCACCGTAATACCGCGCGTCGCGACGGCCTTGAGTCGGGCCGTGTGGAAGTTGGCGCTGACCGCGACCGAGGCGCGAAATCCGGCGGCGGCCAGCGAGGCGCGCAATCTTTCGGCCAGCGTCTCGGGCGGGCCGAAGAGCCGCTCGGTCCCGGCAATGTCCAGCACGCAGGCGCACCCCGTGGGCAGATCGACAGCCTCGATGCGCGGAGAGAAATGTGCGGCGCACTCCAGCAGGACCGCGCGCGCGGCGGCCTCGCTTTCCTCCGAGCGGGCCAGAAGCCGCAGGCCTTCGAGGCTCTCGGCTTCCAGGCGGGTCATTCCCACGCCAGCGCCCTTCATCCGCGCCAGCCGGTTGAGGGAGCAGACGGTTTGCAGCGGCGGGCGGCCTTCGAGAACTGCCAGAGGCTCCGCTACGAACTCCGGATGCAGCCGCAGCAAGGCCTGCGCGGGAAACTCCGCTGCGTGTATGCAGGCGTAAAGTGTTTTTTCTTGGCTCATGCGCGTTTCCTTTCCCATGCGCCGGCGGCCGACCAGGTGGAGGCGGGCGGCTTGCGCGAGTTGGCCAAGGCAGGCGCAAAACGCTGCCGGTCGCGGCGTATCTGGTAGGTAAATCCGCTCAGCACCGTTCCGGAATTGGCCTCCGCGCCCAGCAGAGAGCACTCCAGAACCACGGCGGCGCTGGACTGCGCAAAGGCTCTCTGCCCCAGAACCAGCAGAGAGCAGCGCGTACGTCCGGCGGCCTGGCGGAAGCGAAACCAGGTGGCCAGCGGAATCCGGTAGCCGTGCTCCGCCGCGGTGCTGCCCAGATCCAGCACCAACGCCGCGAAACCGCCGGACTGGAGCAGCAGGTCGGTAGCGCGCAGGGCCTGGTCCAGCCGTGTCCAGGGCTTGGCGCTGGCTGCGGGGTTGGCATTGCGGCAGCGCACCCAGAGCAACTGCCTCAGGCAAACACCGCTGGCGGCGGCCGACTCGGCGTCGAAGGCATCGTCGGCATCCACCCAGGCGCAGACCCGGCCCTCCTGCGTTCGCCCAGCTAGAAAGGCCAGAGCGAGGCTGGTGCGTCCAGAGGAATCCGGGCCGGTCACCTCGCTGATGGCGCCCACCGGCAAGCCCCCGTCGAGCAGGCGGTCAACCTGGGAGATGCCGGTCGGGGCGGTCTCGCCCAGGTCGCGCGGAACCGGCGTGAGCGCCGCCGGGAAGCGGTTTTCGAGGGCGTGCTCGATTTCGAGACGAAGGGCGCTGGCGGAGGGCATGGCGGATTTTACTTTCGCCCTTTCTTCGCTCTAGCATCGCGCAATTCCGCCCGGCTGTCAAAGGGCCGCGCAGGCTTTGGTCTATGTGCCTATTTATGAGAAAGTTGCCCGGTGAGGCAGCAGTGCGGACAGTTGTCAGTTGTCAGTGGTCAGTGGACAGTGGACAGTGAATGTTTCCCTACTCCCTATTCCCTATTCCCTGATCCCTGATCCCTGATCCCTGATCTCTGATCTCTGATCTCTGCATAAACGACTGCAAGATCAGCGTCGCCGCCACCTGATCCACCACCTTGCGGTGCTCCTGGCGGGCGTGGCCGGCCTCGTAGAGAATCCGGTGCGCCTCGCGGCTGGTCAGCCGTTCGTCCCACAGGTGGATGGGCAGCCCGGACAGCGCGCCCAGTTCGGCGGCAAAGGCCTGAGTCTTCTCGGCTTGCGGGCTCAGGTCGCCGGAGAGGTGCACGGGATTGCCCACCACGATGCCGGCCACGCCGTACTTCCGGCAGAGCCGCGCCAGGCGGCGCAGGTCCTCGCGCTGGTTGTGGCTCCGCTCCAGCGTCATCACCGGCTGCGCGGTCAGGCCCAGCTCGTCGGAGACCGCCACGCCAATGCGCCGGTTGCCGATGTCCAGGCCGAGATAGCGGGGATGGGGTGTAGCTTCCAGCTCGATGCTCCTCCTTACAGCTTAAGGCTCCTCTTCCCTGGAAATGCCAGCCCTTGGGATTTAAGCCGATACAATCGAATTGAGGAGAATCTACCAGGGCTCTCCGCGTCTCTAATGAAGGAAAGGGCGATAGCAACGGAATGGTGCGCCGCAGAAGAACGAGCAGAAAGAAGAAGAGTTCTGGCGCGGCGGGGATCTTCCTGGCGGCTTTGCTCGTATTGCTCTTGGCGGCAGGCGCGTCGGCCTGGTTTGTCTACGTGCCGTTCGGACCGGAGAGCGAAACGTTTGTCGACCTGGCGCCCGGCTCTTCCACCGCGCGGATCGGCCGCCAACTGGAATCGGCCGGCGTCGTGCGCAGCCGCTATGCCTTCGATCTGGTGCGCTGGTTCAAGCGGGGAACCCTGCGGGCCGGCGAGTATCGCTTCGATCGCCCGGCAACGGTCGTCGAGGTCTATGCGCGCATCGTGCGCGGCGATGTCTTTACCAAGTCGGTGACCATTCCCGAGGGCGCGAGCATCTTCGAAATCGCCGCCCGGCTGGAGCAGGCGGGATTTGGCGCGCGCCAGGACTTTCTTGAGACGCAGGCCCGGCAGACCGGCCTGATCGCCGATCTGGACCCCGGCGCGCGCAGTCTGGAAGGCTATTTGTTCCCAGACACCTACTTCTTTGCGCGCAAGGCCACCCAGGCGCAGATTTGTGCCACCATGGTACGGCGCTTTCGTGTGGTGGCGGGGCAGCTTGGATTGAAAGAGGATGTGCATCGCGTGGTGACCTTGGCATCGCTGGTAGAACGGGAGACGGCAATGGACGCGGACCGGCCGCTGGTGGCCAGCGTCTTCGAGAACCGGCTGGCCAAAAACATGGCGCTGGCGACCGATCCCTCTGTCATCTACGGGCTGGAACTCGAAGGGCATTGGCGGGGCGCAATCTACCAGAGCGACCTGCAGCGCAACACGCCCTACAACACCTACCTGCACGCCGGCCTGCCGCCGGGCCCGGTAGCCAATCCGGGAATGCGCTCGTTGCGCGCGGCCATGACCCCGGCGCATACGGATTACCTCTATTTCGTCGCCACCGGAACCAATGCCCAGGGACGCTCCCTCTTTGCCAGCACCCTGGACGAGCACAACAAGAACGTCGCCAGCTACCGGCACGCCTTGAAGAAGGCGGGGGAACGATGAAGGCAATCCGATCTCTGGCCTCCGTTGCCGCCCTCTTCCTTCCGCTCCTGCTTTCCGGGTGCTTCATCCTCTCCACCACGCGCAAGCTGCCCATTCCCAAAGCGCCCTCCATTGTCCAGAAACTGGCGCCCGAAGATCTGGTTGCGCAGCTCAATCGGCACTGGACCGCAATCCAGAGCCTCAACGCTACGGTCGATATCCAGGCCAGCGCCCTCAAGAGCAAAGAGGGCGTCGCCAAGGACTACACCACCATCCGCGGACACATCCTGATGCGCAAGCCGGAGTTGCTGCGCGTCCTGGGACAGGTCCCCATGCTGGGCACCCGCATGTTCGACATGGCCAGCGACGGTAAAGACTTCACTCTTTACATCCCGCTCAAGAAAAAAGCCTACAAGGGCTCCAACTCCCTGAAGAAAAAGTCGGTCAATCAGTTGGAGAACATGCGCCCGGGGTTCTTTCTCGACGCCCTGGTGGTCCGCGGCCTGGAGCCGGACGATCTCTACGCGGTTACCGCCGATACCGCCACCATGGAAGACGCGGAAAAGAAGCACCTGTTCTCGGTCCCCGAGTACATCCTCAGCATCATGCGCCGCAAACCCGGCAGCCAGGAGCTGACGCCGGTGCGCGTGGTCACCTTCCACCGCGACGATCTCCTGCCTTACCAACAGGATATGTACGACAAAGAGGGCAACCTCGAGACCCAGGTCTTCTACTCCGACTACGCCGACTACGGCGCCAGCCGTTACCCCTCCAAGGTGACCATCAAACGTCCCCTGGAGGAGTTCCAGGTGGTTCTCACCGTGGAGAACGTGGAAGAGAACATGACCCTGACCGACGACCAGTTCCAAATCAAGATCCCCGAAGAAACGGTGATCCAGAAGCTCGAATAGCGGCCTTGCCCCCGCGCTGAATCCCTCTCCGCACCGCCGCTGTTAAAATCCGCATAGAGCAAACCCATGACCGTTACCGCCCTTTATCCCGGCACCTTCGACCCGCCAACCAACGGTCATGTCGATCTGATTCAGCGCGGCGCCAAGCTGTTCGGGCATCTGACGGTTGCCGTGCTCAACAATCCCGGCAAAAACCCGCTGTTTACGGTCTCCGAGCGCGTCGAAATGCTGGAAGAGGTCATCCGCCCTTTTGACAATGTCTCGGTGGCCACCTTCGACGGCCTCACCGTCGAGTTCGCCCGTCAACAAGGCGCCGTGGCCATCCTGCGCGGCATCCGCGCCATCTCCGACTACGAGTACGAATTCCAGATGGCGCTGATGAACCGGCGTCTGGCGCCGGAGATCGAAACCGTCTTCCTCCAGCCGGCCGGGCGCTACTCCTTCGTCAGCTCGCGCATGTTGAAGGAAGTCTTCAGCTTCGGCGGCGACGTCTCGGGACTGGTCCCGCCCACCGTGCTCAAGCGCATGCGCGGGCGGATCAGCCAGAGCTAGAACGCCTGCAACCAGCGCAGTGGGTTTTGAAAGGGCACGGCTTCAGCCGTGCCGCACATACGCCAAAAGAACTCCGGGCTTTAGCCCCCGCGGGATGTCTTTCGGGATATTCGCTCGTCTTTCGGGGTTTTTCCACAGCATCTGAAGCCGTGCATTTCAAATCCATTGCTCTTCCTGATTCAGGACCTTCACGCAATCGCCCGGCGGCAACTCAGGACAAAAATAGTTCAACGCGCTATAGTTCATAGTGCTAGAGTCTTTGTGTGCGGATCTTCAAGACGAAATGGCTCGCGCGCTTTGCCCGGCATGAAGGCATTACGGACCAGAGTCTGCGCGAGGCCATCGAACGGGCCGAACGCGGATTGATCGATGCGGATTTGGGCGGCGGGCTGATCAAACAGCGGGTCGCGCGGCAAGGCAAGGGCCGTTCGGGCGGGTATCGGACGCTTATTGCCTACCGATCGCAACACCGAGCCGTACTCCTCGACGGCTTTGCCAAGAAGGAACGCGACAATCTCGACCCCGATGAGCTGTTGACTGCTCGAGATCTCGCTGCCGGATGGCTTGCCCTCAATGAAGCAGGGCTTCAGCGTGCGATGGAGGAGGGCCTACTGGAGGAGATTTACAATGCCTGAGAAACTGAGCCGTATAACCCAGACTCTGCTTGAAATGGCCGAGGACATGCGCCGCAGCGGCATCCTGGACCAAGCCACATATGAACAGATCACGACGCGTCATTTAGGTGCTCACGCTCAGGGCGCGGCCGCGCCCATCAGCGGTGCGGAAATCCGCGGTCTGCGCCAGCAGGCCAACCTCAGCCAGGCCGCGTTTGCCCGCTATCTGAACCTCACCACCGGCTATGTCTCGCAGTTGGAGCGCGGGGTCAAGCAGCCCAAAGGCCCGGCCCTCGCCTTGCTGAACGTGATTCGCCGCAAGGGGTTCGAGGCGATTCTGTAAGCCGGCAGAGGCAACTTCTCCATCCAGCCTCCGCTCGTTTCCCCGCATCCTTCCCCATCCTTCCCCGCCAACCCAAGCATGAAGCCTTCTCTGCGCCCTTCGCTGTCTCTCCTGGGTACAGTTTTGATGGCCTGCGCCTTTCCTGACGAAACAATCAGTGTCGGTGCGTACAGGTTTGCTTTGGGAAGCGGTGTGCCCTCGCAAACCTCGTGCGCGACGCCTGGCGAGCCGATTGCTCCGCGGGAGAGAACAGCTCAGGCCATGAGCAGAGCCATGCACGGCGCGAATGGAGAGAGCGAATGCCACTTCGGGTGAAGTTTCTGATTGGGCTCACGCTTGCCGGTGCGGCAGCCAGCCTGGTGCCGATTTCCGGCCAGCCTTCTCACGACTGGGGGCGGTTCGCCGTCTACCTCGCGGTGATTCTGCTCAGCGCCGAGATGAAAGTCCCCATGCCCAAGGGCGACGGCACGATGAGCGTCAATTTCCCCTTCATCCTGCTGGGAATCTTGCAGCTATCGCCCTTGCAGGCCGCCCTGCTGGCCGCCGTGTCGGCTTTCGCACAGTGCCGCATTCATGTGCTCAAGCCCTTCACCCTCGCCCAGGTGGCCTTCAACCTGAGCAGCGTTACCGTCTCCACGGCGCTGGCCTGCCTGGCATTTTTTTCCTCCGCGCACTACGGCCTGGAACTGGCCCCGGCGCTGGCGCTGGCCGCCACTGTCTACTTCTTCACCAACACCGTTCCTGTCGCCATGGCCATCGGCTGGAGCAGCGGCGAGAGCGCCTGGGATCTCTGGCGGCGCAGGTTCCCCTGGTTCCTCCCCTTCTATCTGGTGGGAGCTTTCCTGGCCGCCATCGTTCACTTGACCAGCATTCACCTCGGCTGGATGACCTCTTTGCTCATTATTCCCACCGTCTACACCATCTTCCGCGCCTATCGCGCGCAGATTGCTTCGATTGAGGCCAAGCAGAAGCATCTGGAAGAGATGCGAGCGGTTCACTTGCGCACCATTGAGGCCCTCGGCCTGGCCATCGAAGCCAAGGATCAGGGCACACACGACCACCTGCTGCGCGTGCGCGTCTACGTGGCCGAGATCGGCAAGATCATGGGCCAGAACGAATTGCAGCTTCAAGCCCTGTTGACCGCCTCCTTCCTGCACGACATCGGCAAGCTCGCCGTCCCCGAGCACATCATCAACAAACCCGGCAAGCTCACCCCCGAAGAGTTCGACAAGATGAAGATCCATCCGGTCGTGGGGGCAGAAATCCTGGAGCGCATCCGCTTCCCCTATCCGGTCACGCCCATCGTGCGCTCGCACCATGAGGCGTGGGACGGAAGCGGCTACCCCGATGGGCTGAAGGGAGAGGAGATCCCCATCGGCGCACGCATTCTCAAGGTGGTGGACTGTTTTGACGCTCTCTCGTCCAACCGCCCCTATCGTCGCGCCATGCCGATGGATGAGGCCTTGGCGTATATCAAGGGCAGAGCAGGTGTCGAATTCGATCCGATGGTCACCGCGATTCTCGAGAACCACTACATCCAGTTGGAAGAGCTGGCGCAAAAGGACAGGAATTCGATTGCCCCCCTGGATACATCGCTCACCATTACACGCGGCGCTGCGCCCGGCGCGGGCTTCGAGCAGTACAACGTTGCCGGTGGGTTGGCGGACGGTGCTGCCGGAGCTTCAGGCCACCTGGCGACTGCCCACGAGGCGCTGAGTTTGATCGCCGCCGCAAGAACCGAGACCCAGGCCGTCGCCGAGATCGTCGCCATGCTGGAAGACCTGTCCGGCTCCGATGGGTGCGCGGCGGCCACCTCGTTCAGCCTCCACCAGTGGATCGATTTCGATTGCTTTGCGATTTACATCAAGGAGGGCGATCGGCTTTTCACACACTATAGGGACGGAGTTGCCGCGCACTCTTTTTCGGCGGTTCAAATCCCGGTGGGCGAAGGGCTCTCCGGCTGGGTCGCCGATAGCGGCAAATCGATCGTCAACGGCAACCCCGAGGTCGAACCCCACTACGTGGCCAAACGCGGCTCCCCCGGCGAGATGCGCTCGGCGCTCTCTGTCCCCCTCTGCGAGCCGGCCGGAGCGCGATTCGGCGTGCTCACCCTCTACTCCGGCAAGGCCGATGCCTTCTCGAAGGACCATCTTCGTATTCTCTTGGCCGTGGAACCAAAGCTGTCGCGCGCGTTGTGCCAGCGTGGCGATAGTCATCCGCGCGTTGGGAACCTGCCGGTTCCTAACGAATGCCAGAACGCAAGAATAGACGCCAAGCCGACGTTGCTCAAATCGTCCTGAGCAGGCCGCCTGCACCCCGAACCTCGACTGCGCCATGTGTTGAATATGCCGCCATTTTCCTGCCCTTCCCTCACCTGCACATCTTTCCCGCCCCCCGGTGCGGTGCGCTGGTCGGTTCCTGCACAAACACCGGGCCTTGCATGCGGGATTTCGCGAGATCGCCAATGATCCCCAATCGAAAAGGTCCGCAGCGAAGAGCAAATTCAAGCAGATTACCTCGGTCATTTCAGAAATCGAAGATCGCTCCGATGAAGAGGGTACATGGGCGCGCCAGGGCTTACTGCCCGGGTCGGCTCGAAACGGCGCAAGAGGAGAGGCACCATGAAGCGCGAACAGAATAAGGACGCAATGAGGGAAAGGGCGATCCGCATCGAGGGTTCCTTCTCCCCGACAGCCACCGCGGGGCGGTTCTTCCGCTTCCTCACCCTCGGCCTGGCCCTGGCAGCGCCGCTTTCCCTTGCGGCTTGGGGAGAGGCGGCGCGCCCAGCCCAACACAAGATATCGCCGGATGCGTCTGCCTCTCCCGCTTCGAAGGTACAGGTAATCGTCCAGTACAAGCAGGACCCAGGTCAGGACCAAGAGGATGCCATCGTCTCGTCGGGCGGGACGGTTCAGCGCACCATGCACTCCATTCGCGCGCACGCTGCAACGCTGCCGCAGGCGCAGTTGGAGAAGCTGGCCGCCGATCCCAACGTGAAGTACATCTCGGTGGATCGGCCGCTGGCTGCGAGGGGAACACCGCCGGCGATGACCGCCGCCGAGTTCACCAACGAGCCTATCAATGCCCCCCAGGTTTGGGCCGAAGGATACGACGGGAACGGAATCGGCGTTGCGGTGATCGATAGCGGCATCCAGGACCACCAGGACCTGCATGGCGGACTGTTTTGGCAGCAGCCGGCGCTGAACTTCAGCGGTGGTACCCCGGCGCCGTTGCAAGCGGGCCAGCGGGGATCGGGCCGCGTAGTCTGGAAGCAGAACTTTGTGCCCAACAACGGCGGCAACGTGGACGCGAATGCTGGGGACTCCTTCGGCCATGGAACCCATGTGGCCGGCCTGATCGGCGGCAACGGAAGCCAGTCGAACGGTCTGGCTTTCTATCGCACCTTCAAGGGCGTAGCGCCGAATGTGAATCTGATCAACCTCCGCGCGCTGGACGCAACCGGGGCGGGCACCGACTCCCAGGTCATTGCCGCCATCGAGCAGGCCATTGCGCTGAAGCCCTACTTCAACATCCGCGTCATTAATCTGTCGCTGGGCCGCCCGGTTTGGGAAAGCTACAAACTCGATCCCCTCTGCCAGGCCGTCGAGCAGGCATGGAAAGCGGGGATCGTGGTCGTAGTGGCCGCCGGCAATGCCGGCCGCGACCTGAACCTGAACGCGGAAGGTTACGGAACCATCGAAGCGCCGGGCAACGATCCCTATGTGATCACTGTGGGTGCGATGAACACCAAGGAGACGGCCTCGATCAAGGACGACATCGTCGGGAGCTACAGTTCGAAGGGCCCGGCCTTTATCGACCAAATCGCCAAGCCGGACCTGGTTGCCCCTGGCAACCTGGTATCGAGTCTCTATTTCGGCGGCGATCCGCTGGCCAAAGTAAATCCGTCTTTCGACACACCCTTCGGCTTCTACGTGTTCATGGGCTCGGACTACCAGGCCTCCAACCAGTATTTCCCCTTGAGCGGCACCAGCATGGCCGCCGGGGTTGCCAGCGGAGCTGTGGCCCTGCTGCTTCAGGCCGAGCCGCAACTGACACCCGACCAGGTCAAGGCCGAGCTGATGCTGACGGCGAACAAAAGCTCCTTTCCGCAGACCAGCAGCGTGACCGATCCCAAGACCGGCATCGTCTACCGGGCCAACTACGATGCCTTCACCGTCGGCGCAGGCTACCTGGACATCTACGCGGCCTTGAGCGATGTGCAGAACGGCAAAGTGGTTCCCGCCGGAACGGCCATGTCGCCGGTGGCTGTCTACAATCCGCAGAGCGGCGCCACGACTCTGGACACCGATCAGACCGCACTGTGGGGCGCAACCGCGCTCTGGGGAGCCTCCAACGTCTACGGGGCAAACGCCTTCGTCGATGGGCAAACGGCCCTCTGGGGCGCAACCGCGCTCTGGGGAGCAAACGACCCCAACAGCTTCACCGCGCTCTGGGGTGCGACGGCCCTCTGGGGCGCTGGAACGCCGGACGCCGCCACCGCCCTTTGGGGCGCCGACTCCGTGAATGGCCAAACTGCCCTTTGGGGTGCGGACGCCATCATGGCCTATCCATACTAGCGCTGGGCTTGGAAGGCAGAGCCCGCAGGTTGCCTCGGCCCGCGGGCTCAACTTGTGTTCCGAAGAGCCCATCGATGGAAGGAGAGCGTCTCCCCGCGAAACAGTTCTTTGTAGTTCCCTGAAAATCTGTAAAGATAGATACGATATGACAGCCATCGCTTCTTCCAAAATCTTTGCCGACCGAATCGGCCGCATTGAAGTTTCCGCAACCATGGCGGTAGCCGCCGAGGCCGCCAAACTGCGCGCCCAGGGCGCGAACCTGGTGGACTTCGGCGCCGGAGAGCCCCACTTCTCCACCCCGCGCCACATCAAGGACGCCGCCATTGCCGCCATCGACGCCAACTTCACCCGCTACACGGTGGTCCCCGGCATTCCCGACGTGCGCAAGGCCATCGTCGATCGCCATGCGACCGACTTCGGCTCCGACTACGACATCTCCGAGGCCATCTTCACCACCGGCGGCAAGCTGGCCCTCTTCAACACCCTGCAAATCCTCGTCGACCACGGCGACGAAGTGATCCTGCCCGTCCCCTACTGGGTCAGCTTCAAAGACATCATCCAGTACGCCGGCGGCAAGGTCGTCTTCCTCCAGACCAGCGAGGCGGAGAGCTTCCGCATCACCGCCGATGCCATCGAGAAGGCCATTACCCCCAAAACCAAGGCCATCATCCTCAACTCGCCCTCCAACCCCGCCGGTTCGGTGGTTTCGGCCGAGGACCTGGAACGCATCGTCCACCTGGCCCACGAGCGCAATATCTTCCTGCTGCTCGACGAGTGCTATGTCTACCTGAACTACGCCGGCAAACCCGTCTCCGGCGGCTCGTTTACCTGGGCCAAAGAGCACATCGTCGTGCTCGGCTCGCTTTCGAAGACCTACGCCATGACCGGCTGGCGCGCCGGTTTTGCCCTGGCATCGAAGCAAGTGGTGGCCAACCTCAGCAAGCTCCAGTCGCAGTCCACCTCCAACGCCACCAGTTTTGTGCAGAAGGCGGCCATCGCCGCCTTGGCCGGCTCGCAGGAGTGCGTCACCGAGTTCCGCGCCGAGTTCATCGACCTGCGCGATTACATGCTGGCCAAACTGGCGACCATTCCCGGCATCACCTGCACCAAGCCCGAGGGCGCCTTCTACGTCTACCCCAACATTTCCGCCTACCTGGGCAAGGGCGGCATCAAAACCGCCACCGAGATGGCCACCCGCCTGCTCCACGAGGCGCATGTGGTCACCGTCCCCGGCGAGGCCTTCGGCACTGCGGAACACCTCCGCATCTCCTATCCCGTCACCAAGCAGAACATCGACGAGGGCATCCGCCGCATGGGAGAATTCCTCACCGGTTTGGCCTAGAGTCCTGAGTCTGAAATACGCAACACAACACCGGCTGTCATTCTGAGCGAACGGGGCCCCGAACGTCTTTCAGTTCGGGGGTGGTGAGTCGAAGAATCTGTGGTTGTTCTTCGATGGACCACGGACTTGCCGCACTAGCCCAACCTGAATTCGGCCTTCGCTCGTCCCGCGTGTTGCCATGTGGGACGAGAAAACCCGCGAATCCGCCGTTCTTTGCAGGGGAAAAGCGCACGCATTAAAAAGTGCGATTCCTCCCTGTGCAAACGTATCGCTGGTCGGATAGGATGTCTCTTCGATGTCCAAGCCAATCGATTTCCGTCCTGTGATCCTTGCGGGCGGCAGCGGCACCCGCTTCTGGCCCCGCTCCCGTCGCGCTCACGCCAAGCAGGTTTTGGCGCTTGATGGTGAACGCTCCATGATCCAACAGACCGTCGAGCGGCTCAAGCCGCTGGCCGGGCTGGACAAGACCTGGGTCATCACCAACGAATACCTGGCCGCCGAGATCGGCGATCAGCTCAAGGGCATGCCTGCCGGGCAAATCGTGCAGGAGCCGGTGGCCCGCAACACTGCCCCCGCCTGTGGCCTGGCTGCCTTCCTGATCGAGAAAGAAAATCCCGAGGCCGTGCTGGGCGTCTTTCCCTCCGATCACGTGATCGCCGACGAGCCGCGCTTCCTCAAAGCCTTGCAGAAGGGCATTGCCCTGGCTGCCGCCGGCGACAACATCGTGGTGCTGGGCATCGAGCCCACCCGTGCCGAAACCGGCTATGGCTACATCGAGACCGGCGACTACACCAAGGACGACGTCGCCCTGCACGTCCGCCGCTTTACCGAAAAGCCCAACCAGCACCGCGCCGACGAGTTTGTCGCCTCCGGCAATTACTACTGGAACTCGGGCATGTTTCTGTGGTCCGCGCGCACCCTGGCCAACGCCGTCCGCGAGCACCTGCCAGAGACCGCTCCGCTGCTCGAAGCCATCGCCGCCGCCTACGGCACGCCGCAGTTCGAAGAGATTTTCCACGCCAACTATCCCAAGTGCGAAAACATCTCCGTCGACTACGCGGTTCTGGAACCCCGCTCGGCCAAGGGCGAGCACCTCTCCCATCTCTATTGTCTGCCCGCCGAATTCAGTTGGAACGACCTGGGCTCCTGGGCCTCGCTCTACGAGTACCAGATGGAAACCCGCCTGCGCGGCGACGGCGACGGCAACGTAGCCGAGACCAGCGGCCACATGGCCATCGACGCAGTCAACAACTACGTCTTCAGTCCCAAAAAATTCGTGGCTCTGGTGGGCGTGGAAAACCTGGTCATCGTGGACACGGAAGATGCGCTGCTCATCGCCCATCGCGACCGCTCCCAGGACGTCGGCAAGATCGTCAAGGAACTGGCCATCACCGGGCAGGACAAGCTGATCTAGTGACCGCCGCGTCATGGATCGGCAGGCGCCCCTGGTCTCGATCTTGAGACCAGGGAGAGCATAGCCCCCATCCGCCGTTCGTTTCCTGTCAATTCCTGCACAAAAACACCTCTAACTTTGTTGGCAAAGATTGCTAACAGTGGTACGCTTGCTTCCAGTTCCATTCTCCAGAAGGAGAACGAGGAGTTGAGCCATGCCTACGCGCAACGTGAATCTGACCCCGGAACTCGACCAGTTCGTGCTGGCGCGGGTAGAGAGCGGCCGTTTTGAGAACGCCAGCGAGGTAGTGCGCGCCGCATTGCGGACTCTGGAGCGCGAGGAGAGGGTCTTCGAAGCAAAGTTGGAGACACTGCGCGCGGCAATAGACGAGGGCGATGCAAGCGGAATTGCCGAGGGCGATGTCTTTGCGCAGGTTCGCGAAGCGCTCAATCTGGCCGCAAACCCAAGCTAGCCATGGCCACTATTCGCTTTTCCCGCAGCGCCAAAGCCGATCTGTTGAGCATCGGCTCCTACACGCTCAAAACATGGGGTCCAGGCCAGGCTGAACGTTATCTCGCCAGCCTGGAGCGGTGCGCAAAGCTGCTCGCACTCAATCCATCGCTGGGCCGTCCCTGCGGCTGGATCCGTCCGGGCCTCTATCGCTTTGAAAAGGGGCGGCATGTACTGTTCTATCGCCGGGAAGGGCATGGCATTCTCGTTTCGCGCATCTTGCACCAGAGCATGATGCCTGAAGGCCAGCCCTTCGAGGACGAGAACCCCGGCGCTTGATCGCTCGGAACGACGAGGCAATTGCCGCCAATTTCCTTCATTTTTGCCATCTCCTAGCCTGAGCCGATTGCATCCTTTACCCTAGTTCCCAGGAAGAACGGGAACCCCATCATGTCTCAAGATCAAATCAAGTTCGGCACCGACGGCTGGCGAGCGGTTATCGCCGACGATTTCACCTTCGCCAACGTGCGCATCGCCGCCCAGGCCATCGCCGCCTACGTCCACTCCCGCAAGGGCTCGGCCGACGAAGCCCCCTCGAAGGGCCTGTGCATCGGCTACGACACCCGCTTCGGCTCCAAGGCTTTTGCCCGCACCTGCGCCGAAGTCGTGGCCTCGACCGGCATCCCGGTGTTTCTGGCCGACGCCATCACCCCCACCCCGGCGCTCAGCTACGGCGTACGCGGGCGCGGTTGCGCCGGCGGCATCATGATTACCTCCTCGCACAACCCCGCGCAGTGGAACGGCGTAAAGTACAAAGCCTGGTATGGCGGCTCCGGCAAGCCCTCGATCATTACGGAAATCGAGTCCTTTCTCGGCCAGCCGGTGCCCCGCGCGGCCCAGCCCGCCCCCATCGAGATCGTCGATTTTCTGCCTCCGTATTTGCAGGCCATCGAGAGTTTCGCCGATCTAGACTTGATCGCGAGATCCGGCATGAAGTTCGCCATCGACTCGATGTACGGGGCGGGCGGGACGATCATCTCCGAGATCTTCACCCGCATCGGCGTGGACCACGTGCAGATTCGCGGCAACGCCGACCCGCTCTTCCCCGGCATCAACCCCGAGCCCATCGAGCCGCATATCCGCGCCCTGGGCGTGGCCGCCAAGCAGAACCACTGCCAGGCCGGCCTGTGCACCGACGGCGACGCCGATCGCATCGGCGCCACCGACGAGGATGGCAACTTCGTCGATCCGCACAAGATTTTCAGTGTGTTGCTGAGCTGGGTGCTCAAGCGCCACAACGACTGGCCCGGCGCCGTAACCCGCGCCTTCAACACCACCAAGATGCTCGACCGCATCTGCAAGAAGAACGGCCGCGAGCTGATCGAGCACGGTATCGGCTTCAAGTTTGTCTGCGACTACATGCTGGAGCGGAAGATCGTGATGGGCGGCGAGGAGTCGGGCGGCATCGGCTTCCAACGCCACCTGCCGGAGCGCGACGGCCTGCTCAACGCGCTGCTGCTGGCCAACGTCATGGCGGACGAGAAGAAGACCCTCGGCCAACTGGTCGCCGATCTGCAGGCCGAGTACGGCGAACACCAGTACGGCCGCATCGACCTGCACATCCCGGACGCGATGAAGCAGGCAGCCATTGCCCGCGCCCTGGCAATTCAACCCGGCGAACCGGCTATAGCCGGAATGAAGCTGCTCCGCACCGAGACCCTGGACGGGGTGAAGTTCTACCTCGACAACCCGGAAGCCGCCACGAAACCCAACGCCGCCGAGACCTGGATTCTCTTCCGCGCCAGCGGCACAGAGCCCCTGCTGCGGGTCTACACCGAGTCCTGCTCGAAGGAGTCGGTAGCCAAGCTACTCGAAACCGGCCGCAAGTTCGCACTGGGGGAGTGAGGCGCTCTTAGCGCGGCGCAGGCTGGAACATGCGGGCATCGAAAACAAAGGGCTGCGGCGGGTCGATCTGTACTTCGCCCATGTTGGGATGGAGCGGGTTGACCAGCACATTCCACTCGGCACGAATGGGGACAGAGGGAACCAGGATCGCCAGCGAGGTGCGGGCAGCAATCCAGGCATCGCCCAGAGTGCGGGTCGCGGCTAGCGCGCTATCGGACCACCAGTCAGCCGGCAACTCGCCGGATTCAAGGGTGCGCGCCGGTTCCCCTTGCGGTAGAAGCGCGGAGAGGTAAACCAGATCGTCCGGCGCCTGGCCGGGTTCCAAATGCACAAAGAGTTCGATCGCGGCCAAGGCCAGCGAGCTAGACGCGTAGACCATGGGCACGCCGCGCGAGTTCCAGCGCCCGCCGAAGCGCCGCGCGCCCTCGCCCCCAAAGGCCTCCGCCGCGTACGGCGCCCGGCAAAGCCGCCAGATGCGCATCAGCTATAGACGCCGTAGGAGATACGGCCCAGCACGTCTTCCACTTCGCGCACCCCTGGATCGGTGTCCAACTGGTCCAGCGGGCAGCCGCCGCGCAAGGCGCGATTGGGCGTCTTGAGCCATTGCGCCGCCTTGGCCTCGCTGCCCAGCGTCTCCGCCGCCGTGGCAAACACCTGGGCCAGCCGCACAGTGCGATCGGATTCGGCTGCCGTCAGCCGCGTCTTCTGGGTCAGCCGCCGCGTCAAGGTGCGCTTCGGAATGCCGATCCGCAGGGAGATCTCCGCCTGGGTCAGCTCAAGCCGCTTGGCCAGCAGAAAGAGCGATTCGGCAGGCAGTCCTTCACGCACCAGCTTGGCCAGCGCGCCGCCCTGATTCGCCGGCCCGCCCAAAACAAGCTCGCCCCCCAGCATCGCAGGTACGGTCAAAGTGGCCATGGGATGCCTCCGCCTTCCAGTATACGCCATTTGGCTATTTTTAAAGAGCCATTACTTGTGATCAATTCTGGCAGATCAATTGGGATTAGACTATGCGGAAAGGGTGGAGCTATGGTACCGGTGGAAGAAATGACAGACCCAGAGTTCTTTGAGCACGTTGCCACAATCTTGCGGCGCGAACTCGGCCCTGCGGGGTTTGATCGTTTTGTAAAGGAATATTGCTCAAACTATAGCGACTACACACGGGAACGGTACAAGTGGCTCGGCGGATTAACGATCGAGGACATCCTGAAGGACGACCCTCAGTGGCTGAAGCCCGGTTCTTAAGCCGCCAGCTCGACGGGATTCAAGTTGGGCACTGACGCTCAAAAGCCATCCTGAACGAGATCTTCCCCAGCGTGTGAAGCATTCATTATCGCTTTGCAAGAAAATGCCTACGCAATCACCGCAACCTTCGCCCGTTTCCCCAGCCGCACCACGATGCGCACCGGCAAGGCATCAACAGAAACCAGATTGCCAACGGCTACCTCCCCATCCAGCTTCACGGCCTTTTCGGCGATCTTGCGATTGGCCTCCGCGCCTGAAGCCGCCAGTCCCAGCGCGACCAGCAGCTTGGGCAGGCGAACCTGGTTCGGCTCTACCCCAGCCACGTTGGCAAACGTGATCGAGACCTCTTCGAGGTCTTCCGCCGTCTCCTTTTGCTGGAACATCCGCGCCCAGTTCTCGTCGGCGCGGGCAGCCTCTTCCTGGCTGTGAAAGTCCCCCACAATGCTGCGCGCCAGCCGCTTCTTCAGCTCCATCGGGTGGACCGACCCAGCGGCAGCCGCGGCGCGCAGTTCATCCACCTCCGACCCGCGCAAGTCGGTGAGGAAGAGAAAATACTTCCACATCAGCTCGTCCGAGATGCTCATCAGCTTGCCGTACATCTCGGCGGGCGGCTCGTTGATCCCAATCGCGTTGCCCAGCGACTTTGACATCTTCTGCACGCCGTCCAGGCCTTCGAGAATCGGCGTCATCAGCACGATCTGCGGCTTCTGCCCGTACTGCCGCTGCAACTCGCGCCCGCAGAGCAGGTTGAACTTCTGGTCGGTGCCGCCCAGCTCCACGTCGCACTCCAGGCAAACCGAGTCGTAGCCCTGCATCACCGGGTAGAGAAACTCGTGCAGACTGATGGGCTGCTCGGCCTGGTAACGCTTGTGGAAGTCGTCCCGCTCCAGCATCTGCGAGACGGTAAACCGCGCCGCCAGCCGCACCGTGTCCTCGTAGCCCAGCTTTCCCAGCCATTCCGAGTTGTAGCGCACCTCGGTCGCCTTCTCGTCGAGAATCTTGAAGACCTGCGCTTTGTAGGTCTCGGCGTTGGCGTCGATTTGCTCGCGGGTCAGCGGTTTGCGGGTGACGTTGCGCCCCGTGGGGTCGCCGATCAGCGAGGTGAAGTCGCCCACCAGGAAGATGACCGTATGGCCCAACTGCTGAAAGTGGCGCAGCTTGCGCATCAGCACGGTGTGGCCCAGGTGCAGGTCGGGCGCGGTGGGGTCGAAGCCGGCTTTAATTCGCAAAGGCCGTCCGGTTTTGCGGCTCTCTTCCAAGCGCTCGCGCAGGTCGCAGGTGCGGATGATCTCCGCCGCGCCCTTTTCGAGCAGGTCCATCTGCTGGTCTACGGGTAGGAATTCTTGCATGACACTTCAAGTATAAAGATTGCCGCACGATTCGGCCTTACACCTTGCGGGAGAGCGCGATTCGGAGGGAGGCGGGGGTTTTAACCCCCGCATAGAGCCACAGGATGTCCGGGGCTTTACGGGCTGCGGAAAAACTCTGGTATGGCCCATTTTTTGAAAGGGCACGACTTCAGTCGTGCCGTAAATGCATGAAAGGAAACGACGGGCTTTAGCCCCTGGGGGATGTTTTTCGGGTCCTTCGCTTGTTCTTCGGGGTTTTTCCGCAGCCTGTTTACCCCCGGAGCGTTACGCCGGCTTCATTTCCGCAACCTTTCCAGCTCCGCAAATCGAGCCTGCATCCTTAGCCCATCTGTCCACATCCAACCCGCAGGAGAAAACATTTTCATGCCTTCCGTATTTGGACGTGCAGTGCAGGTTCCCGCCGCCGGCGGAGCCTTTGAAGTGGTGCAAAAGGAGTTTCCCGAGCCGGGGCCCGGTCAAGTGCGCATCCGCGTGCGGGCCTGCGGCGTTTGCCATAGCGATGCCATCACCAAGTTCGGCGCTTTCCCCGGCATTGTCTATCCGCGCGTGCCGGGCCATGAGGTAGCTGGCATCGTGGATGCGGTCGCCGCCGATGTGCCGCTCTTCAAGCCCGGACAGCGCGTCGGCCTGGGCTGGCATGGCGGCCATTGCAACTACTGCGTGCCCTGCCGCCGGGGCGACTTCATCCTCTGCCAGAACCAGCAAATCTCCGGCGTCAGCTTCGACGGCGGCTATGCGGACTACGTTGTCGCCCCGGCCAACGCCCTGGCGCTGATTCCCGACGACCTGGCCGACGTGGACGCCGCTCCGCTGATGTGCGCCGGCATCACCACCTTCAACGCCCTGCGCAACAGCGGCGCGCGCCCCGGCGACACGGTGGCCATCCTCGGAATCGGCGGGCTGGGACATCTGGCCGTGCAATTTGCGGCCAAAAGCGGCTATCGCACCGTGGCCATTGCCCGCGGTCAGGACAAGGCGCCGCTGGCCCGCCAGTTGGGCGCGCACCTCTACATCGACAGCACCACCCAGAACCCAGCCGCCGAACTGCAAAAGCTGGGCGGCGCCAGAATCGTCCTGTCCACCCTGACCAACGCCGAAGCGCTGGCCGCCGCCGTCAACGGACTCGGCCCCAACGGCAAGCTGATCGTTGTCGGCGTGCCCGACAAGCCCTTCGAAGTGAGCGCGGTGCCGCTCATCATGGGCAACCGCTCGATTGCCGGTTGGCCCTCCGGCACCGGCATGGACTCGGAAGACACACTCAACTTCAGCGCCTTGACCGGCGTGAAGCCGATGATCGAGACCTATCCGCTGGATCGCGCCGCGGAGGCCTTCGACCACATGATGAGCGGCAAGGCCCGCTTCCGTGTGGTGCTGACCACCGGCGCATAACAAATAAACGCATCCGAAACCCTCAGGCCTGTCCGCTCGTCTCCGAGGGCAGGCCTGAATTCATACCCGTCGCCAGGGTTTGCCTCTTCGCCGCCCTGGCCAGGTTGTCGGTGATCACCTGGAGGTGATACCCCATCACCGCCAGGGTCATGGCCGCGCCTACGCAATGGCGATAGCGCGTGGCCACCGCCAGCAGAAACTTCCAATAACTCCAGCGCTGCCGGCTGAAGACTCCCTGACGAACAAGCGAGGTAACAAAGGCGCGGGCATTGGCGCGGGTCATCCACTGCTGCTGCGACTTCCGCTCGCCGTGCTTCGGTTGCGTGCGGTTCAGGTAGAGCTTCACCCGCTCGTAATACGCCTCGCAGCCATAAATACGCTTCAGCACCGAGCGGTAGCCTTCCACCAGCTTCGTCGCGTCCATGTGCGGCAGGAAGTTGAGCGCGCCTCCGGTGTTGTCGCCGCCGCCCGCGTTCACGATCCGCCCTTCCCGCCAAAGCCGCCGGAAGAGCTGCGTCCCCGGCATGGCTTGCAGCAGGCCCACCATGGCGATGGGGATGCCGCTTTTCTGGATGAACTCCACCATGCGGTCGAAGATGTCCTCGCCATCCGTGTCGAAGCCCAAAATGAACCCGCCCATCACCTGCATCCCGTAGCTCTGGATGAGGGCCACCGAGTCCAGCAGGCTGCGGCGCGTGTTTTGCAGCTTGTTGGCGGCGATCAACCCGGTCTCGTCCGGCGTCTCGATCCCCAGGAAGACGGAGATGAATCCGGCGTCCTTCATCAGTTGCATCAGCTCCGGGTCGTCGGCCAGGTTGAGGGACGCCTCAGTCAAAAAGTCGAAGCTCTTCCGGTGCTGCCCGCGCCACTCGGCCAGCGCCGCGCACAGTTCCTTGGCCCGCGCCTTGTTGCCAATGAAGTTGTCGTCCACAAGGAACACCGCCTCGCGCCAGCCGGCCGCATAGAGCTGGTCCAACTCGGCCAGCACCTGCGCCACGGCCTTGGTGCGCGGCCGCCGTCCGTAAATCTCGATAATGTCGCAGAACTCGCAGTTGAACGGGCACCCGCGCGAGTATTGCACAGTCATGGTCGAGTAGCGGTTCATCTTGATCAAGCTCAGGTCGGGCAGCGGACTCAAGCTCATCTCCGGCTTTTCCGCGGCCTGGTAAAGCGGCTTGGCGGTTCCCTGCTCCAGATCCCGCGCCAGCTCGGCAATCAGGCCCTCCGCCTCGCCGATCACGATATGATCGGCCTTCAACTCCGCCGCCGGCACGCTGCTGGCGATCGGTCCACCCACTACCGTGCGCAGCCCGCGCGCCTTGCAACGATCGATGATCGCAACCATCGTCTCTTGCTGGATATGCATCCCGCTCAACAGCACCACGTCGGCCCACTTCAGGTCGCGGTCAGTCAGCCGCTCCACGTTGGTGTCCACCAGCCGCTTCTTCCAGGCCGCCGGCAGCAAGGCAGCCACGGTCATCAGCCCCAGCGGAGGCTGCGCCGCCCGCTTGCCCAGAAACTTGAGCGCGTGTTTGAAGCTCCAATAGGTGTCGGGGAACTGCGGATAGACCAGAAGCGCGTTCATGGGCTGCCTCTCGACCACGGCAGCGGCCACCGCGCGAGCCGAATCGGAGTGTTCCGGCCGTGTCCCCCAGAGTGGAGACAAGTGCGGCCACGCTCGGTGCGGAAAGCCGCTCCTCTATCCATTCTCCCTCCGCCGCACAGGAAAGCTGATCAAAAAGAACCGCTTCGCTGAATCGCCAGCCTCAAAATCGCTCATTCGCCGCCTCATCTTCGAAGCGCGCAATGTGCCCTGATCCCTGATCCCTGACCCCCGATCCCTGCTTTTTGCCTTAAACTTACTTGATGGAAGAGTTCAGCCGTATTCAGCGCCTGCCGCCCTACGTCTTCAACATCACCGACGCCATGAAGAAAGCCGCGCGCCATCGCGGCGAAGACATCATCGACTTTGGCATGGGCAACCCCGACGGGGCCACCCCCAAGCACATCGTGGACAAGCTGGTCGAAGCGGCGCTCAAGCCGCCCACGCACCGCTACTCGGTCTCCCGCGGCATTCCGCGCCTGCGCAAGGCCATCTGCAACTGGTACAAGACGCGCTACGACGTCGATCTGGACCCGGAGAGCGAGGCCATCGTCACCATCGGCTCCAAGGAGGGCATCGCCCACCTCTGCCTGGCCATTCTCGACTCCCGCGACACCGTGCTGGTGCCCAATCCCAGCTACCCGATTCACATTTACGGCCCAGTCATCGCCGGCGCCCACGTGGTCAGCGTCCCGGTGCACGACCGCGAGCAGTTCCTCGCCCAGCTTGAAGACCTGATCCCGCGCATGACTCCCCGGCCCAAGGCACTGATCGTCAACTTCCCGTCCAACCCCACCACCGAGTGCGTCGATCTGCCCTTCCTCGCGCGCCTGGTCGAGTTGGCCAAGGAGTACGGCTTCCACCTCATCCACGACCTGGCCTACGCCGACATCGCCTTCGACGGCTACAAGCCGCCCAGCGTGCTCCAGGTGCCCGGCGCCAAAGAGGTGGCCGTCGAGTTCTTCACCCTCTCGAAGAGCTACAACATGCCCGGCTGGCGCGTCGGCTTCATGGTCGGCAACCCGGTGCTGGTCAGCGCCCTGGCCCGCCTCAAGAGCTACTTCGACTACGGCACCTTCACGCCCATCCAGGTCGCGTCGATCCACGCCCTCGAAGGCCCGCAGGAGTGCGTCCACGAGATTTGCGAGAACTACCGCCTGCGCCGCAACGTGCTGGTCGAGGGCCTGAACAAGTTGGGCTGGCCGGTAGCTTCGCCCAAGGCGACGATGTTTGTCTGGGCGCAAATCCCGGAGCAGTACCGCAAACTCGGCTCGCTGGAATTCTCCAAGCGCCTGCTCACCGACGCCAAGACGGCCGTCTCCCCCGGCATCGGCTTCGGCGACTACGGCGACGGCCACGTGCGCTTCTCGCTGATCGAGAACGAAGAGCGCACCCGCCAGGCCCTCCGCGGCATCAAGGCCATGTTCGCCAAGGGGTAGCCCTGGCTTTTGGCTCCGTGCTTTCCCAGGTCTCCTAAGCAGCTTATTGTAAGTTGTTTAGAATCGTCGGCCGGCCAAGGCCGGTATCTTGCTCAAGAGCGAGACCTGGGCACCTGCGCGCGAGGGACCGAGCATCTGTCTGCGAAGGGCGCAAACCCTAAAGGCTGCCCCCGGAGACACCGTGTTACCCCGCGTCTTGCCCAGGAGGGGGCATTGATTTCGTGAGTGCTAACAGCAATAATGAGCCTTCATCTCAGTATCGCGAAATGGGATGATGAAGGAGTGCCATGCCGCTGCACGGAAACGGCTGGAGGCCAAATCGGATCACCCGGTTCATCCGAAGCTTCGGTACCTCCATGGGAACAGCCCAAGTTGATACCGACCTGGGTGAAGGCTACGTCAAAGCAATGGGCAATCCAGAAGGCCCCCATCAGTTGGCGTGTGAACTGGTTGGGAGTAGGCTTGCGGAATGGCTCGGGGTGTCAACCCTTGATTTCGCGCTTATTGAGATAGTTGACGGTGATGAGATTCCGTTCATGAAGGGTGGGACCGCGCAGGCAGGTCCAGCATTCATCTCCCGCGCAGAACCTTTTGGCATTGGCTGGAGCGGATCGGAGAAGGAACTACAAAAGGTGGCGAACCGTAGCGACATCAGTGGGTTGGTCGTCTTGGACACTTGGCTCTTGAACTGTGACCGGTTTTCTCCAGACCGACGCCGCGTTAACTACGATAATGTGTTCCTTGTCCAGAATGGAGAGGGTAAGGAACTCAGGCTGGTTGCAATCGACTTCTCTCATGCGTTCACTTGCGGAGGTGAAATCAGTAGGAGAATCGGGTTCATCGACACCGTACGAAGCCAGAGCCTCTTGGGTCTGTTTCCCGAATTTCAGAAGTTCCTGGACCGGGAAGTTGCACGAGCATATGCTAACCGTTTGGTGAGGTTTCCGCACGAAATCGCTGAAGAAGCGGTCCGCAGTGTGCCGAGAGAGTGGGAGATCGAAAGAAATGTTCAAGCCGATTGGGTGCGAATGATCACTGAACGGGCGCATTTCGTAGGCGAGAATATTGAAACCATGATCTGGCCCCAGTTGGAATTGCAGGAATTGGAAGGAGGAACGGAATGAAGCAGCATCGAGGCTACTACTCGCTGATCCAGTTCTGTCCTGATCCCTCGCGCCTGGAGTGCGTGAACGTCGGTGTTGCTCTGTTCTCAAACGATGAACGAAGGCTTCAGGTGCGGATGTCGAAAAATAGCCAGAGAATCCGCCGGGTATTTGGGACCCATAATACCGCTTTTGTTAGGCGGGCCCAGCGCTCTATCGAGGGCCAATTGCAGAGACTCCAGTTTACCGAGGTAGCTGAATTCGAGGCCTATATCGAGAGACGCGCGAACGTAATTCAGATGACGAAGCCTCGCTCGGTTTGTATTGAGAACCTAGAGCAGGATACAGATGAATTGTTTACGCGATTGGTGGGCGAAGAGGTAGCTCACCACCGACAGCGCATTGATCGAGTCCTTACGGAGAGGCTAGCTCAAGCGGGAATTGCCGACCTGGTTAAGGAAATCGGTGACGTTGAAATACCTGGATGTAAGAAGTCAATTCGCGCGCAATACGGGTACCAAAACGGCAGGTTTAACTTGGTTACTCCCATGCTGTTTGACCCTAAGCCAGACGCCATTTTTGCCAAACTTGGGAAGAGTGCCTTGGAAGGCCAGCTACTTTATGAGAGGTCTCACCCGGAATATGGCGCAACCCAGTTAGTCGTCGTGGCGCAACTTGATCCGCAGACAGATCAATCTATGCGCGAACTTGTAAGGGATCAATACAAGTTCAGCCACGTCAAGTTGCATCTGTTTGAAGATCTGAACCCACTCGTCGAGGACATCAGACACGCTGCCTCGCTCCATCTGCGGGATCTCCCTATCTAATTTGTTGGTTGACCCGCCCCAGCTTTCAAGCCGCCGAGCCAACTATTAAGAGGAAATCCGTCGAGGTCGATGGTACCAGGCCTTCCCGTCCAGGCGGCCAGGGACATGGGGCTATATGAATTCCTAAGAATGCTTCAAGTCCCATCCTCCCCTTCTTAGCTGAGGAAAGGGTGGAATGTCGCAATGAGGCCCGAAGCGCCGTAATTCCCGAACAACAAACTCATTGAAGTCCCCAAATAGCCGATGGACCCCTTGCGGGGTCCATCGGTGGAGCAGCTAATCGGACCTCTTGGGTATCTCCACGCCTGGGTGGGGGCCATTGCTGGCGGGATCAGCGCACGGCTTGCGCCGCTCCATTCATACGCTGACAATTCAAAGTATAGGCCTGTTCCAAGAATCAAGCGGTTCGCCCGGGTAACAGGTTCAGTCCGGCAGCACCAACCGCTCACCTCCATGATCGGCAGGGTGCGAAGAAGAGTCAACGAAAATCCTGCAGGTGGCTCTCGTCTGTCCTGGGTCGGATACCCACCCATAATCCGCCAACAAAAGATCCGTGCCCCATCCTTTCGCGCACTTGGCGAAAGGGTGGGAGGCCACCAACCTCGACCGTCCGTCTCCGTTTCCCCAATGAATCCCGAAGCTCGAAGACATGCGCCATGGCGTCACCGGCGTCGCCCCAACTGCGTGTCAAGCCCCATCCCATCTTGCCTTCGAGGCATCTCCCGTATCGTCAGCGCTTTACTCTGAAAGCTCCATTGCCGGTTATTTCTCGCCATGCGCTAATCTGTCTTCAGAGATTGTGTGTTCCCAGCAGGCCTGCGGTGTTGCGCCCGGATCGAAGCCGCGCACGACCCCGCACAAGTTCCACGTTATCAACAACCTGGGATCTATATTCCTCAAAACAAACGAACTTACCGTAGAACTGTGCTTCCAGTGCATTGAAAACAAAGAGCTTGTTCCAAACACACCGGGAGGGGAAGGGAGAGGGGGGTACCCCAGAACCGGGACACGCCCCGGCCAGGTCTTCGCCCGTGGCGTGGAGAGCCTGCCCCATGCGGAGTCGAAGGAACTCGCTCCAGACTCCCGGGAAAGCACGGACCCCAACCCGTCTATTTCGAGCCCGCCCGCAGCCGGCGCGCGAACCAGGAAGAACAGCGTGCTATGGGTCGAGTCTCGGGAGTGTTATCTTTGGTGCTTTCAGATAGATACATCGATCCGCAGGATTGCATTTCTCCTCGCATGGTCCTATCCTTGCCGTTACATCCCATGAACCATAGCTGCCGGAGTTTTATGTTTGTAGCTCTTGGGCAGGGCAAGGAGAATGTCCATGCAGATCGACTTTCATCACACAGTTACTTATGTGCTCGCCAGGCTTGCCGGGTTCGCTCATGAGGACGCTGCCATTGTCGCTTACTCGGCGCAGTATGTAGACGACGCGCAGAACCGCGGTGTCATCCTCTTCGATAACGGCGAGACCTTTGACCACATTGCTTCCTCGCATAGCGTAACCGACGTGGAGCACAACCTCAGCAACGTGGAAGATTACCAGGTTTGGGTGCCCTTCCATTTCCTGCCGGGCAACAACGGCCAACCCGCAGGCCAGGACGAAGTCACGCCCATCGCGCAAAGATTGCTTTGCCAGCCCGACTCGCCCGTCGCCGCCGACATGTGCCGCGCCGCACTGGACACACGCGGCCAGCAGAACAGCCTGCACCGCCTGGGAATTACCACCCATGTCTACGCCGATACCTTTGCGCATCAGCGGTTTTGCGGGTTCCGAGACCGTCTGAACAAGGCGCAGGACGAAACCCGAGAGGGCCTCTTGGAAAAGGTTGAAGCGGTTGCCGCCGAAGTCGCCAGTCTCGGACACGGCGATGTTTCCGTTCACCCCGACCAGCCGTTTCGGGCCTGGAAATACCGCGACTCGAACGGCTTCGAGGTTGACCGAAGCAATCCCGACATCTTCATCGAGGCCTGCGACCGGATCTTTGCGTTGCATTGCGCCTATCGGGGAGAAGGCGGCGCGCCGCCCCAACTCTTGCCGCAAGACCGGAAACTGCTCAGCGATTCTCTCACCGGATTCGACTCCGAGGATGGCGAGGCGCGCCACCAGATGTGGCTCGGTTTGTTGCGTCAAGGCGGATTCTCATTCGACCCCTTGACCGCCGAGCAGGCGCAAGACTTGAACTACGCTCCCAAAGGCATCGGCTCCTGGAAGTACGAGGCTTTGGGCACGGCGGCTGCCGTCGACTTCGCCGGTCAAGTCTTCCCCTACAAAGACACGTTCGAAACCAGTAACTGGAAGTACTTTCATGAAGCGCTCAAAGCGCATCAAGCGGAAGTGCTCGGCGGGCTCCTGCCTCAATACGGCCTTCCCAATTCGCCGCAAGCCTTGCAAAGCGATACGGCGCAAACTGTGGGCGCAGGACTGTCGGCAAGCTGAACCGCAAACTCCTCAAAATGCCTGCTCCACCGATGAGCCGCTTGCGGCGTCCATCGGTGGAGCGGCGACCGGTCGGCGTCCGTGCCTTCCTGCAGAACGGCTGGCGAACCATTGCGCTTTTGCGGCGCGCGCCCTTTCCGCGCCTGCCCGCAAACGGCCGGGGCGCGCAGCCGATAGAATGATTGCTGGGACTCTTCCCCTCACAGGTCGCGCCGAAGCCACATGTATGAAGTCACCGTGGAAGCCGGATTCTCTTCCGGCCACTACCTTCGCAACTACCGGGGCAAGTGCGAGAATCCGCACGGCCACAACTACAAGGTCCGCGTGACGCTGGCCGGAGCCGCGCTGGACGAGACCGGAATGTTGCTGGACTTCAAGCTGCTCAAGCAGGTGCTGCTGCCCGTGATCGACCGCATCGACCACCAGATGCTCAACGACCTGGAGCCCTTCACGGTGCTCAACCCTTCGGCCGAGAACCTGGCCAAATACTTCTACGACCAGACCCAGGAGCAGCTTGCCGACATGACCGCCGGCCGTGTGCGCGTGAAAGACTGCACCATCTGGGAGACCGACACCACCACCGCTACTTACTACGAGTAGGCAGCGGCTCAGGCTCTTGTACGGCAGTGGGTTGGACGCGCTTCCACGACTCCGGCAACTCGTCTCCCTCGCGGGGCGGTTCGCCCATTCGGGGCTTCCGCAGGATTTCAAGCGCACGTTGCGCATTCCCGCGTTTGGCCCTTTCGGCGATGTAGTCGAGTGTGCCCTGCGTCGCGATCAACTGAGCAACGGCGATATTGAACAATTGGTTGAGCGCCACGCCCTCCGATTCCGCCAGTTTGCGTGACGCTTCCATCAGGGACGGTTGCAGACGCAGCGCAAAGTTGCTTCGTTTCATTGGAGCACCACCCTTTCGAGCGCCTCTCGTGGAGACAGGATTTTCAAACCGAAGTGCTTTCCTGCATGGATAAAGTCGGATCGATTGAAGGTAACGATCGCGTTCGCGGAGCCATTGATCGCGGTTTCGAGCACCATTTCATCGTTGGGATCGTGCAGTTGTGGCCGCCAATGCCATCGAACAGTCACTTTCGTACCCGTTTCACAGATTGTGTCCAGCAATTCCTGAATCTCACCCAGCGCAAAACCTCCAACGTCCAAATGCTCGGAGCGGGTCAGGACAGCCTCGTACTCAAGCACCAACGCGGCCGAAATCAGGAGCTCGACTTTGCCGCTGAGAGCGGCATCCAGAAGCGCCTTCGAAGCACCCAGAGGGCTGCGAATGGCTGCAACCAGGATCGATGTATCGAGCACGAGCCGCACGGCGACAGCATATCACAGGCAATATCGCTAGTTCATTTCCCTGGACTTCGACTTCAAGTACTTGTCGAAGGGAATCTCGAAGTAGAACAGCTCGTTCCCGTCGGCGTCGCGCAGCTTGTGCAGGTGCAATTTGGCGCCCTCGAGCGGGCGGTCGAGTTCGGAGACGTCGTAGAACAGGAACCCGGCGCGCGTGGTGTGCGGCTCGACCACCAGAGCGCCGTATTCGAGGGTATTGAAGTCCTCTTCGATCTCCTTGTTGCTGGCCTTGGGCTTGAACTTGATCGAGGGCAGCGGGCCGGGCATGGGAATCTTGGTCCCCTCGCGCTCCTTGCGGGTCATCAGCCGCTCCACGTCCTCCGGCTCGGCGGCCTGAATCTTGTCCCCCGCGGCGGTGAGGAAGAGAATGCGCGCGTCGCGCAGGCTGATCGGCCGATTGCCGTTGTTGGTCACGATCAGCCGCACCGGCATCACGCCGTGGCTGAGGTAATCCACTCGGAAGATGGACGCTTTTGCTTTGGTATCGTAGGGCTCGACGGCGATGGCCACCTTTTCGTCGTCGTGCACCTCGACGGCGGCAAACGTAGTCGCCGGCTGCACCGGAGGCGGAGTGTGGTCGCTGGCCAGGACCGGCAGCGCCAGCCACAGCAGGAACGGAGTGATTGCCCGCAGGTTCCTCATCGTGCTCGAATGTATCATTTGCGGCCTGCCTGTATCATTTGAGGGGTTAGACCCGCGGAAGGCACGTTCTGTCACGCATGATTCTGTTCTTCTACAATCTGGCGCTGTTGGCGGGCCTGCTGGTCAGCGCGCCCTGGTGGCTGTGGAAGATGGCCACCACCCACAAGTACCGCGAAGGGCTGCTCAAGCGGCTGGGCAGAGTCCCGCAATCGCTTGCCGGGTTGGATCGCAATCAGCCGCCGATCTGGCTTCATGCCGTCTCGGTGGGCGAGGTGTTGGCCGTGAGCCGCCTGGTGGGCGAGTTGGACCGCGCTTTTCCAGGCCATCGGCTGGTTGTCTCCACCACCACACGCACCGGCCAGACGCTGGCCCGTGAACGCTTCGGCGCCAATCGCGTCTTCTATTGCCCGCTGGATCTGCCCTGGGCGGTGAGCGCCTATTTGAACGTGCTCCAGCCCAGCCTGCTTATCCTGGCCGAGACCGAGTTCTGGCCCAACCTTTTGAGCGGCTGCTATCGGCGGGGAATCCCCGTAGCGGTGGTCAATGCCCGCATCTCCGACCGCTCCTGGCCGCGCTACCGAATGCTGCGCGGGCTGTGGAAGCCATTTCTGAGCCGCCTCCGCCGCGTGTTGGCCCAGAGCGCCACCGACGCCGAGCGGTTGAAAGCCATCGGCTGCCTGCCGGAGCGGGTCTCCGTGGCCGGCAACCTGAAATTCGACGTGCGCCCCGCCCAGGAAGCCGAGGCCACCCAGCTGCTTAGAACGCTGGCTCCTGCCCTCAAGTTCCTCGTCGCCGGCAGCACGCTGGAAGGCGAAGAAGCCGCCTTGCTGGCAGCCTGGCCGCTCTTGCTGGCCGCCGACCCGCTCTGGACGATGGTGCTGGCGCCGCGTCACCCCGAGCGCTTCGCCGCCGTGGCTGGATTGCTGGAAAAGTCCGGCATCTCCTGGGTCAAGCGCTCCGACTGGCGCGCGCAAACGCCCGAGCCGCTGAAGCCCGGAGAGATCGTCCTGCTCGACACCATCGGCGAACTGGCTTCGGTCTATTCGCTGGCCTCGGTGGCGTTCGTCGGCGGCAGCCTGATCCCCGCCGGAGGGCACAACCCGCTGGAGCCGGCCCAGTTTGGCGTTCCCATTGTGATGGGTCCGCACTACTTCAATTTCCGCGCCATTACCGACGACCTGCTGGCGCACCATGCCCTGCACATCGCCACCGAGGTCAACCTCGCCGTGGTTCTGGTCGGTCTGTTGCAGAATCCTTCCGCCGCCCAAAGCATGGGTGAGCGGGCTCGGCAGATCTTCGAGCAACAGGCTGGGGCCACCGCGCGAACCGTCGCCGCCGTGCAAGAACTACTTGCCGAAGAGAGCAAGAGCGCATGAAACGCCCCTGGCTGGCCCCTTTCGTGCCGCTATACGCCGCCGGGCTTGCCTGGCGCAACCGGCGCATCGAGAGCGGCGCGGAACCCGTCCGCCGCCTGCGCTGGCCGGTGGTCAGCATCGGCAATCTCTCCACCGGCGGCTCGGGCAAGACGCCGCTCACCATCGCGCTGGCCAAGGCCCTCACCGCGCGCGGGCTGCATGTGGACGTGCTCTCCCGCGGCTACGGCCGCCAAAGCAAGCTCGCGGCCCGCGTCGATCCGCAAGGGACCGCCGCCGAGTTCGGCGACGAGCCGCTGCTGATTGCCCGCGAGACCGGCGTGCCGGTCTACGTGGCCCCCGAGCGCTACCAGGCCGGTCTGTTGGCCGAGGCCGAGGCGCCCGAGGAGCAGCGCCGCCCGGTGCACCTGCTCGACGACGGCTTTCAACACCGGCAACTTCACCGCGACGTGGACATTCTGCTGCTCAACGGCCAGGACCTGAACGACAATTTGCTGCCCGCTGGCAATTTGCGCGAGCCGCTACACGCCCTCAACAGGGCAACGGTTCTAGCCATTCCCGCAGACGAGCCGGAAGTCGAACAATATCTGCGCCAGATCGTTCCATTCGACCGCTGCACCGAACTTCCCCGCTGGATTGAGCCCATCTGGCAAATCAAGCGCACCATGCAAGTCCCGCACTGCGATGGCCCAGTCGTTGCCTTCTGCGGCATCGCACGCCCCGAGCAGTTTTTTGCGGGCCTGGAAGCCGCCGGCCTGCGTCTGGCCGCCCGCATCGCCTTCGCCGACCATCGCCGCTACACCGCCGCCGACTTGAGCCGGTTGGTAGCCGTCGCCCGCACGACCGGCGCCAGCGCGCTGATCACCACTGAAAAGGACCACGTTCGGCTGGGCGCGCTTGCCTCATCGATTCCCGTTTCTCTGCCCCTCAAAACCGCCCCCCTGCGCATTGTGATCGAGGATGAGACCGCGGCTGTGGATTGGCTGGTCGGGCGATTGGACTCCCAACCCGATGAGCAGGACGAGATTCGCAAGGGCAAGCCAACCCCCCGTTAACTCCTCTGCGTCCCCTGCAATCGGACGGTTGCCACCGTCCTTCCCGCGGAGTAGTTTTTTCACCATGATTCCAAATGACAACAAATCGCTCGCTTTCTGGATCTGCGCCGCCATCACCACCCTCAACGCCGTGGTCAGCGCCGGCTTTTCGGTTGCCCGGCTGCTCGGGCCGGAAGGCGGCGAGGTCGCCCTTTATGCCGCCTCCCGCAGCGTCGCGCTCCTGCTGGTGGTGTTCGCTGTGTGGTGGCTCCGTTCCAGGGCAGGGATGGCAGCCTTGGCCTTCGTCATGGGTCTGGTGCAGCTCTTCGATACCGGCATCGGGCTTCTCGCCCACGAGTTGGGCAAGACGTTAGGCCCTCTGGTCTTTGCCATCGCCACGCTTGTCTCGGCCGGTTTTCTGCTCCGCGAGATGGGCGCCTGCTGCCAGCCGAAGATCGCGGCAAAGTGACGCGCTTTGCGCGGCGCGGGGGCATCCGCCGATGTGAGAAAATCGGAGCTTGCGCACCCAATCCAACTTCCGTCTGCTCGTAGCCCGGCTGGGCGCCATGGGCGATATTCTGCACGCGCTGCCGGCGGTCACGGCGCTGCGCCAGGCCCATCCGCACTGGGTGATCGACTGGGTGGTCGAGCCCCGCTGGCGGGCGCTGCTGGCTGCGGATTCCGCCGAAGGCCGCAGCGCCGCGCAGCCGGTGGTCGATCGGCTTCATCCGGCCCCCACCAAAGTCTGGCGAAAGTCCCCCTTCAGCTCGAAAACTCTCCATGAAATCAATGCCTTGCGTCATGCTCTGCGGGCCGGTGAATACGACGCGGTCATCGACCTGCAAGGCGCCATCCGCTCGGCCATCGTGGGCAGCTTGTCCGGATGCCGGCGACGCATCGGAGAAGCCGAGCCGCGCGAACGCGCCGCCCGCTGGCTGTTCACAGAGCGTGTCTTGACGCACGGAGCCCACGTCATCGAGCAGGATGTGGAACTGGCCGCTGCCATCGCCGGGGACGACCTCAAACTCGTGCAGCCCTGGCTCCCCGTCGATGCCGCCGCCGAGGCCTGGGCCGATACGATTCTGCCGCCTACTGGCGGTCAACTCGCCGCGCTGATCAACCCCGGCGCGGGCTGGGGCGCCAAGTGCTGGCCGGTGGAGCGCTACGCCGCTGTCGCCCGGGGGCTCATCGCCCGCGGACTGCGCGTGCTGGTCAATGCCGGCCCCGGCGAGGAGCCGCTGGCCGAAGCCATCGCGACGCAAACCGGCGGCGCGGCCACGCCGCTCTCCTGTTCCTTGTCCCAATTGATCGCCATCACCCGCCGGGTTGCCCTGGCGGTTGCCGGAGACACCGGCCCGCTCCACCTGGCTTGCGCGCTCGGTCGCCCGGTGGTGGGCATTTATGGGCCCACCGACCCCAGCCGCAACGGTCCTTTTGGGACTAGATTTAAGGTATTGCGCAGCCCGCAAAGCCGCCGCGATCACACCCGCCGCGCGGAACCCGAGGCCGGCCTGCTGACCATCGCGCCCGAGGAGGTCTTGCGGGCCGCAGACGAACTGCTGATCGAGGCGCCTGCTCGATGACCCACAAACCCTCCGTGCCCCATCCTTGCGATTTCTTTTTGTCGCAAGGGTGGGAAACCGACACCCTCGACCAGCCTTTTTCTTGAGGAGATTCACCGTTGACGCAACCCATCCAACCGCAACAGGACTGGATCGCCCGCTGGCAGCAGGTGGCCCGCCGCATCCGTGTGCCGCTGGGCTTTCTTACCGCCGCGCTCTATCTCTTTGAACTGTGGCGTCGCGCGCCCCGGCCCGCCGCCGTTGCCTGGAGCCTGGCGCTGGTGCTGCCCGGCCTGTGGCTGCGCGGATACGCCGCCGGCTACGTGAAAAAGAACCGCGAACTCACCCAGACCGGTCCTTACGCGCACACCCGCAACCCGCTCTATCTAGGCTCGATGCTGATCGCCGCCGGGTTTGCCGTGGCGCTGCTCAGTTGGCCGGTGGCGCTGGTTCTGGCGCTGGGCTTTGCCGCGATCTATGTCCCGGTGATCGCTTCGGAGGAGCGCTTTCTGCGCGCTACGTTCCCAGGCTTCGACGCCTATTGCCGGCAGGTCCCGCGCCTCATCCCGCGGCTCACTCCGGCCAAAGGCGGGGACGGCAGCGGAGCCTTCTCGCTTTCGCTCTATCGCAAGCACCGCGAGTACAATGCAGGTATAGGGGCCGCACTGCTGTATCTCAGCCTGCTCTTGCTGCGGCCAGCTCTCGCCATAGTTTTTCCAGGGCTGCGATGAGCGGTTTCCGCGCCACAACGGTCAAATCCACAAGGAGCTATTCTCGACGGTGAAGACGCGCTCGATTGCCGCACCCCTGTTTTGCGCCCTCGCCCTGGCCGCCGCGGCTCTGAGCCAGCAGGCTCCCCAGCTTGCGCCGCCGCGCCCAGGCTTTAGCTTTCCGCAGAAGCAGACCCTCACCTACTCCGTGGACTGGCGCGTCTTTCCCGCCGGCACCGCCGTTCTGCACTTCGAGGCCAACGGAGACCGCGAGCGCATCACCGCCAACGCCGACACCATCGGCGCCATCAACCTGCTCTTCCATGTCGGCGACCGCTTCCAATCCACCTTCGACCGCGAAAAGGGCTGCACCTACGAGTTCGACAAGCAGACCGTCGAAGGCCGCCGCCAGATCAACTCCGCTTTCCGCCTGGACTACGCCCAGGGCAAGTCCATCCTGGACGAGAAGAACATGGTCACGGGAAAGACCAAGCACCTGGAAGTGGGCATCTCCGGCTGCCTCACCGACCTGCTGACCGGCGTCTTCTACGCCGCCTCGCAACCCATGGAGGTCGGCAAGAGCTTCGTGATCCCGGTGGTGGACGCCCTGCATACCGTGCCCGTTACCCTCAAGGTCGAAGGCCGCGAAGAGATCAAGACCCCGCTGGGCGCCTTCAAGACTCTGCGCGTGCAGCCCACCGCCGACGCCGGGGTGGTCAAGAATCGCGGCAACATCTGGATCTGGTACACCGACGACGAGCGCCACCTGCCGGTGCAGATGCGCGCCCGGCTCTTCTGGGGCACCATCACCTTCCGCCTCACTGGGAACGAGAACAAGTAAGCCGCCTCAGCCGCTCACCGGCCTTGCCGCCCGCGCAGCATGAAACATGTCGATGTGGGTACGGCGATACGGAGGGAGCAGGGGCCTTTAGGCCCCTGGAAGATGAACTCGTAGACTTGGGCCTTCAGGCCCGGACCATTATCCGGGCTTCCCTGTTCTGTTCAGCTTGCAATCTAGTTTCTTTTCAGCCGCCATGGCTCTCCGGCCAGGAGTGGCGCGGATAGCGGCGCATGAGCTCGCGGCGCACCTGCGGATAGAGCCGTTCCCAGAACCCGGCCAGATCGGTGGTGGTTTGCACCGGCTGGCGGTTGGGCGCGAGCAGATGAAGCACCACCGGCGTTCTTTCCGGTCCAATCCGCGGCGTCTCGCGCATTCCAAAGAAATCCTGCAAGCGCGAGGCGATCCACGGCGCTTTGCCGCGCTGATACTGGATCTTGACCTGGCGTCCGGCGGCCAGGCGCAGCGTGAGCGGCGCAAGCTCGCGCAGGCGATGCGCATCGAGCTTCTGTTCAATCCGGGAAAAGAAGCCGCCCGCCGCGCTTTTCAGGTCGGCAAAGCTGCGCAAGCCGCGGCACAGGTCCTTGAAGGCTTCGGCCATGTCGGGAATCTCGAAGCCGGCGAACTCCAGCCGCCCCAGCCAGTGCTCCAGCGCCTCGGCGTCGATAAATCGCTCGATGCCGGTTTCGAGCGCCTTCTCGGCCAGCAAGGCTGCCGCAGCCTCTACCTCTGGTGCGGCGTTGTTCGACTCCTGCAAGATCAGCTCGTCGTAGATCAGCAGGCTGGCTGCGTCCACGCGCTCCGCCTGGCGATTCCACGCAATCCGGTTCTCTTCGCGGACGTGCTCGGGAAAGAGATCGATGAGCCACTCCGGCTCGATGCGCGCGAACAAGCGAATCAGCGGCAGAGGATTCTCCGCGCGGTCTTCCACGTCGAGCGCAACCAGGAACGGGTACGAGGGCGGCTCACCGGCGATCTCCGCCGCGACGCCGGTCGAGAGCATCACCTGGTTGCCGGCCTTGCGCCGCGCCACGCGATCCGGAAAACCGGACAGCACGGCGAGGAGCAGCGCATCGTCGTCGTGGCTCATTTGCTTGCCGGGCCGGGCCAAGCTGCGCAGTTGCCGCAGTTGCTGCTGGGTGCGCTCGTCGAGCGGTGCGTCGATAGCCGCCAGCAGATCGTTGTGTTCGCTGCGGGCGCCGGAGCCGAGCAGTGCCGCGGCCTTGCATCCGGCCTCGCCCACGCCGCGCTCCACGGCCGCGACAATCATGCGCGCGAGGCGCGGAGGCAGGGGAAAGCGCATCAGCTTCTGCGCCATCGCTTCGTTCGCGCCCAGCCGTTCCAGCAGCCGCTCGGCCACTTCGACGGCGGCGACGGGCGGGCAATCGAGCCAGTCGAGTTCGCCGGGATCGGCGATGCCCATGGCGCGCAGGGCCAGGCAAAGCTGCGCCAGATCGGTGCGCAGAATCTCGGGCGTGTCGTAGTCGGCGCGCTGCTGGTAGTCCATCTGCGAGTAGAGACGCAGCACGCGGCCCGGCCCGGTGCGGCCGGCGCGCCCGGCACGTTGCTGCGCGGAAGCCTTGCTCACCCGCGCGACGTTGAGCGTGGGCAAGCCGGTCCACGGAGAGTAGGCGGCAATGCGCGCCAGGCCGCTATCGATCACGGCGCTGACGCCATCGATGGTCACCGAGCTTTCCGCCACGTTGGTGGCCAGGATGAGCTTTCTTTGCCCGGCGGGCGCAACCACGCGGTCCTGCTCGGCGGGCGAAAGATTGCCATGCAGCGGCAGCGAGAGCAGGTTTGCCTGGCGCGCGAGCGGCGCGCAGAAACGCATCGCACGGTGAATCTCCGCGGAACCCGGCAAAAAAGCGAGAATGTCCCCGGCGTCGCCTTCGCGGAGCAGCAATTCGAGCGCGCCGTTGACCTGGACGTGCAGCGGCTCGGGAGAATAGGGCAGATGCTGGACGGAGATCTCGAAGAGCCGTCCCTCGGAACGCACCGCCGGGCAGCCGCTGAGAAATTTCGCAACGGGGGCGGCGTCGAGCGTAGCCGACATGACCACGATGCGCAACTCCGGCCGAATGCGCTGCAAACGCTTCAGCAAGGCCAAGGCAAGATCGCTCTCCAGATGGCGCTCGTGAAATTCGTCGAGGACAACAACATCGACGCCTTTGAGCAGCGGGTCGGACAACAGGCGGCGCGTCAGAACGCCCTCGGTGACAAAGTGCAGGCGCGTCGTGGGGCCGGCCACCTTCTCGAAGCGAACTTGATAGCCGACGGTTTCGCCCGCCTGCTCACCCAGTTCCCAAGCCACGCGGCGCGCGGCCAGGCGTGCGGCAATGCGCCGCGGCTCCAGCACCAGCACTTCTCCGCGCACGGCATCGAGCAAAGCGGCGGGCACGCGCGTGGTTTTGCCCGCGCCCGGCGCAGCCTCGACCACCAGGTTGGGGCGCCGCCGAAGCAACTCGATGATTTCCGGGAGGATGCTATCGACGGGAAGGGGAGACGGACGGGGCACATCTTCCATAAGAGCCCACCCGCGCAGACAGAGTCAATCGCCGGCAGTCTGGCTCCGGCCTGCGCAAGGACAAGCGTCGGCCGGTCTTGGCCGCAGCCCGATGGCCCGCTTAAAATCGATCTATACGGGGAAAATCAAAAATGTCCAAGCGTGAATTTCAAACCGAAGTCAATCAACTGCTGCAACTCATCGTTCACTCGCTCTACTCGCATCCGGAGATCTTCCTGCGTGAGCTGGTTTCCAACGCCTCCGATGCGCTGGACAAACTGCGCCACCTGACGCTGGTCGAGGAGGCCTACAAGGCCCTTCCCTTCGAGCCGCGCATCGATCTGGAACTGGACGAGGAGAAGCAGACCCTCACCATCGCCGACACCGGCATCGGCATGAACGAAGAAGACCTGATCTCGCACCTAGGCACGATTGCCCGCTCCGGGACCAAGAACTTTCTGGCCCAGCTCTCCGGCGACGCCAAGCGCGACACCAATCTGATCGGGCAATTCGGCGTGGGCTTCTATAGCGTCTTCATGGTCGCCGACCGCGTCGAAGTCGTCTCTCGCAAGGCCGGCGAAGAAAAGGCCTGGCGCTGGACCAGCGACGGCACGTCCGGATTCGAAATCGAGCCCGCCGAGCGCGCCGTGGCCGGAACCACCGTGCTGGTGCACTTCAACGAAGAGGGCAAGCCCTACGCCAACAGTTGGCGGCTGCAAGAGATTGTGAAGAAGTACTCCAACCACATCGCCTTTCCCATCTTCCTCACCTACGACAAGAGCGAGTGGAACGAGGCCGAGAAGAAATCGGACAAGAAGCGCGTCACCGAGCAGGTGAATGCGGCCAGCGCGCTCTGGCGTCGTCCCAAGAGCGAGTTGAAGGACGAGGACTACAAGGAACTCTACAAGTCCATTGCCGGCGATTGGGAAGACCCGTTGTTCTGGTTCCACACCAAGGCCGAAGGCAACATGGAGTACACCACCCTCTTCTATGTGCCCTCGAAGGCGCCGCTCGATCTGTATCAGGCCGAGTACAAGGGCGGCGTCAAGCTCTATGTGAAGCGCGTCTTCATCATGGACGACTCGCGCGAGCTGCTGCCGCAGTATCTGCGCTTTGTGCGCGGCATCATCGACAGCGAAGACCTGCCGCTCAACGTCAGCCGCGAGCTTCTCCAGCAGAATAAGGTGCTGGCCAGCATCCGCACCGCCAGCGTGAAGAAGATTCTCTCCGAGCTGAAAAACATCTCCGCCAACCAGCCCGAGCAGTACTTGAAGTTCGTCGCCGAGTTCAACCGGCCGCTGAAGGAAGGCCTCTACGGAGACTTTGCCAATCGCGAAACGCTGCTCGAACTGATCCGCTTCAAATCCACCCAAGTGGAGGGCCTAACCGGCCTGGCCGATGTGAAGTCGCGCATGAAGGAAGGGCAGAAGAGCATCTACTACATCACCGGCGGCAGCGAGCAACTGCTGCGCACCTCGCCTCTGCTCGAAATTTACAAGAAGAGGGAGATCGAGGTTCTCATCCTCGACGACGAGTTCGACGAGATTGTCTTTGCCGGCATCGACAAGTACGGCGAGATCGACCTCAAGTCCGTCAACAAGTCGGCCACCGGCGAAGACCTGAAGGACGCAGCCGAGCCGGACCAGGGAGAAGCCCTCAAGCCGCTCCTCGACAAGCTGAAAGCCACGCTCGGCGATCGCGTCAAGGATGTGCGCGCCTCGGTGCGGCTGGCCGATAGCCCCTCCTGCATCGTCAGCGACGAAGAGGAGCCGTCGCTACAAATGCAGCAGATGCTGCGCGCCATGGGCCAGGCCAACGTCCCCGCGCCCAAGCCAACGCTGGAGATCAATCCCGAACACGAGATTGTGAAGAAGCTGCTGGCCCGCCCGGACGACGCGGTCAGCCAGGACGCGGCCTGGCTGCTGCTCGATCAGGCGCTGCTCATGGAGGGCGTGCCGCTAAAGGACCCTGCTTCGTTCGTTCAGCGTCTCAACCGCATCTTGAGCCACTCCATCTAGCGTCGTATACCGGAAGCTCACATCGAAATCCGACCGCCCCACCCCAGCCCCATGAGCTGTCATCCTGAGCGAACGGGGCCCCAGACGCTTTTCAGTCTGGGGGTGGTGAGTCGAAGGATCTGCGGCTGCTCTTCGGCATGTATGCCAGCAACTTCGGAGACAGGAGACGAGCATTCCATCCGTGCGGCTGTGCGCCAGCGCAGCCGCCGGGTTGGACGAAGCGGGCCGGTTGCCATCGCACCTCATGCGAAGTGGGCTTCGATCTCTTCCAGCGTCTTGCCTTTGGTCTCAGGCAGCAGGAAGAGGGCAACCAGAAGGTAAAGAACGGTAAACCCGGCGAAGAGGAAGAACATCTCCGCGTAGCCGAAACGGCCTACAAAGGGCAAGAAGACACCCGCCAAAGTCGTCGAGACCAGTTGGTTGATGACCAGCGCGATGCTCATGCCGTTCGAGCGGATGCGGCTGGGCATCAGTTCCGAGAGCGCCAGCCAGACACAAACGCCGGGACCGAGCGCAAAGAACCCAATGAAAGCGTAGAGGCCCAGCGCCACCATCCAGCCGTGACGGGCGCTGGGAATGGGAGCGATCATGGCGCGGCGGACGCGCAGCGGTGCTGTCCGCGAGTTAGCAAGCGACCCGAAAGGGTTCTTGAAGAAAGCCTCAATCCGATTGGCGGGCAGGCAGCCCGAGCGCCGGAGCACGACGGGCAGCGCCACCGCATCGTCGCTGCGCACAAAGCTGGTTGCGGCGGTAAAGTCGCCATAGGAATAGAGGACCACCAGCGAGGCGCGGCTGGATTCGATGGGCGTGCGCGCCGTGTCCTGCTTCGCCAGCAAGCGCGATGCAGTTTCGGGGTCGAAGCGCAAGGTCAGTTCCTGCGCCGGGCCAGCCATCTGCTGGAGTGCGTCGGCGGCGTTTACCCCGCGCCGCTCACTGCGCAGAAAGAGCACTCCCACCGCGCACAAAGAGACAATGATGCCGCTTGCCCCCACCACCAGGAGAAACTTGCGCCCTTTGCGATCCACCAGCGTCATTCCCACCACGGTGAGCAGGAAGTTGACGGTGGTGAACGCCACGTAGCCCCAATGAGCGGCCAGATCGGAGAGGCCGCTCTCCAGCAGAATGCCGGTGTTATAGCCAATGATGGAGTTGACGCCGGTGGCCGTGTTGCAAAAGAGAATCGCACACGCCAGCAGGAACGGCAGCACATATTTGCGGCGCAGCAGAGAATCGCGGAGCGCGGGGCGGGCAGAGGCACGGGCCGCCGGGGCTCGTTCGATAGCCTCCATCTCGGCCAGTTCGCGGCGGGCGTCCTCCAGAGTGCGGGTACGCAGCAGGGCGGCCAGTGCTCGATCTTTCCGTCCCTTTCTATGCAGCCAGCGCGGCGACTCGGCGATCAGAAGACTGCCCAGCATAAACAGCACGCCGGGGGGCAGCGAGACCCAGAAGATACCGCGCCAGGCACGATCCTTGAAGGCAAACAAACTGGCGGCATTGCCGTGAGCTGCGATCGCGGCGACCCGGTAGCTGTAGTACATCCCCACCAGGGCGGCGATCACAATACCCAGCGTCAACAGCCATTGAAAGACGCCGGTTCCCTTGCCGCGCTCGGAGGCTACCAGGCACTCGGCTAGGTAAAGCGGAACCACCACGCCGATCAGCCCGCCGCTGATGCCTTGCAACAGCCGGCCGAAGAACAGCGGTCCATAGCCCTGGGCCAGCGCAATCAAGGGAATGCTGGCGACAAATGTGGCCCCGCTGAGAACCATAAGCGGCTTGCGGCCCATCCAGTCAGCCAAGGCGCCGGCAAACAGCGTGGAGAAGACACTGCCCAAGAGCACTGCGGCGACAATGATCGACAGTTCCGCGGCGGTCAATCCCGAGGTGGCTTCCAGGTATGGGAGCGCGCCGCCGATGATGCCCACATCGATGCCGTAGAGCAGTCCGCCCAAACCTGCGACCAGTAACAGAAAGAACCGGTGCATGCGCAGGCGGGAGGCGTCGCCGCCGGTGACGTTCAGAGTGGGAGTGGGGGCGAACTGCAAGGCCATTGTTGGGTATCCCCGTTTCGAATTCGATGCAATGCGGGCTACCTAGCCGGCTATCGCTAACAGGCGGAGGGCGTTTTCGCGGTAGACCTTGCGAAGCACATCCTCTGGAAGCAGCAGACCGCAGATATTCCAGCGGCCTTGCCGCGAGGCATGGCTCGGGTAGTCGAAGTACTCGTCGGCCGACTCCAGGAAACGATAGTAGAGGCGGTACATCTCCACAGTGGGCAACAGGTCCGAGCCAAACACGGTGCGATCTGCGTATTCGAGGAAGAATTTCCGCGCCGTGTAGGGCTGGCGGCCCAACTCGGACGCGCGCGCGCTCAGGTCGACGTAGACATTGGGATATGTGGCGAGCAATTGAGCAACGCGGGGCAGGTTTTCGGCGCTTTCGGCCATGTGCGCACAGACAAATACAGTGTTGGGGTGGCGGGCAATCACCCGGTCGCGCTGGTCGAGCAACTCGGATTTGGTGACTTCGGCCCCGTGATAGCTCCAGTCGGGGTGCGCGGCCAACTCCTCGTAACGCTCATTGAATCGGTCGATGGGCTTGAAGAAGGCATCGGGATCGGCGGTGTGAAAGAGCACCGGAATCTTCAGCGCGGCCGCCTTGTCGAATAACGGCGCCAGCCGTTCGTCGTCAATGCGCAACAGGCCGCCGCTGCTGTCGCGCAGAGTCAGGCCCAGGTCCTTCCAGAACTTGATGCCGCGGGCGCCGTGTTCGACCAGCGTCTCCAGGCGATCCAGACTGCGGGGAATAAAGTCGTCTCTCTCCAGCCCGTCCCAGTCCATCCAGCCAATCGAGGCAAAGCGGTCCGGTGCGGCGCGATGAAAGCGCGCGAAGCTATCGAGCGCCTTCTGGCCCGTTCGCATGGTGATGTTGACTGCTTTCTCGACGCCGCACGCGTCCATCACCCGCAGCACATCGGATGGATCGAGCGCATCCAAGTGGTTGTGGTAGTCGATGACGGGAAACCGCGGCTTTTCAATGAGATGCGCGGCGAGTTTCAACTCGGAGCAGGGCGCAAAATCGCTCAGCCGTAGATCCACCTCGGCGCGCGCTTCGTGCATGGCCACAAACTTGTCATTACCCTCGGCATCGTTGTTGTGCATGCGGTTCTCCATGGCTGTACCGAGCGCGCGGACTCGCCCGGCTGGAATTGAGTGTAGCGCACCATGGTTGCGATTATCAACTTTTTCGCTGCCTATTTGCTGTTTTATATTTCGTTTGATGTCTTTTTATGTACACTTGCTTCAATAACGTAAGCGTCTGGGACGTTTTGGTTCGAGACGCTGGGGCGTTTCCGCCCTGGAAATTGCATTTGGAGGTTTCGAGTGACGCATCTGTTGGAAGAATTGGCGCAAGCACGCCGCGAAAAGAAGCCGCGCGGCATCTATGCCGTGTGTTCGGCGCACCCCTGGGTACTGGAGGCAGCCGTGGATCAGGCCCTCGAAGACGGGTCGCCGTTGCTGATCGAGGCGACTTCGAATCAGGTGAACCATCGCGGAGGCTATACCGGGATGCAACCGGCGGAGTTTCGCCAGTTGGTGGCCGAGATTGCTGGGCGCCGGGGGCTAAGCGAGTCGCGCCTGATTCTGGGCGGCGATCATCTCGGCCCCAATCCCTGGCAGAAACTGCCTGCCGAGGAGGCCATGCTCGAGGCCGAACTCATGGTCGAAGCCTACGTCCGGGCCGGGTTCCAGAAGATCCACCTGGACGCCAGCATGGCTTGCGGCGGCGACCCCACGCCGCTGCCCGAGGAGACCATTGCGCGCCGCGCCGCCCGCTTGTGCGCCGCCGCGGAGCGGGTTAGCGGCCCCCGCCAGCCGGTGTACGTGATCGGGACGGAAGTGCCGGTGCCCGGCGGAGCCACCGAGAGCTTGCAGGAACTCCAGGTCACCAGTCGCGAGGCTGCCGCCAGGACCCTGGCCATGCATCGGCAGATCTTTGCCGAATCGGGACTGGAAGCGGTGTGGCCGCGGGTGATCGCGCTGGTGGTGCAGCCCGGCGTCGAGTTCAATCACGACAGCGTCATCGACTACATTCCGGCGCGCGCCGTGCATCTGACCGAGTTATTGGAGGAAGAGCCTGGCATCGTTTACGAGGCGCATTCCACCGATTACCAGCGGGACGAGGCTCTTCAAGCGTTGGTGCGCGATGGATTCGCCATTCTAAAGGTCGGCCCGGCGGTCACCTTCGCCTTGCACGAGGCATTGACCGGCCTGGCGGCGATCGAACTCGAACTGTACGGGCCCGCCCAGGCCTCGCACCTGATGAGCGTCCTGGACCGGGCCATGATCGCCGACCGCCGCTATTGGGAGAGCCACTACAGCGGCAACGAGCTGAGTGTCGCTCTGATGCGGCGCTACAGCTATAGCGACCGGATTCGCTACTACTGGAACGATCCCCAGGTGAAAGCCGCGGTAGAGAAGCTGCTGTACAACCTGGCGCAGCAACCGATTCCCGAGACAATGTTGAGCGCGTTTCTGCACGAGCAGTATCTGGCGGTGCGCGCCGGCTCGTTGCGCGCCGAGGCCCGCGATCTCGTGCTGCACCGCATCCGTATGGTCCTGCGCCCCTATGCCGAAGCCTGCGGAATGCGCCAGGCAGCGGTAATGGCGTAGCCCGTCCGAAAGGCTCATCCGGCTGATCGAGACTGGGCTTCTCAGGAAAAACAAAAAACTTCCAAATTAGCGAAGGCTGCCAACATGCAGACGCCCCATCCTGGCCGCGAAATAGATCGCGGCCAGGATGGGGCGTCTGCATGTTGCTTCGCGATGCGCCGGCGAAGCAGGTGGGCGGCTTAGACGACGCCCGCGCCCCAGGCCTGCGCCTTGGCCGCGCGCAGCGTGGCTACCGGCTCGCCGGTCGGATAAAACTCCATGGCCACAACATGGCCATAGTGCCGCTCGACCAGCTTCTTGTAGATGTTGCCGTAGTTGACTTCTCCGGTGCCGGGCTCGAACCGGCCGGGCACGTCGGCGATGTGGATCAGGCCGACCACGTCGATGTGCTTGTCGAGCTTTTCAATCAGGTTGCCGAAGCCCATCTGCTCGTGAAAAATGTCGTAGAGAAACTGCACTTGCGGATGGTTGACGGCGCGGATGACCTTGATGGCCTCGTCGGCGCTGGTCAGGAAGTACTTGGGATTCTCCTCGACATGGATGCACTCCAGCAGCAAGCGCACCGGCTGCCCGGCGATCTGCTTCCCTTCGACCAGCTTGGCGGCCTGCTTCAGGGTCTCGACCGCGCATTGGTGCTGCTCCTCGCGCGAGAGCCCCGGAACCACATTGCCCGAGAGCACGATCATCGCCGGGCAATCCAGCGTCTCCATCGGCTTGAGCGCCTGACCGAGTTCGGCCAGGAACGCGTCCCGATCCGCGGGGACAGCCACGCCGTGCTTCAATCCGGCGGTGGCGTCGAAGCTGATGCCCAGGCGCTTGCGGGCCTCGTTGGCGCGGGCAAAGTCGGCTTCGGACCAGTTGGCGTACTCGCCCACCAGCTCGATGTTGGTGTAGCCTGCCTCGGCCACCTTGGCCAAGCGCTGCTCGAAGGGCAGGTCCTTGAAGACCGTCCACAGCATCACCGAGAGCGGAAACGGCGAATTCCTCTTGGCGGGCGCGGCAGCGGCAGCGGGTAGCTTGGGGGCGGCAACGGCCACGGCGGCGGCGGCCAACGATTGCGTAAACGTGCGGCGATTCATGCGATTCTCCCTGTGATCGAGGCTGATTGATGTTCGTGGCCTCCCACCCTAGCCGCAAAGATAAAGATGCGGCGAGGGTGGGGCACCCGGTCCTATTTGGTCTTCTTGCCGGTTTTGGAAGCGCGGCGCAACTCTTGCCAATCCTTCTCCGTCTGGTCGGCGTAGAGCGAGCCGAACTTGGCCAGCGCTTCGGCAAACCCGTCTCCCGTGCCCAGATACCCGGCCAGCACCAGCGGATCGCCGGAGCGGGCATGGCCGCGCGCCAGCAGTTCGCCGCAGACCTCGGCAAAGGCCTCCAGGCCGTCCCCGGACAGATCGTCCAAGTCGATGGAGCCTTTGTGGTCGTTGAGTTGGCGTACCAGGTAGTCGCGCCCGGCGATCTGTGTCCAACCCAGAAAGGGGTCCGACTGCACCTGCATGGCGCGCTGCCCCTCGGCCACCCGCTGCCCGTTGTGGTGCGCCGGGTGCGCGTCGGGTAGATAGGCGGTGTAGCCCGAGGCCGGCTCTTCCTTGATCTGCAAAAACAGCGGATCGCTGGGCCCGTTGCCTTCGAAGTAGACGCAATAGTCGCGCAGCCCCACCGAGCCCGTGCCCACTACCTTGAAGGCCACGTCCACCGGCCGGTAGAGCGAGAGCAAGTGTTGCCGCTGCGGCTCCAGCATCTGGCGATACGGCCCCAGACCGGCCAGCACGGCAACCGCCTGTTGCCCGGTGACGCGGGTCAGCATGGGCTTCTGCTCCTTGAAGCGGCGATCTGCGCCGGGCTTGCCGCCGGGTTCGGTGAGCTGCTCCAGCGTGTGCAGCGGCGAGGCTCGCTCGGCCTTCACCAGCGCCTCGTGCACCGGCTCGACGGTCCCCAGACGGTGCACCTGAAAGCGCGCAACGTCCACGGTGGGCATCTTGGCGAACGCGGCCATCTGCGCGGTGTAGCGCTCGACGCACTTCTCCACCGCCTGGCGTGCCGAGGCCTCTTTGTGGCCCGAACCCCTCCCGGCCAGCACCAGCGAAGCGGCCATGCGCTTCAGATCCCACTCGAAGGGGCCGCGGAGGGTCTCGTCGAAGTCGTTGATGTCGAAGACCAGCCGCCCGTCGGGCGCGGCAAAGGCACCCAGGTTGCGCACATGCGCATCGCCGCAGAGTTGGCAGACAATGCCCGTATTCGGCAGGATGGACAGATCGGCGGCCATCACCGGCACCGCTCCGCGGAAGTACGCAAAGGGCGATTCGGCCATCAGTTGGTATTTCAGCTTGATCAGCGCCGGAACCCGCCCGCGCATCGAGCGTTCCAGCAGCGCCGCCGCGTTTGCCTTGCGCGCCTTGGGGTTGAGTTCGCTGTGTTGCTGCCGGCCCACCTGCTTGCGCCGCGCCTGGCCCAGATTGCGCCGTTCTTCCGGAGTGCTCCAATGCATGTCCGGGAACATACACCCTGAGCCTTCGCGATGCAACCCTTCGTTCTCACTGAGTTACACTGCTGGCTGGTAGCCATGCCTCCTGAAGCTACGCATTGCCTAGCCAGGGCCAGGCTCCCTCCCCGGAGGAACTCCTCTTGCGCCTCATTCCCGCTCCAATCGCTTCGGCCGCTCTCGCTGTTTTCGTCGCCGCTCTTCCCCTGGCCGGCCAGACGCCCGCCAAGCCGCTTACCGTCGAGGCCATCTTCGGGCATGGCCCGCTGATCGGCACGCCCCCCAGCGGCCTCACCTGGTCGCCGGACGGCAAGCACCTCACCTATCTCGAAGGCGGGGAGTTGATGGACCTGGACCCGGCCTCGGGCAAGCCGCAGGTGCTGGTCAGCCGCGCCAAGCTGGCCGCGCTCGCGGGCGCCAACGCCACGGAGACCGACCGCGACCATCGCGATCGCTACAAGATGGCCAACTACCTGTGGGCGCCCGACTCCGCGCACCTCATGTTCGATTCCAACGGCCGCCTGTGGCTCTACGACTTGAAGAACGGCGCGGGCATCGAGATCGGCTTCACCGGCGCGGCCTCCGGCGACGACCCCAAATTCTCGCCCAACGGCCAATCCATCTCCTTTGTGCGCGACCACGGCCTCTCCGTGGTCCGGCTCAAGGACCCCGGCACGCCCATGACGGTGCTAGCCTCCCCGCCCAACCCCGCCATTCTCAACGGCGAGGTGGATTGGATCTATCTCGAAGAGCTGGAAGCGCGCAGCAACTACTTCTGGTCGCCGGACTCCAAGCGCCTGGCCTATCTCCAGATGAATGAGACCGCCGTCCCCGAGTACCCCATCGCCGATTGGATTCCCACCCACGCCAAGGTCGAACCGCAGCGCTATCCCCAGCCCGGCGACCCCAGCCCCGACGTTCGCGTAGGCGTGGTGAGCGCGGCCGGCGGCAAGACTGTGTGGGTCAAGCTGCCCATCAAGCCGGGCCAGGATTACATCCCCCGTTTCGGCTGGGTCGACGCGAAGACAGTATGGATCGAAACCCTCACCCGCGATCAGAAGCACCGCGACCTCTACTTTGCCGATGCTTCGAGCGGCCAGGCGCACCCCGTGCTCCAGTTCGCCGACGATAAGTTCTTCGACGACAAGTACGATGTCGCGGTGGGCGGCGGATCCATCGTGCTCACCAACTGGAGCGACGGCCACAATCATCTCTATCTCTACAGCTACGACCAGGCCGATCCAGGCAATGCGACGGCCAAGCTCGAACGCCAACTCACCCAGGGCGATTTCGATGTGAACGAGGTGCTGCGCGTCGATCCCGAGACCAAGTTCGCCATTTACTCCTCCAGCGAGGGCAACCCGCTGGAGCAGCAGCTTTGGCAGGTGAGCTTCGACGGCCAGCGCAAGCCGTTGACCATGGGCGCCGGCTTCCATAACGGTAACTTCGCGCCCATCGGCACTGCGTTTGTCGACCGGTATTCCACGCGCCTCGGCCTGCCCACTGCAAGCCTCTGTCAGCAGGCCGGCAAGTGCAATGTCTTCTGGCAGGGACGCGACATCGAGGCTTATCACTTGCGCGCGCCCCGGCAGCTTGAGGTCAAGGCTCATGACGGAAGCACTCTTTACGCCACGCTGCTGCTGCCCGAGGGAGCAAGCCCGGCGAGTGTCCCGCTGATCGTGAACCCCTACGGTGGCCCCGGCGCGATGACCGTGGCCAATCGCTGGGGCGGCGACAGCCTGCTCTTCGACGAGTTGCTGGCCCAGCACGGCTTTGCGGTGCTGCGCGCCGACAACCGCGGCACCGGCGGCCGGGGACGCGCCTTTGCCCAGGCCGCCTACCATGACTTCGGCCCGGTGCAGTTGGTGGATCAACTGACAGTCATCGACGCGGCGCTCGCCCAGTATCCGCAACTCGACCGCAAGCGCCTCGGCTGGTGGGGCTGGAGCTGGGGCGGCACCTTCACGCTCTACGCCATGACCCACTCCGACCGCTTTCGCGCCGGAGTCGCCGTGGCTCCGGTCACAGACTGGCGCAACTACGACTCGATCTATACCGAGCGCTACATGAGCCAGCCTGCCGAGTTTGCCTCCGGTTACAAGGACTTTTCTGTAGTGAACTCGGCGGCGGACCTGAAGGGCCGTCTGCTCTTGTGCCATGGCACCGGCGACGACAACGTGCATCTCGAGAACAGCGTGCAGTTTGTGCAGAAGCTGATCGAGGCAGGCATCCCCTACGATTTGCAGATCTATCCGCGCAAGACCCACTCCATCGCCGGCCAGGACGTGCGCCAGCATCTCTACAACCGCATCCTGGCTCACTTCGATGAGTATTTGAAGCCGGTGGCGCAATAAGGAACCCGAATCTCAGCGAGAGACGGAAGGAAAAAGTTCATTCCAGTTGGATTGACCGTCCAAACGGAGGGCAAGCTCGTCGATATGCCATTGCCCCGACTCCTCTGTGCCCTTGATGTACAGAGTGCCCTTTTGCCTTGACCCAGATACAGGAACATCCAATTCTGCATTGCCGTTACCGTCGGATGTGTATGAATGCTCGCGCGGATTTCCATCGGCGGTATCGAGGTGGTCCCCGAGCAACTCATGTGCTCTGGATGAAGTGCGAAATGCGTCCATTCCCAGCTTATATTCCGTAGTGCTTCGAATTTCGGAAGATATCAGGTGGCGGCAACCCATTTGAAATGCCGCAATTGGCAGAATTGCGAATAGCCATATCCACTTTTTCATGAGTTCTGCCTTCCATCCGTTGTCAATGATGCCCTCTGAGAGCTGGGAGTAGTATGGTTGAGCCGCCCTTGGTCGGGTGGGTTGGCACAAACCTCGACCGCACGCTCCCTTGTCCCAACCATCCATGCACCCGCCAGCTTAGCCTTCCAGGAGGCTCTCGATATCTCGTGCGCCGTGGATGACGTGGACGATTTCTACTCCATCGCGCTTTGGCAGATAGAAGACCAGCCAGTTTTCGAAGCCCTTTACCGGCCAACGTCGAATCCGGCGAAGGGCAGCACTGCGAAAATTACATAAGACGCCTAGTTTGGGCATCTTCGCCAGCGCCTCGAATGTGCTCTGTATCGCGACCAGAAATCGCTGCGCGGTCTCCAAGCCACCATGTTCTTCGAGGTAAGCGGCGTTGGAGAGAATATCCCTGCGAGCGCGGGCACGGACAAATACTCTGGCTTCCTCACCGTTCATGGGACGCCTGCCGCGCCTTCGACCGCTTGCTCAATTCGCTCCGCAGCGAGGCCCAGAACTCCGGCGTGACCTCCTGCGCTTCGCCTTCGGCCAGCGATTCCAACAAGGTCAGCTCAAGCTGTTCTTTCGCATTGCGCTTTTGGTCGGCGCGCACCAGCTCGCGCATATACTCGCTTGCGCTGCTATAGTCGCCAGCCGTGACCCGCTCCTCCACATACTGCTTCATGGGGTCAGGGAGAGAGATGTTCATGGTCTGCATCGCGAAATCCTTTGTTGTCAACCTAGCCCCCCTGGCATTCCTTGTCAAATATTGCCAGAATCGTGGCCGAGCCACCCGTCTTTCGCAGCCTTTCGAAGGAAAAATGCGAAAAGAAGGGAAGACGAGACAAGAGTCGCCGCATCCAGCCCCTACCGCTGCAACAGGTCGATAGGCTGGGTGAAATCCGTCACCCGGATGTGCCTGGCCAGCGCCGGGTGCTGGCGCTGAAGGGCCAAAAACATCTCCCAGGCCACGCGACGATAGCTGAAGTGCCCGGCCGGCCCGCTGCGCAGCTCGGAGATGTACTGCGCCTCGGCGAAATCCATCTTGAAGAGGCAGCGGTTGCGCGTGGCCAGCGGCAGCAGATAGAGCGCGGACTGCCCGCCTTCCGGCGCGCCGCCGGAGGCGATCTTGACGCTGGCAGCGTGGGCGGCCTCGATGGCGGCCTGGTACTCGGCCAGAACCCCAGCCTCGGCCAGGATGTTGGCGTCGCCCGCCAGATCGCCCGCGGTGGGCGTCTCGTAGCCGTGCAGCGCGGTGAAGGGTTGCAGGATCTGCACGCAGCGGCGATGGCGGTGCATGTCGCGGAAGCCGCCGATGTCCATCAGAATGTCGAAGCGCAAGGCGGCGCCGGCGTGAAAGGCGCGCAGCGCCTCGTCGTGGCGGCCGCGATGGCGCAGCCCCAACTCGACGATCTCCGCAACCCGTGCCTCCGGCAATTCGGCCACCCGGTCGCGCACCTGACGGTAAGGATGGTGGCAGGCGGAGTAGAGCAGCGTCGCCGCCAGCTCCACTTCCAGGCTCTCGGTGCGCTCCACCAGATCGACCACCGGGGCCGCCGCAATCGGCAAATTCTTCAGAAGCTCCGCCGCTGCTTGGGCCAGGTCGGCGCGCGTCTGCATCTCGTAGTCGTTGGGCTGGGCGTATTTCACCAGCGTGGGCGCGGTGCGCACCTCGCGGGTGAGCAGCTTGGCAGCTTCGCCGGCTAACTCCTCATCGACGCCGGACAGCTTCTCCACCAGCGCCGCGCCGGCCTGCCCGTTGACATTCCACGCCGCGCCGGTAGCCGCTTCGCGCAGTTTCACCCCCAGGTCGCGAATTTCCGCCACGGGGTGGGAGAGCAGCCGCGAGACCTGGACCTCCAGCGTGCGGGCGCTGACAATCTGGCCCAGCGAGGTATTGGTGGCCAGGGGCAGCAGGTAGCGGGCCACGTCGAAGGCGCGCGCCTTGAGGGTGCGGTCGTAGGCTTCGGGCTTCATGCCCTCGGGGCAGGCGATGCGCCGGCGCAGGGCGTCAAGAACCGCCGCGGTGGTGCGCTGGTAGACGCCGAACAGGTTCTCCACGGTCTTCGCGTAGAGCTGACCCGAGCCGCCGTCCGTCCCGAAATCCGGGAAATACCAGCCGGATTTGAGAAAATTCTGATAGCGTGTGGAACGCTCCTGGCCGTCCCAACGCTGCTCGTCGACCAGCACGATGGCCGCCAGCAGGCTAAGCCGCTCGACGGCGAATGCCATGTGCGCCAGATCGGCGATCGAGCGGTGACCGTATTGGAAATAGAATGTATTCAGGAACTGCTCGGCGCGCTGGGCGCTGATCTCGGTGAGGGACTCGCGCATGGAGAGCGCGGAGCGCGAATACTTGGCCATGGCGTAGGCCAGGACCTCGGGATCGGCTCCGTGAACCGCAAAAACATCGGTTTGGTTGCGAGCGCCGGGCGGGATAAAACTTTCACTGGACATAGTTAAGGACTCGCGAACAGAATACGGCATCGGGCGAAGTTGCGGGTCTGAATATTCCGTCCCGCCGCGCGCCGCCGATCCGGCACGCCGGGAACGGCTGGAAAGAACAGGTGAGGGCCATGCAAGAGTACCGGGTGAGCACGTCGCAGAAACCGCGGCCCCTGCCCACAGGCCGCTGGGCGATGACCCAACGCTGGAACGACCTGCTCTACGCACACTGGCCGGTGCCTGCGCCGGAGATTGCCGCTCTCCTGCCCGAGGGCCTGCACGTGGACACCTTCCAGGGCTCTGCCTGGCTGGGCATCGTCCCCTTCTGGCTGGACCGCATCAAGATCCACGGCTTTCCGTCGATTCCCGGCATTCGCCGCTTCCCCGACCTCAATCTGCGCACCTACGTCCGCGACGAGCAGACCGGGACGCCGGGGGTGTATTTTTTCTCTCTCGATGCCGGCAACCTGCTGGCGGTGGCCGGGGCGCGCCTGCTGCTTCATTTGCCCTACCACTGGGCGGAGATGCAGTTGGAGCAGAAGTCGGAGCGCGAGTTTACCTTTTACAGCCGCAGACGGTTCTCCGCCAAGCCGGTCGTCTTCAAGGCGCGCTACCGCGGCCTAGGCCCGTCGCGGAAGCTGGCCGAGGGCGCCAGCGGGACGCTGGAATACTTCCTGATGGAGCGCTACTGCCTGTTTACCGCCAATCGCAACGGGCAGCCGATCCGGGCCAACCTGCACCACGTTCCCTGGCCCCTGGAAGAAGCCGAGGCGGAGATCGAGCAGAACGACCTGGCCGCGTCCATCGGCATCCGCTTGCCGGACCAGGAGCCGGTGCTTCACTACTCGCGGCGGCTGGCGGTGTATATCTGGCCGGCCGAGTTGGTGCGCCCTGCGCTGGCCGGACGTCCGGTCACCGTGGCGGTTTCCCCTTCGGGATAGGGAATTCCCACAACAAACTGCGCGCCCCGCCCACCGGCAAGACCCCCACTTTGGCCCCCCTATAATGGGAAGCGGAAGCGCGGAGCAGCGCGCATGAAGGGTTGGGGAGAGCTATGGCGAACTTGCAGGGACGAATCGCGCTGGTGACCGGGGCATCGCAGGGAATTGGCCGCGCGTGCGCGCTGGAATTGGCGCGGGCCGGCGCCACCGTGGCGCTGGCGGCGCGCAACCAGGCCAAGCTGGCAGAAGTGCAAGCGGAGATCGAGGCGGCCGGCGGCCAGGCGGCGGCTTTTGCCCTGGATGTGTCCAGCGAGGAGTCCATCAAGACCGGCGCCAAGGCCGTCGTCGAGCGCTTCGGCAAGGTCGAGATTCTGGTCAACAACGCCGGCATTACCCGCGATGGCCTGATGATGCGCATGAAGCGCGCCGACTGGGACGATGTGCTGGGAACCAACCTCACCGGCGCATTTCTGCTGACCCAGGCGCTGATCTCGCCCATGCTCAAGAATCGCTGGGGCCGGATCGTGAACATTTCCAGCGTCGTGGGCCGCACCGGCCAGGCCGGCCAGGTGAACTACGCGGCCAGCAAAGCCGGACTGATCGGGCTCACACGCTCCATGGCGCGCGAATTCGCCTCCCGCGGCATTACCGTGAACGCCGTGGCGCCGGGCTACATCGAGACCCCCATGACCGCGGTGCTGGACGAGAAGCTGCGCACCGCCATGATCGCCTCGATTCCCCTGGGCCGTCCGGGAACCGATCTGGAGATCGCCCAATCGGTGGCCTTCCTGGCCTCCGACGGCGCGGCCTACATCACCGGCCATGTCCTGGACGTCAATGGCGGAATGTTCATGGGTGGATGATCCCTGTTTGGGAGCCTGTGACCCCGCGCACAAATATTGAGAGATCTCCGTAGAAGGGCGCCTTCTTTCTGCCGATAAGCGTACTGCGATGGATCAGATTGCGCCACAGGATCGCCCGGTGACGAACCCAGAAGGCTTGCTGCCGGAGTGGCCCAGCGGGCTCCGCTATCTGGCCCGCCAGCCGATCATGGATTTGCGCGGTCGCGTCCACGCCTACGAGCTGCTCTTCCGGGCCGGGCCTGAAGCCTTCTTCAGCGGAGACGGCGACCTGGCCACCCGTACCATGCTCGACAACACCGTGATGTTCGGGCTGGAAAACCTGACCGGCGGCTTGCCCGCGTTCGTCAACTGCACCAACGAATCCCTGATCGAACGCATGGTCGACATCCTCCCGCCCGGCATGACCGTGCTGGAGATTCTCGAAACACTGGAGCCTACGCCCCATTTGATCGCGGCTTGCCGCAGGTTGAAGGAGGCCGGTTTCCGCATTGCGCTGGACGACTTTGTCTGGAAGCCCAAGTTCGAGCCCCTGGTGCAACTGGCCGACTACATCAAGGTGGATTTCACGCTGGCCGATGCCGCCGCCCGCGAAGGCCTGCGAAAGCAACTAACCGGTGTCACCGTGGCCCTGGTGGCCGAGAAAGTGGAAACCCAGGAAGACTACCAGCAAGCTTGCCAAGAGGGCTTCATCCTCTTCCAGGGATACTATTTCTGCCGCCCGGTGCTCTTGAAGAACCGCAAGGTTCCCTCCAACCGCCTCTCGCAGATTGGAATCCTGGAAGCGCTCCGCGGCGACTCGATCAATCTCTACAAGCTCAGCCAATTGGTGAAGCGCGATACTTCCCTCACCTATCGCCTGCTGCGGCTGGTCAACTCGCCGGTCTGCGCCATGCGCCAAGAAGTGAGTTCCATCGAGACGGCCTTGTTGGTCGTTGGCGAGGATACCTTTCGCCGCATGGCCATGCTGGCCATCACCTCCGAACTGGGCGCCAATCAGCCCGCGGAAGTCTTGCGCATGGCCTTTCTTCGCGGCCGATTCTGCGAGCTGGCTTCCGGGCTTTGCGCGCAGGACGCTACCGAGCAATACCTGCTGGGGATGCTCAGCCTGCTGCCCGCCATGCTGCGCATTCCCATGGAACAGCTCACCCCGGAGCTGCCCCTGCGGGATGGAGTGCGCAAGGCGCTGGAAGGGGCCTGCATTCCCGAGCGCATTCTGCTGCAATGGCTGGAACGCCACGAAAACGGCGATTGGGAGGCCTGCGATGCGGTGGTCGATGCCTTTGGCCTGGACCCGCGCAAATTGCTTGCCTACTATGCCGAAGCCGTGGTGTGGGCGGAAGCCGCCCTACGCTCCGCCGTTTGACCAGCCACTCTCGATCCCAGACCCAAGAACAACGTTCCGTGCCCGTCCGTTCGGATTTCTAGGCGCAAGACCCAAGAACAATGCTCCGTGTCTGTCCTTTCGGATTTCCAGACGGAAGGCCCAAGAACAATGCTCCGTGCCCCATCCATTCCGCGTTCTGTGCGGAATGGGTGGGAAACCGACGCCCCAACCCGGCCTTTTCGTGAGCAGCCCGACCCGCTTCCGCGTGTTGCGGTCGAAAGGAACCGCCCGATCCGCTATTCGCCCCGCAAGGGCGGCATGAGGATAGCCCACACCGCAGGCGCGAAACCCTGCTATCCCCGCTAAATCCCCAGCCGCTCCTTCAGGCTACGCACCCGGTCCCGCGCCACCGGGATTTGCGTGTGCTGCGCATCCTTGAGCGAGAGAACGACCTTGCCCGCAAACCACGAGTTCACCTCGTGAATCCAGTCCACATTCACCAGGGCCGCGCGGTGCACGCGCAGGAACTTCGCCGGATCGAGACGCCGTTCCAGCTCCACGATGCTTTGATCGACCGCGTGCCGGCGGCCATCTGTAACCGCATACGTCAGCTTGTCCTGGGCCAGAAAATGCGTAACTTGGTCGAGATCGACAAACGAGATGCGCTCCCCCACGCGCGAGGCAATGCGGCGCGGATACTCCTGCTGCCCGCCGCGCAGCGAGGCCGCCAGCTCCTTCAGCAGCGCCGGCAAGTCGGGACTCTGCTGCCACTCGGGCTTGGCGGCGGGCCGCAGCCGATCCAGCTTGCCCACCGCACGCTCCAGTTGATCGGTATCGATGGGCTTCAACAGGTAGTCGATCGAGTTCACCTGGAAGGCCCGCAGCGCATATTCGTCGAACGCCGTGGTGAAGATGACCAAGGGCTGTTTCGCCAGGCGGGAAAGCAACTCGAAACCGTTTATCCCCGGCATCTGAATGTCGAGGAAGAGCGCGTCCACCGCGCTACCGGCTTCGCTCGACAGAAAGGCCAGCGCTTCAGCCGGATCGGTAGCACTGCCCACGATGCGCAGTCCCTCGAACTTTGCCAGCAGCCGCGTCAGCCGCTCGATGGCCAGCGGTTCGTCGTCCACAAGATAAACATTGCGCTGCATCTTCTCCATCGCCGTCCTTTGTCAGCCTGGAAAGAGCAGGCTCACGCTGGTCGTCTCCCCCACGCGGGCCACCTCGAGTTGGCTGTCGGCGCCGAACAAAAGCTCCAGGCGCGCGATCAGGTTCCCCAAGCCGTGCTCGGGCGTGATGGCGTCGAGCGAGAAGCCAGGGCCGTCGTCGATCACTTCCAGGCGAATCCTGCCTGCTTTCCGTGATCCGAGAATCTGAATCGCCGCGCCCTGCGCGCGCTGCGAAACAACGTGCTTCACGGCGTTCTCGACCAGCGATTGCAGCGCCAGCGGCGGCACCTTCACGTCTTCCAGATTCTCCGGCACCGCGATCTCGTAACGCAAGCGCGGGCCAAAGCGCGTCTTCTCGATCTCAAGATAATCGCGCACCACTTTCAGTTCCAGCCCGAGCGGCACAACGCCGTGTTGATTCGAATTGAGCGAGAAGCGCAGCAGCGAAGCCAGCTTGCCCACCGTGTCCTCGGCGCGGGCCGGGTCCGAGGGAATCAGCGCCGCAATCGAATTCAGCGTATTGAACAGAAAGTGCGGATGGATGCGCGATTCCAGCGAAGATAGCCGCGCCTCGGCCAGCAGCTTGTAAGCGCGCTCCTGTTCCACCTGCTTGGTGCGCAGTTCCAGCACGGCGGCCTGCAACTTGTAGCGCATCGTCTCAAAGGAGGTGATGCCCAGGCCCGTCATGAGCGTAATGACCACGCTGATGGGATACGACGCGCGGAATTCGCTCCAATACTGGCCGCGCACCGCGAGCCCGATCCATTGCAGCAGCAAGCTGCCCAGCAGAGTTCCCAAGGTTGCCGTGCCCAGCAGGGCAAACGCATCCAGGAGATAGACCAAGCGAGGCAATCGATCCGAGTAGCGGTAGGAGATATAGGTGAGAAGAAGAGCGGAGGGCAAACCGATCAGGGCAGAGTAAATGAACGTCACAATGAGCCCGACGCCGCTCTCCGAGAGTTTGGTATGGCCCAGGGAGAGAAAAATCGCCAGACACAGCACGGCGACGCTGGGCACAATCCACAGCAGCCTGACAACCGTGCGACCGACTCGACTCGTTGGTCTCCGATCCGTGGAAGCAGTTTGTCCGGTCGCGTAATTCATAGCTGGAAACGAACCCCCATGGATGTGGCTGTCGAGTAAGGCGTCGCTCCATACTCCGATCTCTTGCTGCCGGCCGGCGCCTCAAGATGCAGATAGGCAGAGAAGTGGTTGCCGAATCTCCGGTTGGCGTCGAAGGCCGCGGTGCAACTGCGATCGTCGAGATTGGCCACCAGATACGCATCCAGATCCCATTCCTTCCAGCCCGGACGCTCGCGCAGGCGGGACTTGGCGGCATCGAAGAACGCATAGTGCTGACGCCCGGCCAGAGGAGATACCGTCATGTCCCGATAGTACGGGAGATTGGGCGGGGTATAGAACTCGCCGATGTAAGTGATGCCCGACTGCGTGGTGTATTTGCCGCCCAACAGAACCGCGCCCTGCTCGCGCCATGCGCCTTCGCCATGGATCTCCCACGCCTGGCCCAGAACCCGCGTGAAGGTCAGCGCGCCAAAGGCGTCGCCGCCGCGATCGTCGCCGGCAATCAGCGCCGTGTCGAATCCATGCACCAGCACGTTGTACCGAAAAGCAGTGGTGTCGTGAGCATGAGCCTGGCTGGGAGTCAGCGCGGCCGTCGACCAGGCCACCGTAACCGCATGGGGTCCGCGCACCCAGTCGGCCTTCACCATGTCGCGGCCCTGATTCACGTTCAACCGGTCGGTGGGATTGGTGGGCATGCGCGGCGGGTCCAGCACGCCGGCCGCCGTGAACGCATAGCCGGTGCCCCAGCGCACCATCCTGCGCCCTGCCATGAAATCGAAGTCCCCCGCCGAAACTCCGGCATAGGTCTCTTTCACGCGCAACTGCGTAGCCGTGTGGGTATAGGTGTCGGCGATTCCAATCAGGCTGGAAGAGACGGTCCAGCGCTCCCGGAAGCGCGCCGTGATCTTTGGCTCCAGCAGCAACTGGTTCAGTATCTTGGGCGCGGGCACTTGCAGATTGCCGTAAAAGGTGGCGTCGTCGATCGCCGCCACCGCGTAGCGGAAATCGTGGCGGCTCTCCGGCGCCGGCGCATCCTGCGCAACCGCGAGGGTCGCGAAGAGCAGCAGCGCCGGCAATGGGAGAAGGAGTTTCATCGGTTTGTATGGACAGTCGTAGTGTCCGTCTCCAAAAATCAGTGCTGTCATCCTGTGCATCTTGAAGCGCGTCGGCGCATTGCGGCAAAGAGTGAACCGGCGGCATTTCCTCCCGGAGGGAGGCAGCGACAATAGCCCAGGGCAAGCGAAGCGCAGCCCTGGGATACGCCAAAACAACGGTCTCGCGCCCTGTAGGGGCGCTCCGAACTTCAACATTGCTGGCCCGTTCATGAGGAGCGAAGTCGGGCGCGGGAACGGGATACCTTACTGCCAATAGATCATCTTGATCTCGATCGACAATTCCGGCTTGTCCACCGTGAACTTCGACTCCTCGACAGTCGGCGGCGCGTCTCTCCGCGGAGGATTGTTGGAAATGCCGTAGCCCTTGGTGGGAATTCCGCTGGGATCGTATTCCATCTTGCCCGTCAGGTTATCGTCGTGCAGCACCACGATGGCATACGCGCCCTGCGGCAGCTTGTCGAATACCGCATCGGCGCTCAGCGTCTTGGCGTCGATCTCTACTTGCTTGGCCGCCGAAGCGCTGGCAAACTCCAGCGGAAATCCCTTGCCGTCCGGAAAAACCAGAATACCGATCTTTCCCGTTGCATTGCGGATTCCCGTAATGTGCACCGTCAGCGTGGCCGTAGCCGTCGCGGGCGTCGGAGCGTCCGTCTGGGCCGGCGCAGGCGCGGGGGCGGGCGTCTCCGGCGTTTGTGCCCCAAGCCGGCCGGCCAGGCTCAGCGGAAGCGCGCAGAAAAGAACTGCCGAAGCAGCGAAAGTCTTGAAGTTGAGAAGATTGCGTGTCATTGAGTTCCCTTTCGTCGTCGAATTCAAAAAAGTTAGAAGCGGTCCGTCCGTCCCTGGTAGAACAGCTTGTCCGGCAGGTCGCGCTGCGCGGCCCCATTGTATTCGAGCACGCTGTGCGAGTTATGGCGGATCTCGTCGTAGAGGGTCATCTTGTGCAGCAGGCTCCGGTCGCCGTATTGCAAGTATTGGTCGAAGGTGGCGGACTTGATGTGCTTGCCCGATGTCAGATAGAACTCCGCCCGCACCGGCCGCGCATCGCTCGCCCGCAGCCAGTAGAGAATACGCTGATAGGTCGAGCCCTTGCGCTTGGCGGTAAGATCGAGGACATAACATTCCTCGCTGCCCACCTTCTCGGTCCGCACAAACACCGGCGTGTAATCCACGGCGTAATTGGTGCGCGCCACATCGCCGTTCGAGGCGTCGCCCGAGAGCCGTTCGAGCGGCGTAATGCGCACCGGGCGGCTGGTGTCGGGAAGATAGACCCACATATCGTCGCCCAGCATCAGCAGGTGGCGGCCCTTGTCGCGCGGGCTCATGAACTCGACGTAGGTCTTCTCCGTCCCCTTCTGCGAAACCTCGTAGAGCTTCTCCTCGTCCGCCTTGCCGGATTCGAAGTTGGTAATCTTCACCCGCACCACATACGAGGGCCAGCCATTCCGGTAAAGATCCGACCGCTTGAGCAGCGCCTCGGCGTCGGGCGTGGCGGCGCGGCCCACCAGCACGCAAGTGAGCAAAAAGCCGAGCAGAAAGAGCAGCAGAAACGTTCGCAGCACGCAGTTGATTCTAGACATGGGCCAAAGCCTCCGCAATTTGCAGCCGGGATGCGCGGATCGCCGGGAGAATGGATGCCGCCGCCAGCGAGACGATGACCAGCAGCGAGGCGCCGATCATCTGTGCAGGCACGTGCAGCACCATGAAGGGCATGGGGAGCGTGTATCCCGGCGGTGGCGGCAAATGCAGGCCCGAAGCGTTGAGCAGCACGCCCAGCAGGTTGCCCACCGCGACGCCGGCGATCGCGCCCATCATGCCGAGCAGGGTCGCTTCCACCATGAACAGCGCTACCACCCAACTGCGCGGCGTGCCCATGGCCAGCATGGTGCCGATCTCCCGCGTGCGCTCCATCATGGCCATCAGCAGCGTATTCACGCTCGACATCAGGACCATGAAGAAGACAATCACCCCCATGAAGAGAAAGATGCCGTTGAACATGGTGTTTACCTGCTTGTAGTAAGTGGCCAGGTCGATCCATTTCTTCAGCGTAATCTCTTGCGGCAGGCCCTTCAGGCGCGGAATCAATTCCGTGTAGACCAGATCGGTATTGTCGGTCGAGTCCAGGCCGACCACCAGGTTGGTGACCCGATCGCTTTGCAGCAGCCGCTGGGCGGCCGGCAGCGTGATGCGCACATAGCGCGCATCCAGTTCCGCAACGCCCGAGTTCACAATGCCCACGATCTGAATATCCACGCCGTTCAGCGCGCCGTCGGAGGTCATCGCCAGCACGGTTAATCCGTCGCCCACCTTCACGCCCATCGACTTGGCCAGCCCGGCGCCCACCAGCGCTTCCACTTCCCCGGCAGGCTTGGCGTCCAAGTCGCGCCCCTCAACTACGCGGGTTACGAATCCCAGGCTCTTCTCTGCATCCGGATCGACCGCGCTGCCCATGAATCCGGCCGCCTTGGTTCCGTTCGAGACCATCCCGTAGAAGTCGATGCGCGGCGCCACCCCGCGCACATGCGGTGCCGAAGTTACATTTGCCGCAACTTGACGCCAGTTCTCAATGCCGGTGTCGAGCACCCGCACTTCGTCGCGCTTGAAGTGATCGGCGGTGAAGATTTGCAGGTGGCCCAGACCGTTGTTGATGGTGCTTTCGCGCAGCCCATGCGTCATGAAAGCGAAGTACCCGCCGGCCATCAGCAATCCCGCCACGCCCCCGCCCACCACGAACAAGGTCATGATCGTGCGGCGGCGGTTGCGGAAGACATTTCTAAACGCGAGCAGCAGGAACTTGCCCATGGCGGCCTCCTTCGTTCAAAGTGTCGGAAACAACTTGCCCGTCGGTCAGGCGCACAATGCGGTCGGTGTGCTCCAGCAGCCGGGCGTCGTGCGTCGAGAAGAGGAACGTGAGCCCCAGCCGACGGTTCAGATCGTGCATCAGGTCGATCAGTTGCGTGGCGTTGTGGGTATCCAGGTTTGCGGTCGGCTCGTCGGCCAGCACCAGCGCCGGGCGATGCACAATGGCCCGCGCCACGGCCACCCGCTGGCGCTCACCCCCGGAAAGCAGATCGGGGCGGTGGTTGGCGCGATCCGCCAGGCCAACGCTCTCCAGTGCCGCCGCCACCCGCTCCCGCCGCTCCCCCGCGCTCACGCCCTGCACCAGCAGCGGGAACTCGACATTCTCCGCGGCCGTGAACACGGGAATCAGATTGAAGGTCTGAAAAACAAAGCCGATCTTCTCCCGCCGCAGCGTGGTCATGCGGTTGGGGCTCAGCGTCGAGGTGTCTACGCCGTCCACCAGAATGCGCCCCGCGGTCGGCTTGTCGATGCAGCCGATCAGGTTCAGCAGCGTGGACTTGCCGCTGCCGCTGGGCCCCGCAATGGCCAGGAACTCCCCAACCGCCACCCGCAGGCTCACGTTATCCAGAGCGCAAACCAAATTGTGGTCCAGGGGAAAACTTCGGCTGACTTCTTCCACCTTGACCAGCTCGTCCATCCGATTCATGGGGACAGTTCCCTTTCCAGAGATTTCGTTTCTCTTGCAGAGTACGGCCACTGCCGCCAACCTGCGCGCCCTTCCCGACGAAAGGCAGGAAAAGCCGACAGAGGGCGCAAAAAGAGCGACGAGTCGAGAGAAGTAGAGATGAGGAAACAGGGCGCCAGAGACACCGCTTCGCGTCTCGTCGGGACTGAACAGCAGACCAAAGCCCCACCCGTGGCGTCATGCCGCTGGCTCGCTGACCCGCTCTCCCCGCTGGAGCGGGGGCTGACTTGCTGCTTTTGTCAAAATCCTCGCACCTTGCGGCGATCTTGAAACCTGAGAAGCCTCGGACGCAAACGCGGCCCTCGCCAGCTTGCTGCAACGTCGCATTTATTTGCGGGTGCCCCCGGTCTCGATTCTGAGACCGGGGAACCTTCCATCGCCGGCCACACCCATTCGCTTGCCCTTCTCTTTTTCCGCACAATCGCTCAGGGCAGCAGAATGCGCGCAATTGCCCCCGGCTCGAGGCTATGCGCCTGCTCCGGCACAACCAGAAAGCAGTTCGATCGGGCCAGCGCGCCCAGGTCTCCCGAGCCGTGCCAAGGGACAAATTCCACCTCCGGCAGCCCGCCGGCGTTTGCCGTAAAGCTGCACCGCGCCGGCAGAAACCGCGTCAGGCCCGGCTTGCCTTTCCGATCTGCCGCAGGCCCCATCCGCGCTAGCGCAAAACGCGGACCAAGCTCCCGCCGGCCGGCCAGCGCCGCCAGCACCGGCGCGGCGAAAAGCAGAAACGTGACCGCCGAGGAGACCGGATTGCCCGGAAGCCCGAAAAACGGCAGCACAGGGGTTGGCGAAGCCTTCCCGCCGCGCGGCATCTCCCCAAAAACCAGCGGCTTGCCGGGCTGGATGCGGACGCCGGTAAAGTGAAAGCGGGCGCCCGCACGCGCCAGCGCGGGTTCCACTAGATCGAACTTGCCTGCTGAAACGCCGCCGGTGATCAGCAGCAAGTCCGCCTCGGCGGCTTGGGCCAGCGCGGCGTCCAACGCGCCTGCTTCGTCGGCGGCGGTGGGCAGAACCCACGCTTCGGCGCCCGCTGCAATCACCATCGCGGCCAGCATGGCGGCATTCGAGTTGCGAATCTGCCCCGGACCGGGCGAAGCCTCCACCGCCACCAGCTCGTCGCCTGTCGTCAGAATCGCCACCCGCGGACGGCGGAAGACCTCCAGGGTCGCGCAGCCGCAGGACGCAGCAAGGGCAACTTGCGCGTATGTTATCGCGGTCCCGGCCGGCAGCAGTTCGTCCCCCGCGCGAGCCTGTGCCCCCCGCGCCACGATGTTTTCCCCCGGCTCAACCGTGCGGGGCTTGAGCAGCCGGACCTGGCCCCCGGCGGCTTCGGCGTGTTCCAGCATAAAGACCGCATCTGCGCCCTGGGGAACCGCGGCCCCGGTCATGATCTCCCAGGCAGCGCCCGGCGGCAGCGGCCCGGACGGCGCTTCTCCGGCCCGGGTCGAGCCGGCAAGAGCGAGCCGCTTGTGGGTGGATGCTTCGGCGGCGCGGCAGGCATACCCATCGCGCGTCGAGCGGGCGAAAGGCGGCTGGTCCAGGTCGGCCAGAATGGGCTGGGCAAGCACCCTGCCGGACGACTGGCCCAGCTCGACCCGTTCTTCGGCGGGCCGGAACTGGCTCAATCTGGCTGCGTAACCGGCCACCAGCGCAGCGGCTTCGTCGTAACCGAGCAAAGAGGAGGTCATGGATTGGATTGTAGAGGGTTGCGGCGGCGCCTCGGGAGCGATGCGGTCGCGCACAAGCGCGAAGGGCGTTCCCGCAAACGGGAACGCCCTTCGGAAAACCAAAACCACAATGCATTTACTTCTTCTTCGTGGGCTTGGGAGTCTTGTAGCCTTGGTCGATCGTCTGGTCGAATTGCGCGAGGATGCCCTTCACCTCGCCGGCATACTGACCGGCCGGGGCCAGTTCCAGATACTTCTGGTAGGCTTCCTTGCATCCCGGAGGCGGAACGATCTTGTTCGTCGCGGTGTCAAAGGTGGCCTTGCCAATGAGTCCCTGGCCCTTGAGGTAATAGAGCAGCGGGGCCGTGGGATCGACGGCGATCGCCTTGTCCGCGGCAGCTACTTGAGCGTCGCCGTTCTGCATCTGGAAGAAGATGACCGCTTCGTTCTTCAGATAGAAGCCGGCTTGCGGAGGATTCGCCTTGGCAGCCGAATCGTACGCGGCATTGGCCTCGGGAACCTTGCCGGTGCGCGCATAAATCTCGCCCAAACCGCTATAGGCCAGGCCCTGCACGCCGGGATTCGGCTTCTTGGACACGGCCTCCAAATCGAGAACCTTCTTGTAGGTCACTTCCGCTTCGTCGTACTTCTTCAGGCCAAGTTGCGCCTGACCCAATTGAGCCCACAGAACCGACGCATCCGGCTTGGCGTTCGCGTCCTTGGTCATCAGGGTCTCGATCTCGGTGTACTTGGCGGTCTTGATCTCCAGCTCTTTGGCATCCAGGTCCGCCTTGGAGGCGGTCGTGCCCAGCGTTTGCTGCGCTGTCGCGCGGGCCGCGTCTGCGTCCTTGATGTCCTGGGTGACCAGCTTCAGATCGGCATTGAGGTTCTTGATCACCTCGTTGGCCTTCAGGGCCTCGGAGTTGTGCTTCTTCAACTCTTCCAGTTGCTTTTTCTGCTCCACTGGCAGGGTGTCGATGTATTCCTTGCGGGACATGTCGATGTCCGCCAGCACATCCTGATCGACAATCACCTTCACCTTGGAGATCTTGTCGGTGATCTTGTCGAGGGGCAGATCCTTGGTCCGATAAACGGCATCGTAGGTGCCCGGCGCGGCTTGACCGGAATAGTCGCCATTCCCGTCCACATTGAAAACACCCTTGGGGGGAGCCGACGTGCCGAGCCGGTCAGACTCTACAAGAGTCACCGTGCCGCCGGTCTGCGATGCCCCGGTGGGGTTGGTGATGTGGCCGTGGATCTTGCCCATGGGACCCGTGGGAGCGGGCGCGGGCGTTTGTGCAAGCGCGGGCAAGAGGGCAAATGCCAGCAGGCCCAGCCAAAGCGAAATAGTGCGTTTCATGTCCTTCTCCTTGGGAGCGGCGCGAACCAAGCTGCCCGCGAGCTCGAAAAATCGTATTTGCCGGCACACACCGGTCGGCGCCGGTGGCGTCTCTCCAGTGAATATGCCCTTCGGTGCTGTACGGTGTACCAAAACCGCCAGAAGCCGTGTCCTCGAGGGACGGTTATCTGTCCGCGGGCTGCCTCTTCGGCTCGTATCCCGGCTTACAGACTGTTCCCCTTTGCAGGACTCAAGTTAAATCCAATCGCCGTTCCAGCACAAGGGCTCATGGCAGGAAAGAGCGTTCTCCCGCCGTCAGGGTTGCCGCGCCGGCTTGCGCCCAACGCAGTCACCTTTCTATGATAGTTGCCCCCAATGACGGCTGGGTGTGGCCTGGGTCACACCACAAAGCCCGTTCACAGCAATCAGGCCCTAGAATTGAAGGAATGGACCCCTCGATCCGCACGGCAACCCCCGCCGATGTCCCCCAGATTCTAGCCTTCATCCGCGCGCTGGCGGCCTACGAGCGCGAACCGGATGCCGTGACCGCCACCGAAGCCGACTTGCTGCGCGATGGATTTGGACCCAACCCCTTCTATTTCTGCTTGATAGCTGAACACAATGGGCAGCCGGCGGGCTTCGCCTTCTACTTCTTCAATTACTCCACGTGGAAGGGCCGGCCGGGCCTCTACCTGGAAGACATCTTCGTGCAGCCAGAGTTCCGCGGACTGGGGATCGGCAAGGCCCTGCTCCAAGAAGTGGCCGCCATCGCCGTTGCGAAAAACTGCCCGCGCCTGCAATGGGAGGTCCTGGACTGGAATACCCCGGCCATCGACTTCTATCGCGCCATGGGCGCAGAATTCCTCGACGAGTGGCGCAACGTGCGCGTCTCCGGCGAGGCCCTCCTGCGCCTGGCCGGCGTCGCAGCGGAGTCCACGGAGGCCGCCCGATGAAGATTCGCGTGATTGGCGGCGGACTGGCCGGCTGCGAAGCCGCATTGACCGCGGCCCACCTGGGATGTGCGGTAGACCTCTACGAAATGCGCGCCATGGTGGACGGCCAGCCGCGCCTCACCCCCGCCCACCAGACCACCGACTTCGGCGAACTGGTCTGCTCCAACTCGCTCAAGAGCGAATCGCCCAACACCGCTCCCTGGCTGCTCAAGCAGGAGATGCGCCGGGGGGGCTCGGCCCTTTTGCGCTTTGCCGACGAAACTGCCGTCCCCGCCGGCCACGCCCTGGCCGTGGATCGCGTCGAGTTCTCCCGCCGCATTGGCGAAGCCATCGCCGCCCAGCCCCTCATCCGCGTCTTCCGCGAAGAAGTTACTCGCCTCGACGCGGATTTCGACGGCGTTACGATCCTGGCCACCGGCCCGCTCACCTCCGACGCCCTGAGCGCCGAGATCGAGCGCCTTACCGGCTCCGGGCGCCTGGCCTTCTACGACTCCATCTCCCCCATCGTGGAAGCCGACTCCATCGACATGGAGCGGGTCTACATGGCCGCCCGCTGGGACAAAGGCACCGCCGACTACATCAATTGCCCCATGGACCGCGCCGAATTCGACACCTTCCTCGACGCCCTGCTGGCCGCCGAACCCGCCGAAATCAAGGAATGGGAGAAGGCCGACTACTTCGAAGGCTGCCTGCCCATCGAGGTGCTCGCCCGCCGCGGCCGCGACACCCTGCGCTTCGGACCCATGAAGCCCGTCGGCCTGCGCGACCCGCGCACCGGCAAAACCCCCTGGGCCGTCGTGCAACTGCGCAAGGAGAACCTGCGCGCCGACAGCTACAACCTGGTCGGCTTTCAGAATCACCTCAAATTCGGCGCACAGGCCCACGTCCTTCGCCTGATTCCGGGCCTCGAAAACGCCCGCTTCCTGCGCTACGGCCAAATCCACCGCAACACCTACATCTGCGCGCCCCTGCTGCTCGACGAAACGCTCCGCCTGAAGCCGGCCCCGGAGGGGCCTGACGAGACGCTGCGACTGAAATCGGCCCCGAAGGGGCCTGAAAAAACGCGGCGGCTGAATTCGGCCCTGGAGGGGCCTGAAGAAACGCTGCGACTGAATTCGGCCCCGAAGGGGCCTGACGAAACGCTCCGCCTGAAGCCAGCCCCGGAGGGGCCTGAAGAAACGCGGCGGCTGAAATCGGCCCCGGAGGGGCCCGAAGAGAATAGCCCAGGGCAAGCGCAGCGCAGCCCTGGGATCGGGGGCGAACAAACACCTTGCGCCCTGGAGGGGCGCAGAGAACCATCCCCCATCCTCTTTGCCGGCCAGCTCTCCGGCGTCGAAGGCTACACCGAATCCATCGCCACCGGCTTGCTTGCCGGAATCTACGCCGCCGCCATCGCGCACGGCGAGGAACCCGTGCCTGCTCCCCGCGCCAGCGCCCTCGGCTCGCTGGTCCACTACATCGTCCACGCCGACCCCAAGCACTTCCAGCCCGCCAACATCACCTTCGACCTGCTGGAGCCGCTCGAAGAGGAGCTGCGCAAGAAGATACGCGATAAGAAGGAACGCCATCGTCTGGTCTGCGAGCGCTCGTTGGCCGCCTTCGACGCCTGGTGGAACGCAATGCCGAAGCCGCTCTGAGGAACTTCGGGGAAGGAATCTGCGTAGGTTCGTGGTACGCTGCTCCGTCCCTTGAAAGGACTCATATGCCCTGCATCTCTGCCGCGGATTGCGTTTCGCCTGCCATTCAACGCACCAGGGAGTTCCTCTTCAGGCCCTTCAGTTGGGGAACCTATCTGAAGCTCGGCCTGGTGGCCATGATCACCGAGGGCCTGGGGAGCAATCTCCACTCCAACTCGCATGGCGGCCATTCGACAGGACACGGTCCCATGGTCGCTTCCCCATTCCATCTGGCCCCGGAATGGATCGCCGCGATTGTGGCGGGCGTGCTGCTGGTCATCGTCCTGTCGCTCTTTGTGGCCTACCTCGTCACCCGGCTGCGCTTTGCCTACTTCCATTGCCTGACCCACAACATCAAGCAGATTTGGCCGGGTTGGCACCTCTATCGCGACCAGGCCGCGCGGTTCTTCTGGCTGAACGTCGCTGTGGGTTTGTGCTTCCTGCTGGTAGCCGCCATCGTCGCGCTTCCGTTCGTGGCCGGGTTCCTGCGGCTCTTTCACGAGTCGCAGCAGGGCGGCCACCTCGATTTGGGCCTGCTGCTCTCCCTCGTATTGCCCCTGATTCCGGTGATTCTCCTGCTGGTGCTTGCCGGAATTGCGATCGACCTGGTGTTGCGCGACTGCATGTTGCCGCATTTCGCGCTGGAGAATGCCTCAGCCGGCCAGGCCTGGACCCAGGCTTGGGCCCGCATCCTGGCCGAGAAGAGGCAGTTCCTGGCCTACGCGCTGCTGCGGGTCGTCCTTCCCACCATCGCCATGGTCGCCATGTTCGTCCTGCTGATGATTCCCGGCGCGGCCCTGGCCGGAGCCTTTGCGGCCATCTTCTACGGCGTTCACTCGGCCTTTGCCGATGCAACCGGAGGCGCCATGATGGCCGGCATCGCCGTGCAGGCCTTCTTCGGCCTGCTGGCATTTGCCTTCGCGCTGCTCTTGAGCGTCTGCCTGGGAGGCCCCGTGGCGACGGCCACCCGCGAGTTTGCCCTGGTCTTCTATGGCGGACGCTACCAGGCGCTGGGCAATGCGCTGTATCCACCCCCTCCGCCGCAGCTTGCGGAGTGAGCAGGCGCCGGCAGCCTTTCTCGCCGGTGAGCAGTCCAAGCCGGAACACGAAGAACGGGTTGGCGCGGTCTTCAAGCCTCGCGCCAACCCGTTCTTCGTGCCGCTGACACTTCAACTCGTCCCAACTAGAACTTGAACTCCGACACCGCCGCATGAAGCCGCGCGGCCATTTCGCTCAGCGCCAGCGACGCCGACTTGGTGTCGTTGGCGCCCTGCGTCGTGTTCCGCGCCGAGGTCGCCACCCCGCCAATGTTCTTGGTAATGTCGTGAATCCCCTGGGCGGCTTCCGTCACACTGCGGCTGATCTCGTTAGTGGTCACCGCCTGCTCTTCCACCGCCGTGGCAATGCTGTTGGAAATGTCGTTGATCTGGTTGATGATTGCGCCGATCTCCTCGATCGCCGTGACCGCGCCCATGGTCACGTCTTGAGACGCTTCGATCTTCCCGCTGATCTCTTCGGTCGCCTTGGCCGTCTGTTTGGCCAGTTCCTTCACCTCGTTGGCCACCACCGCAAATCCCTTGCCTGCTTCTCCCGCGCGCGCCGCCTCGATGGTCGCATTCAAGGCCAGAAGGTTGGTCTGCTGCGCGATGGAGGTGATCACCTTGATCACATTGCCGATCTCCATGCTCGACTCGCCCAGCCTGCGCATCGTCTCGTTGGTCGATTGCGCCATCTCGACGGCGTTTTTTGCCACCCGCGCCGAGTCGCTGGCGCTTTTCGAGATCTCCCGGATCGAGGCCTGCATCTGCTCCGAGGCCGTGGCCACCGAGGCTATATTCTTCGACACCTGCTCGCTGGCCGCCGAAACCACATTGGCCTGAGTCGCTGTCTCCTCGGCGGTACTGGCCATCACCTGGCTCACCGCGGTCAATTCCTCCGACGAAGTGGCCAGCGTGCTCGCGCCTTCCGACGTGGCCTTCAGCGGCGCAACAATCGCCTCCAGCGTCCGGTTGATGCCCTCGATGACCCGCCGATAGTCGCCCTGGTGCTTGCTGGCGTTGGCGCGGGTGTTCACATGGCCTCGGGAGGCCGCTTCGGCCAGCATGTCGGCATCGCCAATCAACGCGTCGATCGCCGTCATCGTCTGGATGAACGCGGGAATCAGGGCGTCGTTCTCCGATCGCTTGCCGATCTTTTGCAGGGCGTGCAGCTTTTCCCGGTAATCCCCCACTCCCATCAGCTCAAGAATCGCGGTTGTATGCTTGACCCGAGCCTGAGCCAGGTTGGTTGCTTTCTTGACCTCGGCAAAGATCCCCTGGTAATGGCCTTCCACCTTGATCGTGCAGTCGTTGTGCGCCAGGCGCTCCAGAATTGTGTTTACCTCCACCAACCCGCCAAGCCCGTCGATGCAGGCATTCACGCTCTGCTTGAGGGTATCGAAATCGCCGACCCAGGTTCCCTCGATCTTTTCTGGAATATCGCCCCTGCCAATGCGGGCCAGGTACTCGGTAGCCACCTGCAGCGGCTCAACAACTTCATCGAGCGTCCGATTCACCCCTTCGATCACCTTGCGGAAGTCGCCGTGGTGGCGGCTTACGTCGGCGCGCGCAGACAGCCTGCCCTCCACTCCGGCCTGGGCCAGAAACGCCGCGTCTTCCACCAGTGCATTGATCGCGTCGCTGCACGTGTTCAGGTTGTTCTTCAGCACGTTGAAGTCGCCCTCCCCGTTGGATTCTATGGGAGGGGGAATATCGCCTTTGGCGATGCGTTCCACATAGTCTGCCGTGACTTTCAGCGGGCCAACGACAGCATCCAAGGTCCGGTTGACCCCTTCGGCGACTTTTCGGTAGTCGCCCTGGTGCTTGGCGGCGTCTACTCGTGCAGAAAGTTGTCCTTGCACGGCGGCCCCTGAAAGCGTATTCATGTCGTGCGTCAGAGCCTTCACCGCGGCGGCGGTGCGCTGGTAACTCATGGCCAGCAGGTCGCGGCCGGATTTGGCTTCAACCGCCGCGCTCAGATCGCCGTGCGCCATCTTCTCCAACCCGTTGGAAACCCCGCGAATATACGCCACTAGGTCGCGGAAGGAATCTGCCAGGGAGCCCACCTCGTCGCCCGAGCGGAAAACGACATCCTGGTCCACTTCGCCCAGCGCGATCCTGCGCGCCGCCTCCGCGATCAAGGCTAACGGCCTGCATATGCTGCGGGCAATGAACACGCCGGTTCCCAGTCCCCCGACAATACTCCAAACCACAAAGAACAACATCAGGATGCGGCTCACCTGAAAGGTGCGCTGCGTCTCTTCCTGGTCCTTCCTGGCGCTCTCCTCTTTGTCCGACGAAATCTGGCTCAACAGGCTCTCCACAAGTTCGGATTGCTCGTTGTTCGAACCGCCGGACAGCTTGACCGCCTCCCGCTCCCGCTCCAGCGGTTCTTTCATCCCCAACGCAATGACCCGGTTCGCGCTCTCCTGGAACACGCTCCACGCCTGGTCCAGTTGGACCAAAAGACTCTTGCCCTTCTCGGTGTGAATCAGGGGCCTTGCCTTCTCGAGGTTCACATTGACTTGGGCCGCGGATTCCTCAAAAACCGCCTTCTCCTTCTGGCGGGAGTCCGCATCGCTCGACAGCAGAAGATTCTTCTCCGCCCTTTCGGCATGAGTCGCGTCGATCTCGGCCTGCTTCAAGTACGCAATGCCAAGAGTCTCATTTTCGTGCGAGACTCTCGACAACTCCGCGACCCGCGCTAGGCTGTAGATTCCCAAACAGCCGAGGGCTGCGCTGATGGCTCCCCCAAAAATGAATGCCGCAATGAGTTTCGTGCCGATCTTCATGTCGTAAAACCGATTCATGGGCCCTGTCCCTTTCGGATCCAATCGCGCCTTCGCGCGCCTCTGCTCCCTTGTCACTTCACGCTCATTTGCCCTCATTGCTTTCACTGAGGAACGGGCCGAGGAAGTTACCCTGCCTGAAGGTCTCTGTCAATAACTTTCGGCTCCGCGCAAACGTGGAAGTCCAAGACATCCAACCGCCCCGATCGGGCCCTGTGCTCCCTGCCCGATCCCGTTTCGTTCCAGATTCTCGTGTTTTTTCATCCCGGCGATTTGGAAGGCGAACGCGGTATACGCTTGCTCCCAGCCCCTATCGGCTGCATTGTAGAGACATTTCAAGCCAGATTGGAAATTAGTTCAAAGTACGAACTAACTCCATCGAGTTTGAACGAACGCCATGCTGAAACGTTTGATTCATCCCCATGAATCGTCCTCTTCGAGAGTGACTCTTTAATCAATATGCGGTTTTCTGAAGCTTCAAGTGACATCCCCTGCAAAACCCGGCAGTACCGGCACTCGCCACGCCTTCGCTGCGCCCGCATTTGCCCCATTGCCGGTGCGCTTGATTCCAGAGGACTGTTGGCAACCTGGGAACTGCCCCTTGGGTGAAAGCCCCACGGAGTTTGAAGCGGGCGCTCTAGATGTGAAGTTTCAGGAGGTTGTCCATTCGATCTGAACGCGAGAAGCTGGTTGTGACGAGCAAACAGATTTCCCGAGGAGAGATCGAATGGACTATCACCAGAATGC